>ERZ791861.1375-NODE-1375-length-11977-cov-2.634290_pt1 | contig 11977 bp, 10 predicted proteins | sample MGYA00510283_ERZ791861 | MGnify/ENA primary metagenome ERZ791861 (study PRJEB30046, sample SAMN00792074) | human gut metagenome | study: EMG produced TPA metagenomics assembly of the A metagenome-wide association study of gut microbiota in type 2...
TATATAAAGTCACATATAAGGCTATAGTTCCAGCGATGACAGCGGGTCGCAAAAATTGTCGTGTTCCGGACTGTTTGCAACCGTCAGAAGAAATGCGGCGGCAGAGGTATTACCCTGCTCGTCTGCAAATTCAATAAGCCCTGTTACATTCCCGGCGGTGATCAAGCCGTTTTCCCTGCATATTCCGAGTAGCTCGGAACTGCCCTGCGTAATACAGTAACGTACGGCGTTTTCCGCATTATTATGCAGAAAATCAAGGTAATGCTCCTCTGCTGAGGCGCTGAGATTCACTCTGTACATAAGGCGTGAAAACGCTATCGCATATTGAAGATTTTCGTCCTGCAAAGCGGGGAAATAATTATCCTGCGCCGTAAAGTCAAAACCGTCTTTGCCCCAGATATTACGCAATATAAAATTGTACGCCGATGATCCGTCGGTCGCCGTAACTGCTTTATAAAGCGGTTTCCCGCTGATTGTGCTTCTGACGGTAACGCTTACGCAATCGGAAAATGCGTCGCCGCCGACTGAAGCTATGCCGTCCGGGATCTCAAGTTCATGCAGGCTTTCGCACATAAAGAATGCCTTTTCTCCTATACTTTCCAACCTGTCGGGAATATTTACCGATTTCAGGTTGTGGCAGTTCAGAAATGCCATATTTCCTATTTTAGTCAAACTGTCGGGAAGCGTGATACAAGCAAGGCTTGTACACTCTTTGAAAGCTCGCTCATCAAGCTCTGTGACTGTATCGGGCAGAGATACCGATATCAGCGACAGGCAACTGCCGAAAAGATTATATCCTATCTTAGTAACGCCTGCGGGAATGTCAATACTTTCAAGGCTTGTGCATCCCCAGAATGCAGAATTCCCGATTTCCGTAAGTTTGTTATCAAGATATATTGTATTGAGTGCACTGCACTGGGCGAAAGCACAGCTTCCGAGCCGTTCAACACTGCCCGGCAACGTGACAGAAGTCAGCGATGAACAGCCGTAGAATGCGCCGTCGTTTATGACTTTCAGACTTTCCGGGAGCGTAACGGCAATAACACTCTGTAAGCCGCAGAGGGCGTCCTTGCCTATGGTCGTTACACCGTCAGGCACGGTAATGACAGTTTCGTCCTCTTTTAGCAGACATTTTTTCAGTACTGCATCCTTTATATCAAATTGTGCCAAAGCAATTACCTCTTCCTGTTTCTGTAGTATAAAAGAGTTCATTCTTCTTTGTTTACCACAATAATTTTATATGTCGATATCATTATCGTCAACAAGCGGAATTCTGACTTTTTTTGCTGTGACGTTATTTATTTTACGGGTATTTTTTCAAACACGGTATTCCCTCCGATATTTAGAAAATTCATCATGAGCAAGGTTTATGCGTTTTATATCTTTATGGTTTAAGTATATCACAACATAGCTGAATATTCAATATTTAATCAATGTCCGTAACAACAGAAAAACCGCACTGATATAAAGGTGCGGTCTTTCTTGAACTTATCAAAGATTGTCGACTGCCGAACGTTCAAACGCAAAGCATTTTGTATAGCTTTCTATATGCCTTTATTATCATAGAGCCCGTGAGTATCTAATGCATTGATAAATTCTCCAATTACTTTGTCAATCTGCTCTGGATTAAAAACAAGTAGTATTGGTTTAATACCCGTCTTGCCCGCAAGTGTTGTGATATAATGTAGCCATTCCTTATTTCTTATCAAAAATCAACAAAACTCGTTTGGTTTAGCTTTAGCCAAACGAGTTTTGTTTTTTACTCCCTGAGATTTTCTTTGAGTTTTACTTTTCGATATTCTTTTGGTGACATACCAATATCGGTATGGGTAAAAACAGCATGGGCAAGCGTATCAAGGCCGTCAAGCCGGAACTTGAACGCTATACAGGCTTGGAGCAGCAGATTAAGGAGAAATCCAAGGAACGGAAAGCTCTGCTTGAAGAGAAAAAGGAAACGCCGTTCTATCAGATACCCAAGCTGCATAACCTTACCCGTCGTATTACCGAGCTGACCGAGGAAATAGAGGAACTGAAAACCGAAAAGGAAATGCTGCTCCGTTCTTTGGACTGCGCCGATGATGCGGGCATTTCTGATGTGAAGAAAGAAATCGCCACCTTGGAGGGTGCACTAAAGAAACTGTCCGAACAGGAAGAAAAATATTCTGCCGAGCTTGATGAAGCTTTGAAGCAGTATGTCGAGCTGAAAGAACAAGCCGCCGGTATGGATGCCGCCGATCTGATAGATGCACGGCTTGCCGTCCGTGAGAAAAAGGAACGCTCTGCCATTGATAAGGTGAAAGCCGCCTACGGTGAGAAATACGATCCGATGATGATGCACGACAGCAAGCGTGACGTGGCAGATCTGCTCCACGAGGAAACGGAAGTACGATCCGTACGGGAATTTCTGCGGCATGAACAGCAACAGCAGGCGCAGCAGAAACAGAATAAGAAGAAAAGTAGAGACAGTTGGGAGCGCTAAAATTTCAACGGGAGTCTTTTTAACCGATGCACTCCTTCTTTTTACGTTAATTCGTGAAAATGGTAGAAATTTTTACATTCTTGTGCTATAATTATTATGTATCTTTATATGTAAGGGCGTATTATGATGAACGAGAATCTTTTGTCCGTATTCAAAAAAGAATTAGGATATGTTAATGCCACGAATCAATATGTAGAATTATCAATTAGAATTACAGAAAAAGAGCATAGTTTGGATTTAAGGAACAATTTGCAAGGCTTAGCCCAAAGCGTAAATCTGAATGTGTCTACTCTTACAGAAGACTATATGTGTAGGATCAGCAAGAGTTATATTGTGAACATACATTCATGTCTTGAGAATTTTCTCAAATCATTTAAACATCTTCCCGGTTCTCCCACCAATATCACAGAAATTAAAAAAACGAGTGAAGACGATTGGTTGGAATGGACACTGAAAATTGCCTTTTCAAGTATAGAAAACGATATTAAAAATGATATCGGTATTTGTGAATACTATCGTTTGGTTCGAAATTGCATAGTTCATAGTGGAAAATCCTCATCCACACTAAAAAGTAAACGAGCTTTAATAAAAACGACAGACAATCCGAGGTTGAACGTCCCCAATGGTTTGGATTCTCTCACATTTGATGACCAAGTTTTATTTTCAAGAGCAGCCTATAATGTTGCAAAGTACATTTTTAATAATAGTCAGTATGATGTAAACGCTATAATTGAAGCCAATAGAGAAAGCTTGAATGATTTAATTATGTCTTTTCAAGAGCCGGGATCTCGCTCAAGAGCAACCAAGAAAGCAAAATATTTTATTAGTTTATCATATCCCGAATTGAAAGATGTGGATTGGGAGAGTGTTGTATCTACATTGCTCAATTGATTAGTAAAAATGGGGCATTCGCTTAACGGTAAAGCGCCCCCCTTCATAAGCACATCTCGTGCTTTGAGGTGTGTTTATGAAGGGGAAGATCGAGGTTCGAATCCTCGGTGCCTCACCATTTTTGCGTGAGTTTTTCGGAAGGAGGATAATGAAATGCCGGATAATCCACCGTGTAGGTCTTTTGAAGAAGCGCATCGCCCATGTACTTTTCGTTGCGCAGTATCTTTGCTACCGTGCTTGTGTGCCAACGAGGATTCCCCTGCGCCGGTGAGTATTCCGTCACGCTCCAGACCAGCGGCGATTTTATCGGTGCTGTAACCGTCAAGGTATTCACGGTAGATTCTCCGCACCACCTCTGCCTGTTCCGGGTCGATCACAAGCCTGCCGTTCTCGTCCTTAGTGTAGCCTAGAAAACGGCTGTGGTTTACCTGCACTTCCCCACGCTGATAGCGGAACTGTAAGCCAAGCTTCACATTCTGGCTAAGCGACTGTGATTCCTGTTGCGCCAGCAAAGCCATGATGGTGATAAGAACTTCACCCTTAGCATCCATCGTGTTAATGGACTCCTTTTCAAACAGAACAGGAATGTTCATGTCTTTGAGCTGTCGGATGTATTTCAGACAATCCAGTGTGTTTCTGGCAAAACGGCTGGATTTGGTAATAATCATACGATGCTGTTTACTCTGATTTGCATTGTTTGACATATAAAAACCTCCATCTTGTCAATCCGAGATGGAGGTTCCTTGATGCTACCGGCAAAAGGGTATAGTGATACCACGGTCAGGAGAAATCTCCATCTCATGTGTGCCACCGGCCTTTCCAGTTGCTGGGAGCAATATATTTAATTGAAAAGTCACGTCAGCACTGGAAAGCTGTCTGCGCAAACCGCTGAAGTGATTAATATAGGAAATGAATGAGTGAAATTATGTTGCTGTATCGCTGAACAGAAATTTGCGATAACAAACACAAATTTGACAAACGAAAAGCTCTGTGATATACTTGTTAAAGTGTGTATCTATATTCAGATGCGTTTTTCACTTCCTATGACTTAAGTATATAGGAAAGTGCATTTTTTACCGAACAACGCTGTACATGCTTATACACAGTTGTACACGCTTGATTCAAAATGGAGGTGTTTGGGATTGGCAAAAACTGAATTCAAAGTGTTTGCTCAAAAAATAGCAACGTATTTTCAAGGAGACCTGTCTCCGGAAGAATTTACGAGGACACTTTTAAGAAAATTTATCTCAATCCCAATGGTGACACTTTGTTGCATGATATGGGCCTAGGACGCTGCGTGGTTATTTTTACGGAGAGCACAACATCACCACTTTGGCGAAGAAAATAAATAAGGACTTGGACTCTCAGTATTTTGAAGAATTTATCGATACAGAGACGGACGATACTATTAAAGGTTTATGCGCGGCATTTGCCGATGAATGTCCCGGAATCGACAACGAAAACTTCAAAAATAAAATTGCAGAGAGGTTTAAAGAAATTATTTGTAATGCAGCAACAATAAAGCGCAAGCGTAAGAAAACAACAGAACTTGTTCCTCAGTCTCAAGAAACAACAGTGGATGCAACAATTTCGCCGTCTATCAAAGAGCAATATGGAGCTCTGCTCGTGGCGGAAGAACACAGTGTTTGTCCGAATGATGGCTGCAGCACACCGTTATTTGTGAATGTAGGAGGACAGCTCAGAGCAAATTATGAAGTGACATTTATTGACCCATCTGTACGCCTGCTATAAAATTTGAAAATTTCAGAAGTGGAAAGCCAACTTATGAATTTTGGACAGAAGACGACACCGGAGCAGGTATGAACTTCAAGGGATTAATTATTTTTGACCTTGCACTCTTACGGCTCACGGAGCTACCGGTTATAGCACATGACTCTAATATTTTCATAAATATTGCAGACTTGCCGATAGATAAAATCATGGAGCTATACAACCAGAGTGAAAAGCAGATTTTTATTGCATTTGATAAAGAAGATACATTTTATGATGTGACACGTGACATTGTCCATTCGACTAAGATTATTGAACTTCATGAAAACGGAGGAGAATTATTTGGATGGTCGTGGGCAAAGAAAGCAGCAAGAGAGAAACAAATTGCTACAGAAACCGGTGTGATTGAAGAGTCATAATAAATGGAGGAACCGAATGCGTATCAGTTATAACCCGTTATGGAAAATGCTTATTGATAAGGGCATGAATAAAAAAGAACTGAGAGAACTTAGTGGAATCAGTACTGCATCAATGGCAAAGCTGGGTAAGGGAGACAATATTACTACAGATGTGCTTTTGAGAATATGCACGGCATTGAATTGTCAGATTAGTGATATTTTAGAGACTTTGCCAGACGAAGAAACTAAGAATAACGAAGAGTAAAATTCGTTAGGAGGATTTGGATGGAGCGAAATAACAAAGCAGCTCTACAGGCAGCAAGCCCATATAATGCTGCCATAACAAGAGAACAATTTTTATTTTATGAAGTGCGAACTACTGCCAAGTTGATTCACGAAGGATGTAACCATGAAGAAGTAGTAGAACGTATCGTTTCAGATAATTTATTTCAATATCCGACAGAAAAGTCGGTGAGAAAGATGGCACTTTCCTGCCTGAGAAGACTGGATGCACTTGAAGATAATTCTCTGGTGGAGGCAATCGCAACACAACCGTCTGATGTGGCAAAGCAGATATGTCTGTACGCCATGATGAAACAGTACCGATTGATTTGGGATTTTATGATTACAGTCATCGGTGAGAAGTACAGATTATCAGACACTACTTTCGGTAAAATAGACTTGAATAGCTATTTTCTGCGCTTGCAGGAGCAGGATGACCGGGTGGCAACATGGAGCGATTCCACAGTTACGAAGTTGAAACAGGTCATTGCAAAGATGCTGGTGGAGAATGAGTATATCGATAGCATTAGAGCGACAAAGCTCAACCCGGTATGGCTTCATCCGGTGCTTGAGAATGCAATCCGTGAAAATGGTGATGAGATTGCTCTTCCTGCATTCAATTGCTTTTCGTAAGGAGGTAGGTCTAAATGAGTGAATTGAAAGAAAGACTAGATAACCTCAGAGCCTTGATGCAGGAACCGGAGTTTCTTGAAGGCAAAGGTTTAAGCAATGAAGTAAATATACGAATCTTCTGTTATGACCCATCAGATGAGATGATGGTCAGACATTTTATCGAGCAGATTATGACAGATCAGTCAATGAACTGTCACCTGATAGAACATAACTTATATGAAGTGTTTCTTTCCATCTGTGAAGATAAGCGCATCGCAAAAACAATACCTGCGATGGAAGAGAAAAAAGGTAAAGAATTTATTAGAGACCAGATGAGCCGTATGGCTAATAATACAGCTTTTGTAAATAAGATGAAATATGAACCACATGAAGCCGGTGACGTACTTGTCATCACAGGAGTGGGAGATGCATTTCCGTTTATCAGAGTCCACGACCTGTTAAATGCGATGCAGCCAGAATTTCCAGATGTTCCGATTCTGGTGTTCTATCCGGGCAATTATGATGGCCGTGATGTGCAGCTTTTCAATCGCCTGAAGAAAAATCCTTACTACCGAGCTTTCAATGTAATTTAAGGAGGAACAGCAATGGTTATTGAACAATTATTCCAAGAGGATATTAATCGTAAAATCAATGGCGTCGTTAAAGTAGACCAAGATGCTACTGATGTTCTTGTTCAGGAATTGGATGAGTATGTCATCACCAGAGATTTGAAGAAGCACTTCATTACTTTCTTTAATAACTATGGAGAGTCCTTTCATGAAGGCACTGCAGATATTGGTGTCTGGATTTCCGGTTTCTTTGGAAGTGGTAAATCTCACTTCCTGAAAATGCTCTCCTACCTGCTTGCTAATCAGGAGGTACAGGGTGTTCGTACAGTAGAACGATTTCGTAAAAAATTTGAGGATGATCCGGCAACATTCATGTTGATTGATTCCGTTACTAAGGGTCATACGGATACTATCCTTTTCAATATCGATATTGAGGGTTCCATCAACAAGGACAAGACTGCTGTTCTTCGTGTTTTTGCAAAGATGTTTTATAACCACCTTGGTTTCTATGGAGAGAATCTTAAGGTGGCAAAGCTGGAGCAGTTCATCGAAAAGCGTGGCATGACAGCAGAGTTCCGTCGTGTATTTGAGGAGAAAAATGGTGGTCCATGGCTTGAATCAAGAGATGCCTTTGCTTTCTTTGAAGACGATGTTGTTGATACATTGAAAGAGGTTCTCGGTATGAGCGAGGATGCTGCACGAAACTGGTTCAATGGAACCGAGACCGTGGAGACCAGCATCGCACAGCTTGTTTCTGAGATGAAAGACTATGTGGACAATAAGACGGATGACTTCCGTTTGCTATTTATGGTCGATGAGGTTGGTCAGTATGTAGGCGGCGATACAGACCTTCTTATTAACCTGCAGTCTCTTGTTGAAAAAATCGGCAGTGAGTGCGGCGGTAAGATTTGGGTTGTTTGTACCGGTCAGGAAGCTATTGATGAAATCATCAAGGCTCGTGAAAATGAGTTTTCTCGTATTCAGGCCCGTTTCAAGACCAGACTTTCGCTGACTTCTTCTTCCGCAGACGAAGTTATCCAGAAACGTATTTTGAAGAAAAAGCCTGAAGTGGAACCGGCATTGGAACAGGTATATAGCCAGAATGATTCCGTTCTTCGTAATCTGTTCAGCTTTACTGATGCAATGTTGGACATTAAGGGATATACCGGTCCGCAGGATTTTGTCAGAAACTTCCCGTTCGTACCTTACCAGTTCATTATCATGCAGAAAGTATTTGCTGAAATCCGTAAACATGGTAACTCCGGTAAGCATCTTTCCGGTGGCGAGCGTTCGATGCTTTCAGGATTCCAGGAAGCAGCACAGAAGATTCAGGATAAAGACGAGTATGCATTAGCGCCGTTTTATCTGTTCTACGATACCGTACATACATTCCTTGACAGTTCTATTCGTCGTGTTATTGAGCGTTGCCAGAAGGCAGCAGATAACGGAGATGGCATTGAGCAGCAGGATGTGGACGTATTAAAACTCTTGTACCTTATTCGTTATGTCGATGATATTCCGGCTAATCTTGACAACATCGTAATCCTTATGGCCAATGATATCCGTCTGGATAAGATTACGATGCGTGAAAAGATACGTGGCAGTCTCGACCGTCTGCTTAGCCAGAACTATATCGGAAGAACCGGTGACACTTATAATTTCCTGACTGATGAAGAGCAGGATATTCAAAGAGACATTTACAAAAATACTCAGGTCGATACCTCTGCAATCGTGGAGCGTATCGGTCAGATGATTTTTGCTGATATTTATACAACAAAGAAATATCGTCACGGAAAGTACGATTTCCCATTTGACCAGATGGTAGACACTACAAGCATTGGTGCGGTAACAGGGGGAATGAGACTTCGCATCATGACGGTAGCAACAGACACTGTCGAGAAGAGTGAACTTCGTCTTATGACAGAGTCTAAGAATCAGGCGATCGTTGTACTTGCTGAAACGCCATATTACGAGTCATTGGAAAAAGCAATGAAAGTGCGTAAATATGTAAAGCAGCATAATGTAGCACAGCTACCGAAGTCCGTACAGGACATCATTCGAAATCATCAGGATGAGGCTAACAAATATGAAGCATCTGCAGAGGAAGATTTGAAGAAGGCTATCATCGGTGCTGAATTCTATGTGGACGGAGAGCATATCGAGATTAAGGGTGGCGATGCCAAGAGCAAGCTGGATCAAGCACTGGAATATTTAGTTACTCATGTTTATAGTGAACTTGGTCTTATTACAAAGAATGCAGATACAGATGCTGATATATTGGCAGTACTGCAGGGTGAACATCTGAACGGTGTTATGGCTGGTCTTGAAGCAAACCATGATGCAGCTGTGAAGATGGAAGAGTATCTTGAGATGCAGTACGCAAAAAATCTTCCTACTTCGATGGCAGATGTACAGAGCCGCTATCAGGCGATCCCTTATGGATGGAAGGAAATCGACATTGCGGTTGTGGCTGCGATGCTGATTTACGACCAGAAGGTCACGATTAAGTACGGTGGCGAAACTATCCAGCCGGGTAATCCAAAACTTCCGGATATGCTTCGTAAAAAGAGTGAGATTGGCAGAACAAGCATCTCTAAGCGTCAGATCATTACAGCAACTAAGATGCGTGCCGTCAAAGAATTGCTGCGTGAATACTTCGATGTAATGGACGTACCGGATGATGAAGACGGACTTGTTAGATATATTGTTGAGAAGTTTGAAGAACAGAAGGCACACTATGAGGAGCTGAATAAACGTTATGAGGGTCATAAATATCCTGACCACCACCTTGTGACGAAAGCTCTCAGCCTAATGGAAAGCGTGCTTTCTCAGCGTAAGGATAATACAGCTCTGATTGACAGACTTCTGAAGGAGGAAAACAGCCTCCTTGATAATAAGAATGACATGCAGAGCGTTGAAGGTTTCTTCAAGAATCAGGTGCAGGTGTTCGATGCAGCAGTTCGTATGGAAGCAGAGCTGAGAAACGACCTCTCTTATCTTCAGAAGGAAGAGGAGGCAAATCAGGCACTGAATCAGATTCGTAAGATTACCGTAGTGGATGCCGGACAGAGTAACGTTTACAGACGTATCCCTGAACTGAACGGATTGATGGATACTGTTCGTGAGGGTCACGGAAAGCTTCTTGAAGCAAAGCGTGCTGAGATCCTTGAAATCATCCGTCAGTGCTTGTCAGAAATCCATACTCTTGCCGGTGATGTTTATGATGCCAGAGCAATATCTGAGCGTGCAGATAAATTCTTTGATCAGCAGAAAGCAAGAGTGGCGGAGCTGGAAAGCCTGCAGCTTCTTGATGGTCTGGTACCTCAGATGTGGGAATATAAGGATGACACAGTCGATAAAATCGATGGTATCGTTCATCCAAAGCCTCCGGTTGAACCAACCGTCAAACCGAATGAAGGTGGAGCAGTAACTCCTCCGGCTCCGAAGAAGGTTATCAAGAATGTATACCGTCAGGCTGCATTCCCTTCTAAGACTTTGGAAAGTCAGGAAGATATCGATGCCTATGTTGAACGAATGAGAGCGTACCTCACTGCAATGATGAAGGATTGCGACGGAATCAAATTAAGCTAAGGAGACCGTTATGAACAAGAATGCGATAAAAAAATTCGCCACTGAAGCTCGCCTGGAGTTAATCTCCCGTGTGAGCCAGAGGGCGTTGAAATACGGTATTTCCGATAAAGAGGTCGGAAATCCAAATGACGATAGTGTGGGTGGGCATTTGCTTTCTTCTACCGAAAAGAAGCAGAGAGCTGCCTTGATTGCGCAGATTAAAGAAAAAGGATACGAGCAGGTTATGGAGGAGGTTGCCTACACATGGTTCAACCGCTTCTCTGCCCTGCGTTTTATGGAGGTCAACGGCTACCTCCCATCCCATGTGCGTGTGTTCACGGACGAGGAAAACAACTTCAAGCCGCAGATTATCTCCGAAGCCATTCATCTGGAGCTGGACGGACTTGATATGGAGAAAGTCTACGCCTATAAGGAAGCCAATGACAATGATGAATTGTATAAGTATCTTCTGATCACGCAGTGCAATGCTCTCAATAGTGTGCTTCCGGGTATGTTTCAGAAAATTGCTGACTATACCGAGCTTCTGTTCCCGGACAACCTTCTTCGTGAAGGTAGTGTGATTCAGCAGATGATTGAGCTGATACCGGAGGATGACTGGAAGGATGCTGTCCAGATCATCGGCTGGTTGTATCAGTATTACAACAGTGAGAAAAAAGATGATGTTTTCGCCGCTCTGAAAAAGAATGTGAAAATCACAAAAGAAAACATTCCTGCAGCAACCCAGCTTTTCACACCGGACTGGATCGTTCGTTACATGGTCGAGAACTCTCTTGGTCGTTTGTGGCTGGAGGGACATCCGGATGTGAAAGAACAGCTTCTTCCTACCGAGGAAGAACAGTCTGCCTATGCTGCCGGAAACCGTGACCCGGAAGATACCAAATGGCATTACTATCTGGAAGAAGCCGAGCAGGAGCCGGAAGTGCAGGCACAGCTTGCCGAGATTCGTAAGGAATACGCCACCCTGACACCGGATCAGCTGAAAGTAATTGACCCTTGCTCCGGTTCCGGTCATATCCTTGCGTATATGTTTGATGTGCTGATGAAGATTTATGAATCCTACGGTTATACCACCCGTGAAGCGGTGGCAAGCATTGTGGAGAACAATCTGTACGGTTTGGATATTGACGACCGTGCGGCACAGCTGGCTTATTTTGCGGTAATGATGAAAGCCCGTCAGTATGACCGCCGCTTCTTCAGCCGTGGTATTCAGCCCCATGTGTACGCCATTGCGGAGAGCAACCATGTAGATTCGTTTGCGTTGGACTATTTCTGCAATGGCGATGCCAAGCTGAAAAAAGCCATGGACACCATCATCAGCGAACTGCATGATGCAAAGGAATACGGTTCGATTATCACGGTTAGCCAGCAGGAGTGGTCTGCTTTGTATGACCGCTTTGCAGAGATTACGGAAGATATAAATATGT
>ERZ791861.1377-NODE-1377-length-11969-cov-2.493453_pt1 | contig 11969 bp, 7 predicted proteins | sample MGYA00510283_ERZ791861 | MGnify/ENA primary metagenome ERZ791861 (study PRJEB30046, sample SAMN00792074) | human gut metagenome | study: EMG produced TPA metagenomics assembly of the A metagenome-wide association study of gut microbiota in type 2...
CACAAACGAAATGTGGCGTAAATACCAGCCGAATGTGATTTTCTCAAGTCCCATCACCACAACGCCTGCAGCGCTGCCGATAATGAGCATGCTGCCACCCACTCCGGCACAGTAGGCAAGCAACTGCCAGAACTGACCGTCCTGCACAAACATCATCATGTCGGGGCTTGTCACGGCAGCGACAGGGATTACGTTGTACATACCCATACATCCAGCCACAAGCGGTACATTGTCGACAATCGACGACACCACGCCAATAGCTCCTGTCACGAAATAAGCATTACCGTTGGTGGCGTGTTCAAGCCACTGTCCGAAACTTGTAAGCACACCCACCTCGCTCAGCACAGCCACAGCCATCAGAATGCCGAGGAAAAACAGGATGGTCGACAAATCGATTTTATGAAGAATTGTAGACACGCGCTCAGTGAACGAGCCTTCCAACTCGTGTTCGTGGCGCAGGAATATCTCGGTCATCGCCCAAAGCAAGCCAAGCACGAAGAGGATGCCCATAAACGGAGGCAAACCAGTGATGGAGCGGAAGAACGGCACAAACATCAAGCCGCCCACACCGACAACAAACACCGCCACCCGTTCACCATGACTGAGTGCCGATTTTGTGAAATCTACATTGTCCTCCACCACAGCCAACTGCCCCTTGAGCTTGAACTGCAACAGGAACGTAGGCAAGGCAATCGAGACAAGCGACGGCAGTAACACTTCCTTAATCACACCTATCGACGTGATGTTGCCCTTGATCCAGAGCATAATGGTCGTTACGTCGCCAATCGGAGAGAACGCACCGCCGCTGTTGGCGGCAAGGATGATAAGCGAGGCATAGATAAGCCTGTCGTTGCGTTCCTGCACGAGCTTGCGGAGCACCATAATCATCACGATGCTCGTGGTCAGGTTGTCGAGCACGGCAGAGAGAATAAACGTGATCAGCACGATGCGCCACAACAGCGAACGCTTGCTACGGGTGCGCAGACGGTCGCGCACAAAAACAAAGCCACCGTTGGTGTCGACAGTCTCGACAATGGTCATCGCTCCCATCAAGAAGAACAGAATCTCACACGCATCGCCGAGATGCTCAAGCAGCACGCCCTGCGTCACAAACTGTCGCGCGGCGGCATCAGAGTCGTCAAGATGGAATGCCGAAAAGAACCGGGCAAAATCATCGGCATGGAACTCTGCCACATAGTCTGGGCAGCCAATCATATACAGCGACCAACAAATTGCACACATCAACAAGGCGGTCGCAGTCTTGTTGATTTTAAGTCCGCTCTCAAGAGCGATACAGCCGTAACCAATCAGAAATACGGCTACAATAACAATGGTTAAGAACATAATATCTACAAAAAAGGGCTTTAAAAAATAGTTTAGTTTTTGCGGTCGTAAAATTATGGAAATTTTTCCGTTATGTATAAAAAATTTTTTATGTTTAAAAACACATTTCACCGCCACACTTGCATATCCGGCACAAAACGAGTAATTTCGCACACTGAAATGAAAAAAGAAGAAGAAGAAGTCACTATGCTGCAAATCGGAAATGCACTGGTCAGCCTCGACCTTATCGAACAGTTTTTCTGCTGCGATCTCGACAAATGCCTCGGCGAATGCTGTATCGAAGGCGATGCCGGCGCTCCTATCACCAAAGAGGAATATGCCAAGATAAAGGAAATACTGCCCGAGGTGTGGGACGACCTGCTGCCGGCTGCCAAACGCGTGATTGAGGAACAGGGCGTGGGCTACGTCGACGAGGAAGGCGACTTGGTGACATCGATTGTCGACGGGCGCAACTGTGTGTTTACGTGCTATGGCGAGAACGGTATGTGTCTCTGCGCCATCGAGAAGGCATACCGTGCTGGAAAAATCGACTTCTACAAGCCAATCTCATGCCATCTCTACCCTGCCCGCCTTCAGGAATTTCCCGACTTCACCGCCGTCAACTACCATCGTTGGAAAATCTGCAAATGCGCGGAAGTGATGGGCAGAAAAAACCACGTGCGGCTGTATCAGTTTCTTGAGGGTCCGCTGACGCGCCGCTTCGGCAAGGAATGGTACGACGAGCTGCGCACCGCCTGCGAGGCCTATCTCGAAGAATACGGAGAGTAAGCATTCACTTTTTTTTCATTTTTTGTCTGTATTTCTGTTTGCCGTAAAAGAAATTAGACGTATCTTTGCATCGTGATTGAGGGAAGCATAATCAATCACCATTACTCGCTACGCTTCCCGCAGTCATCCACTCTTTAATTTTCTCAAAAAAAAGATTTTCAGAACAGTCACGTGCGCACAACGGCGCGACGTAGATTCAAAATGTAATACATCTTACATATATGTACAACTTACAGGACTTAAATGCAGCCTCTCCAGAAGAACTGCTCGAGATTGCCAAAACATTCGACATCAAGAAAGCCGACAAAATGGCCCAGCAAGACTTGATTTTCACAATCCTCGACGAGCAGGCGATAAACCGCGCCAAAGAATCGGCTTCGAAATCGGAGGCTAAAAAACCCAAAACAAAAGCCAAGAAAAAAACAGCCGAGCCAAAAAGCGATGACAACGCAGAGGCTACGGCTGTAAAGACTGCCGCCAAAAAGGCTGAACCTAAGAAAAACAGCAAAAAGAAGGAGGCAGAGCCTGCCGCTGAGACCACTCAGGCGGAAGAACCCAAAGAGGAGAAACCGGCAGCAAAGAAAACCACGGCAAAGCGCACATCCAAGAAAAAGGAGGCTGAGCCTGCCGCCGACATGACAGCTCCGGCTGCCGAGGTTGTCGTGGCTCCAGCAGCCGAGGCCGAAGCCCCTGCTGAAAACGTGGAGACAGCCGTAAAACAGGAAGAGCAACCGGCAGAGACGGAAAACGCCGCTCCTGAAGCCGAAACGCCACAACAGGCAGAACCGGCAGAACCGACAGAAGAGCCGACAGAGGAAAAACCAGCCGAACAGCAAAAGAAAAACGACATCGGATTCAGCTCGTTCTTCCCGTTCAGCGGCGGACAGAAATTCGTGCCCCGCTCTCAACGCCAGCAGCAAGACCAGCAGCAACAGCAACAGCCTGCCGAAGACGAAGTTGCGGCATTCCAGGCTGAACCTAAACAGCAACAGCCACAACAGCAACAGAAAAACCAGAAGGCAAACCGCCGCCAGCAGCAACAACAGCAACGCGCGGCAAAACAGCAGCAGCGCCAACAGCCTCAACAGCCGCTCTACGACTTTGAAGGCATCGTGAAAGGCGCAGGCGTGCTGGAAGTGATGCCCGACGGCTACGGATTCCTCCGCTCCTCCGACTACAACTACCTGTCGTCGCCCGACGACATCTACGTGTCGCAGTCGCAAATCAAGCAAAACGGCTTGAAGACAGGCGACGTGGTGGAAGGCAACATCCGTCCGCCGAAAGAAGGTGAAAAATTCTTCCCTCTCTGCAGCGTAGACTCAATCAACGGGCGCACCACAGAATTCGTGCGCGACCGCGTGCCTTTCGAACACCTTGTGCCATTATTCCCCGACGAGAAGTTTGACCTGACATCGGGACGCACCACCTGCAACATCTCGACACGCATCGTCGACATGTTCTCTCCTATCGGCAAAGGTCAGCGCGGACTTATCGTGGCACCGCCGAAAACCGGTAAGACAATCCTGCTTAAAGACATTGCCAACGCAATCTCGGAAAACCATCCGGAAACATACATGATTATCCTGCTCATCGACGAGCGTCCGGAGGAGGTGACCGACATGGCACGAAGCGTGAATGCGGAAGTAATCGCATCCACATTCGACGAACCGGCCGAACGCCACGTAAAGATTGCCGGACTGGTGCTTGAAAAGGCGAAACGCATGGTTGAGTGCGGACACGACGTAGTAATCCTGCTCGACTCAATCACACGTCTGGCACGCGCCTACAACACCGTGTCGCCGGCATCGGGCAAAATCCTCACCGGTGGTGTCGACGCCAACGCGCTGCAAAAGCCAAAACGCTTCTTCGGCGCCGCACGAAACATTGAAAACGGCGGCTCGCTCACAATCATCGCAACCGCACTTATCGAGACCGGTTCGAAGATGGACGAGGTGATTTTCGAAGAGTTCAAGGGCACTGGCAACATGGAGCTGCAGCTCGACCGCAAGCTGTCGAACAAACGCATCTTCCCTGCCGTCGACATCATCTCGTCGAGCACTCGACGCGACGACCTGCTCCTCAGCCAGGACACCATCAACCGCATGTGGATTCTCCGCCGGTTCCTCTCTGACCGCACTCCTATCGAGGCAATGGAGTTTATCAAGGACCGTATGGAGAAAACCCGCAGCAACGAGGAGCTGCTCCTGACAATGAACGACTAACTCTCGTCGACAACCCCACACAATACCGGCGACAACCGACAATGGTTGCCGCCGGTATTGTTTTTATAGCGATGCTTCATAGAAAACACAAGGATTTACGGCGCGCATTACGCAAAAGAGTATTTTAGGATTGCATTTTTTTCGTAACTTTACGGCAACAAAAACACTGACACAATGGCAATATCACTCTGCGCACTATCAACAATGGCTATGCTCGACCTTGCCGCCGCGGCTTCGCAGGCATGGCTGCCGATGCTTGTCGGCACTTACACCGACACCGACAGCAAAGGCATCTATCAATATCGCTTCAACCAAGAAAGCGGAACGGCAGAACTCACCGCCGTCACTCCGGCGCGCAACCCGTCGTTTGTGATTTTCTCCGACAACGGCGACAACGTCTATGCCGTCGACGAGTCGGGCACCAACGACGACGCCCTTGCAGCATTCCGCTATGAAGGCATCGACAAGCCATTGACCCGCATCAACGCCGTGGCGACGGGCGGCAAAGCGCCGTGCAACATCTTCCAGACAAAAAATCTGATCTACACCGCCAACTATACGGGCGGAAGCATCACGGAGTTCAGACTTGCCGACGACGGAAGCATCAAGAAAGCCAACAAGGTGATGACGTTTTCGCTCACAGGCAAAGCTCCCGACAAAACAAGGCAGCAGTCAGCCCATCTCCACTGCGTCACCGCCGACCCCTACGAATGGCGCGCATTCGCCTGCGACCTCGGCAACGACTGCATCTACTCGCTCAAGCCCAACGCCGCATGCGACGGGCTGGAAGTGGACAGCACCCTATATGTAGCGGCAGGTTCAGGGCCACGCCACCTCACGTTTGACGACGAAGGCCGCTATGCCTTCCTCATCACCGAACTGTCGGGCGAAGTGATGGTGTTCAGCCACCACGAAGGCAAGCTGACACAGATTCAAACCGTCACCGCCGACGACCGCCATGCCCGCGGCAGCGCCGACATCCATCTGACACCCGACGGACGCTTCCTCTATGCGTCAAACCGTCTGCAAGGCGACGGTATAGCCATCTTCAGCGTGGATAAAGAAAGCGGGATGCTCACACGCGCTGGCTACCAGCCCACAGCGCGGCATCCACGCAATTTTGCCATAACGCCCAACGGACGCTTCCTGCTTTGTGCCTGCCGTGACGCAGACACCATCCAAGTGTTTGCAATCGACCCCGACACCGGCATGCTCTCCGACACCAGCCACGACATCCACGTGCCCCACCCCGTGTGCATAGCCATCGGCTCAAAATAAAGTCACAGCAAATAATTCAACATTCAACAATGCCAACAAACAAGAAATGTTCATGCTGAAGGAGCACATCAAAAACATTAAAAATGAAATAACTGAATACAAGAAGGCGATGGATGATGACTTCACATTCAAAGAAGAAAAGGGAGACCAAGCAGGTGGACCAGAAACAAGCAAGGTGGACCAGAAAAGTGGACCAGAAACACGGAATGCCATCTTACGTCTTATATCCGAGAACGCAAGCATCACTTCACGCGAAATGGCTAACAAATTGGGCATCAACAGGAGCGCCGTGTCTAAGCATCTTAAGAAAATGCAAGACAACGACATCATTCACCGTGAGGGTCCACAGAAGTCCGGGCATTGGGTGATTATACGACAGGATACGGATTTAGCATGAAGTTCACGACAAACAGTTTGCCGAGAGACATATTGTTGTGGCAGCTATAACCAAGTCAAGTCAATTGAAAAATCGGCCGTTGGAATTTCTCAGTGTCGTATGGCAACGAGTGATTCCAATGGCCGATTTGGGATAGAAGAAGAGACGGTTAGCGGCTTCTGACGAAATTAAGGAAACGGTTGAGTCCGTCGAGCATCACGCTGCGCGGACAAGCGATGTTCCACCGCATGTAGCCTTCGCCTTCGGCACCATACATTGTGCCGGCATTGAGCCATAGGCGGGCGTCGTCCAAAAGAACATGCTCAAGCGCATCCGACGGCATGCCGAGACTGCTGCAGTCCATCCACACCAGATATGTGCCCTCAAGACGCGTTATAGGAAATTCCGGCAGCTCACGTCGGCAGAACTCCGCCATAGCCTCATAGTTGCCATGCAGATAGTCAACCAGCTGGTTGAGCCACTCTTCCCCTTCGTTGTAGGCAGCGATTGTCGCCGCCACGCCAAACGGATTCACGTCGCACACCTCGTTGATGTTTATCGCCTTGTCGATACGGCTTCGCAGGTCGTTGTCGAACGCCACGATATTTGCAATCTGCAGTCCGGCGATGTTGAAAGCCTTGCTCGGCGACACACACGTCACCGACCGGTGCAGGAAAGCGTCCGACAGCGACGCAAAAGGCGTGTATTTGAACCCTTGATACACCAGTTCGCAGTGAATCTCATCAGCGACCACCGTCACGCCGTTGCGCAGGCAGATGTTGCCAAGCCGCGTCAGCTCGTCGGGAGTCCAGACGCGTCCAGCCGGATTGTGGGGATTGCAGAGCAGCATCACTTTGGCGCGCGGGTCGGCGGCACAACGCTCAAGAGCGTCGAAATCCATCTCATAGGTGTCGGCGGTGCGGCGCAGAGGATTGCTCACAATCTCGCAGCCGTTGTTGCGTATCGACGAGAAGAAGCAGTTGTAGACTGGAGTCTGCACAATCACCTTGTCGCCCGGCACGGTCAGAGCCTTTATCACCGCCGATACCGCCGGCACCACTCCAGATGTGTAGATTATCCATTCGCGGTCGATGTCCCATCCATGCCTCCGGCTGAACCACGATGTCACGGCATCGTAGTAGGCGTCGGGCACACGGGTGTAGCCAAAGATTCCGTGCGCCACGCGTTTCTGCAGCGCGTCGATGATGGCAGGCGCCGTACGGAAGTCCATGTCAGCCACCCACATAGGCAGCACGCCCTCGGGAGCGCTATCCCACTTGTAAGAGTTTGTGGCGCGCCGGTCGATAGTCTTGTCGAAGTCGTATTTCATACAGGCAATTATTTTTTGTTTCGTTCAATCAGCAGGCAGTCGGCCGGCATCTTGATGTTGCCGTCGAGCACCACATCGCCGAGGCAGTCAGCCTCGATGCGTCCGCTGCGCGGATTTTTCACGCCTCCTATGCTTCCTTTTATTGTTGCGTTCACGGAACTGTACTCGAAAGCGCGGTCGCAAGCCGGATCAAACGTGCAATTCTCAAGCACCAGATTCTCGGCATAGCAGAGCGGTTGTTCGCCAGAGATGTGGCAGTTGACAAGGCGCAGGTTGCGCGAATGCCATCCCAGATACTCGCCATTGAGTTCCGAATCGTAGATGGTCACATTCTCCACCTCCCAGAACGCATCTTTGGTTGTGATTCTCGCGTTGCGCACCACTACGTTGCTCACATATTGGAACACGTATTTGGAGTCAGACACCAAGCCGTCGATTTCGATGTCGCTGCTGAACATGAAAGGATACGTTCCTCCTTGCAGCCGCAAGTTCTTAGCACGTATGCCCTTGCATCGCCAGAACGTCTCGTCGGCATCGGTCATCACCACGTTCTCAATGTCGATGTCGTGCATCTCGCGAAACATTTTCGGCGCGTCGATGTGCGTGTCGGTCATCCGCAGATGGTCGCTATACCATAGTGCAGAGCGTCCGCCCACATCGAAATGGCAACGGTCAATCACGAACCCGTGCACATGCCAGAACGGATAGTTGCCCTCAAAACGGCAATTTGTCGCCTTGATGTTGCTGCACTCCTTTATCGCCGACTCGCCTTCGCGTATCACCACATTGTCGAGGTGTAGGTTGTGCGACTCAAACAGCGGTCGCTCGCCGCCGAATTCCTTATCTTTTATCAGTTCCATAACTGTGTTTTTTAATGTTCTATGCTGTCTGCAAATTTACGTGTTTTTCCGCAAAGCCCACCTATCCGAATTACCGAACTTTCAACCTTTTTTACCCCTTTATACAGCCTTCATCCAGCGTCGGCGCCACAAATGCACCAAGAAGATGGCGCCACGGAACGTCAGCTCAACACACATGGCAATCCACACACCGCGCAGTCCCATTGTTGGAGCAAGCCATGCAGCCATCGTAAGGCGCACAGCCCAGATGCTCAGGAAGTTCATCAGACAAGGCTTCAGCGTGTCGGCGGCACCGACACAAACGCCATACGCCACAATCGACGCGGCAAACATCGGCTCGGCAAACGCCTCGATGCGCAACGCCATTACACCAAGCCGGCGTATCTCGTCAACAGGCGTCATCAACCCGATAATCTCGGGAGCAGCGACATACATAAGCACACCCATCACCGCCATCACCGCCATGCCCATTCCGACAGTGATTTTAGCGAAGCTCCACGTCAGGTCGCGACGGCGCGCACCGACACTCTGCCCCACAAGCGTGGTGGCAGCCTCAGCAATGCCATAGCCTGGCATATAGCAAAGGCTCTCGGCTGTGATAGCAAACGAGTTGGCAGCGATGGAGCACACACCCAGCGGCGCGACAATGGTGGTTATCGCAATCTGCGCGCTGCATATCACCCCATGCTCCAAACCCATCGGGAAACCGATTTTAACCGCCTTTCTGAGCGTGTCGGCTATCGACTGTCTCCATCCGCGCAGCCCTGCAAGCCGCAGATGTGACGTGCCGTGGCGCAGATACCACAACAGCCAAGCCACGACCACCGTTTCGGCAAGCACTGTGCCAAGAGCCGCACCCTCAACACCAAGTCCTGCACCTGGGAGAAACACATCGAATCCAGCCACAGAGACCGTACGCGAAGGAAAAATCAGCAGAAAGTTGAACACCACATCAAGGGCGCACATAGCCACTCCCGCCATGCTCGGCACGTGCATATTGCCGCTGCACCGCAGCATGCCGCCGGCAAGAAACTGCATCTGAAGCGCTGGAAGAAACAAGGATATTATCAGGAAATAAGTCGACGCATCGCGATGTATCGACTCGGCGCCGCCAAGCCACACAGGCAAACTACTGCTGATGCCGACACCGATGGATGCAAGCAGAAGGCTGAACGCCAACACCGCCACCACCGACTGCCGCAACACGCGCTGCGCGCCTTCCCAGTCGCCGGCACCGATGCGGTGGGCAACCTGCACCGAAAAACCCGAAGCCGCGGCACTCAGCAGTCCGCCGAAGAGCCATGTGGTTGTCGACACCAAGCCTATCGCCGCCGAGGCCTCAGCGCCGAGGCTTCCAACCATCGATGCGTCGATATACTGCATCACTATCGACGACAACTGCGCCACAACCGCCGGCACACTCAGCATCACCGCCAAGCGCACCTTCTGTCCAGCCGACATAGTCCGACCTTCGCGGATCATCGCCAGCAACCTGTCTGCCTCAGTCTTTATTCTCATAATTCAAAGTGCAAAATTAATCAAAATTTCCGGACCGGTTTTCTGGCATCAATCAGCCCCAGCTTTTCAAGCCTCATAATTATCGCCGTTTGGCTGCGCCCCATCTTCTGCGAGATTTCACGGAAGCCCATTCCGCCACAATAAAGTTTATATAATTTTCTGTCGTCAGCCCTTGTCCAGCGATTGCCGGCATTTGGATGCGGTTCAATTGGCTTGTCCGCAAGGCGTTCAGGCGATATGCACTCCAAAACAAAAACCGACGGCTTGCTTTTGTCATACATCACAATTGTCCGTACCTTCGCCCGTGTCATCGCCACATAAAACAAGCGTCGCTCCTCGCCAAACAAATAACCGTCACTGTCGCTCATCACGAAGCCAAGCACGGGGTCGTCGGCAATAGTCGACGGAAAACCGAAACTACCGTTGTTGCAGTTCAACAGCACCACATAGTCAGCCTCCAAGCCTTTCGAACGATGCATGGTAAGAAACTCCACCTCACGTCCGCAAATCGTATAAAAAAGAGAATTGCCACTACGTCTCTGCCGGAAGTTTTTAGCCAGCAAATAATCGTCATAAGTGTATCGTCCAAGCAAAAACACGGACTTTCCCAAAGGAATCTCCGTCACAATTCGCTCAAGAGCGCCCACGGCATCTCCCCTACTGTATTCACGAAACACGATCTCTGTTTTTGCGTCCGATGAAAACGGATGAATGTTTTTCCTTATCTGAGCAGGGTTACGCTGAATGAACGCCGCCGATTTTTCCACGAGCGGATTTCCGAAACGATATGTAGTCTCAATCTTGTTTAAATCCGTTTTTCCGAAATATTGGTCGAAATGACAAAAGAGATTCATGTCGCTGCCCGAGAAGCGATAGATAGACTGCCAATCGTCACCGACACAATACAGTTGCGCCTGCGGATTGCCACGGCGCAACGCCAACAGGAAGTTATAGCGGTCCATCGAGATATCCTGAAACTCATCGACGATGATACAGTCATAATTTCCTCCGCCATTGGCATTGCACAATGCCGTTGCACCAACAATCAAGTCTGTGAAATCCACCTTTCCCTCGCTTCTCAATATTTCATTGTAGCGCACAACAACCGGTTCCAACACCTTTCCAACAATAAAACGGCTGCGCTTGTCGCCTCTTTGCGCGACATCAGCGGCAACGTCAGCCATCGACCGGCAGCTTGTCTTCAGTAGGGTGGCAAACGTGGCGGTCAAGCGGATAAACACCTTCTCGCGCATACTGTTTTCCGGCAGGATTCTGTCGAAAAGCTCATCGCTCCGCACCTCCCGAATCGGGACACCCGCGGCGACAAGTTGTCGTTTCAACATTTGACGCGCCTTATCATAGGCAAAGTCAGCACTCGACAGTTCAATCAGACGTGTGCCAAATTTTTTATGCACCTCGCGTTTCCACGTAATCCCGTCATTATAGCGTTCGTTGGCCTCTTCATAAGTCAATCCACGGTCTTTGGCAAACCACGTAGGCACCATACCATGCTCATCGACGCCAAAATGTTCCAGATAGAGTCTGCACGGCTTTCCGCCGTCCATATAGTGAATCGAGAAGTCGGGACGATACTGCACGTGGCGCTCATCAGCCACCTGATGCTCATACGGCTCCTCATATCGGAAATCCACACCAAGCGACGTCAGCAAAAAGCAGATTTTCTTCTCCTCGCCACTGCGCACATGAACTTCGTTTCCGTCCATGTCGGGAAACAGCGCACAATACCGTCTGTCGGTGCTCTCGCCCAACTGCAACCTACGGACATTCTTTGATTTCTCGTCCTCGTCAAGCTCCATCAAGTCGGAATAGTCAACGAAATATTCCACCAGACATTTCCTATAGTCGGCATTATGGGCAAGTTCCCTATAGATTCGCACAAAAACAGCATCGGTATTGTCACAAATAGACGGCTTGCATTTAGACTGAGCAGAAATAATATCAAGCGCCAACTTATGGAATGTGTATCCGCGCAGGCCCGGATGCGGCATCCTCTCCGTCAGCTCGGCAGCAGCCTTATGAGTGTAACTGATAAGCAGTATCCTCTCCGGCTTGATGTGTTTTTTCTGAATAAGATACTCCACCTTGCCAACTATCGACGACGTCTTGCCACTACCGGCGCTGCTCACCACCAGGCAATTCTGTTCCTCCGACACAATCGAACGCCTCTGCTGGTCGTCGAGAGGATATGCAAGAACGGTGTCGAAAAAAGCCTTATGCTCCCGCAATTTGTCGTCTTTAAAGCGATTGTTGTG
>ERZ791861.1398-NODE-1398-length-11836-cov-2.106443_pt1 | contig 11836 bp, 10 predicted proteins | sample MGYA00510283_ERZ791861 | MGnify/ENA primary metagenome ERZ791861 (study PRJEB30046, sample SAMN00792074) | human gut metagenome | study: EMG produced TPA metagenomics assembly of the A metagenome-wide association study of gut microbiota in type 2...
GGTGCGGGTTTTCCCCTCTCCCTAACCCTCTCCCCAAAGGGGCGAGGGGACCGTTCAGTACGGAATTTAGCTTGACGGTGCTATCCAGCATTAAATACTGGCAATACTCTCACGCAAAATCCGCAGCACCGTCTCTTCACCGCTGCGATTCGGGTTAATGCGAATCGCACAATGTTCTGATTGTGGATTCGCCTGGCGAAACGTTCCGGAAAGGCGATAAAAGAGCGGCGGGATTTCATATTTCGACTCTGCACCCACCGGGTAAGGCAAGGCACCGCGCTTTTGCGCCTCTTCCAGCACTCTGGCGGCAATCGGCTGATGAAACTCGACAATCAACACCTTCGACTGCGCATTAGCAATCACCGCGCTTTTCACTTCCGGCACCGCACCACCGTTAAGCAAAGCCAGCAACCGTTCAGATACCCCTGCCTGCACCGCGTGCATCACTGGCGCAAACACCAGACCACGCAATACTTCCAGCGCCTGTGCGCCCTGGATCTGGCTACCGCCGGAGTAAAGCGTGGCGCGAATACGGTTGATAACATCAGCATCGCCGACCACTGCACCAACACCCTCTGGCCCAAATAGCTTGAAGCAGGAAAATGTCGAGACATTCGCGCCGCATTCACAGCCGATTCGAGCCACCTTCATCACCGCATAGTTGTCATCGGTTAACGCTGGAACGCCTGCCGCGCGCAACGTTGCCAGCACATCTGCCAGCACGTAGCTGTCCTGCGGCTGCTGGCGCGTATGCTGCACCAGCGCCGCATCCGGTTGTTGCTCGTCGACGACCTGCTTCAGTGCCGACAGGTCATTGAAATCAACAGTAATAAGCGTCAGCCCCATCTGCTCAATAATAACCCGTGTCGTCGGGTAAACAGGCGCGTCATGCACCAGAAGACGCTGCCCCGGTTTGAGCAAAGCCGCCAGCCCGGCGCGAATCGCGCCAGTCCCCGCGCCCTGCACCAGCGCCGCAGCCTGTGCGTGAAATGCATCAGCCAGCACCTGTTCCACACGCTGGGTAACGCGCGGTTGATTCAGTCCTGGCGTTAAGCCTAAATCACCGCCAGTAAGAAACTCGCTGCCGGGGAAATGGCGACAAATGCTATCCACCAGCGCAAACTGCTTTTGCTGCGCCTCAATAATCGTCAGGCTTTGCAGAGGAAACGTCTTCATAGGTGCCTTCCTTAAGCCGGAACGAACAGGCCAAGCCAGTAAAGAACATTCAGCAGAATACCGGTGATCATTACTGCCACGACCGGTGCCGCCATTTTCTGTACCGGACGGCCCAGGGATTCGTTGAGGAAGTAAATGGCAACCGCGATAGAGAATACGGTATAACCCGCCATCTTAATTGCTGCGAAAATCGAACCGACCAGCAGCGCCACTTCCATCAGCATATTCATGGCGTTACGGATGTTATCCGACGCATTACGCACCGACGGGTAGCGTCCCAGCCATTTGCCGATCGAACGAAGCAGCAAGACTTCCGCCGAAATAACCACTGCGCCTAATACCGCTGCAACCATCGGATTCGGCGAGAGATAGCCCACCGCATAAACAAAGGTAAAGCCCGCAACTGCATACACACCCGTTGCTAACGCGGTGGTGGCAATCAACGGCACAAACCCCAGTCCGCGCATAAATTCTGCCAGAGCCGCCTGATTAATCAGCGTTTGCGATTGTTCCGGCGTTACGCCTGCGGAATATGCTTTCTCCAGTGTGAAGATCGACACTTCACTGCCAGCAAAAATCTTCATGCTGGCAACGGCGGCAATCAATGCTCCCACGATGGCGATATAGGGTAAGTTTTTGATAATCCGTGACGTGCGTTCTTCAAACACCGAAAGCCCGCTGGCATCAATGTCATTTTCATCACGATGACGCAGGTCGTGAGTTATCGCGATCCCCAGCAGCATCACCATGCCAATAAAGATTTCGATGGATTCAGGGTTAAGATGTGGGAAATAGCGCACGACTACCACACGGGTCATCAGTACCACCACGGCGGCGATCAGACTTTGCTTCCAGCCAAACTGGTAGAAAATCGCCACCAGCGGGAACAGTGCAAAAGCTGAAACCACCGGCGAGCTTAATTCCCCCAGGCTACCTAATACATCCACCGGCAGCGCGGTCAGCAGCTGGTTTACTGGCAACAGGCAAGTAAGGATCAACACGCCCCAGATAGCGCCAAGACCAAACGCCATCAGGCTGTTTATCGCCAGGACGCCGAGGATATCGGTAGGAAGAAAGAGTAACCATGCGTTGAGCAGCCCGGTTTTCAGGGTAAAAGAGATCCCCACCGAGGCCACAAAACCAATGCTCAGACCAAAAGCGATACTCCCCGCCTCGCGACGGTTCATATAGCCTTCAATCAGTTGCGGCAGGATCGGGCGGATGCCGTCATGAAAAACAGCCGCCGAGCGATGCGCCAGAAGCGATGTCATACCCGTCAGGCACGCCACCACGATAATCTGAATATACAGATCCATAGTCGTGCCTTTTATTTCAGATGGTTAATCAGCATCGGAATCGCGTGTTCGACGTGCTCAACGGAAAGGCCAAACGCCACTTTTCCTTCAGCGATCATTTTGGCGATATGCTCGTCTTTCGCTTTAATGCCTGGTTTGGCAATGGTGCAACTTTTGTTATAGCCTATCACCGCGATGGCAATCGACAATGCCGCGCCCGCACCGGTATTACACGCGCCGATGTAATAATCCAGTTGCCCGGATTTCACCTTCATTGCCGCTTCCATGTCGTTGTGAATGAAAACTTCAAAACAGCCAGGAGCCGTCGCTTCAATAGTTTTTTTAATCTGCTCACGCTGTAAGCCTGCAACGCCAATCTTTTTCATGAGTCTGTCCTTATTGGAAAAATTGAGAGGGATTTTCACGTAACATCACATCCACATCGGCCTGACTGAATCCTGACTGGCGCAATTGCGGAATAAAGGTGGTTAGTAAATAGTCATAGCCATAACCACCGTTGGCTTTTAAATGGGAGCGGCGCGTAATATCCATCGACAGCATGACGCGGTTCAGCAACCCACGGTCGCGTAGCGCATGAAGCATCGCAATACGCTTTTCGTCCGGGTAGTAACTGTTCTTGCCGATGGTGTCGAACTGCACGTACGCGCCGAGATCGATCATCTTCAAAATGTTGTCGAGGTTGTCTTTCAGATCGCAGTGACCAACGGTGACGCGCGAAAGATCAACCCCGTGGGCTTGTAGCAACGCCAGTTGCTCCAGCCCCATCGTGCTGAACGACGTATGCGTGGAGATCGGGCGTCCGGTCTGGTTATGCGCCAGCGCAGCGGCAATAAATACCTTCTCTTCCAGCGGCGTAATCTTTCCTTCGCTGGTGCCGATCTCCGCGATGATCCCGGCTTTCAGCTCCGTGCCATCGATACCCTGTTCAATTTCATCGACCATCTCCTGCGCCAGTTCCTGCACGCTGCGGGTCGCCACATGTTCCGGGAAAAACGCGTCCTGGTAATAACCGGTACAGGCCACCACGTTGATCCCCGTCTCGCGCATTACATCAAGCATAAATTGCGCATTGCGCCCCATGTAACGGTTGGTCATCTCAATCACATTACGCACGCCCCGGGTCATCAGGTCGTTCATCTCCTGGCAAATGAACGCATACTGATCAAGGCGGCAGTCCACGTTGTTTTTAAAGCCGGAGAGATCAATATGCAGATGCTCATGGGCGAGGGTGTAACCCGTCGGATCAAAACTCATAGGGTGTCTCCTGCAAACCGGAGGGAGGAAAGAAAAGAGCGACCATTTTGTGGCGGTGGCGCGCGGAAAAATTCACACACGGTAGCCCCCACATCAGAAAGCGTGGTGCGCACACCGAGCTGCGTAGCGATCATCCCTTGCTGATAAACCAGCACTGGCACCACTTCGCGGGTATGGTGGCTGTGACCAATGGTCGGATCGTTGCCGTGATCCGCCATCACGACCAGGCAATCATCTGGCTGCATCGCCTCAACAAGCCGGGCAAGGTTACGGTCAACGACCTGCAAACGTTCGGCATAACGTGCGACGTCTTCTGCATGACCAGCGAGGTCGGTTTCCTGAATGTTGGTGCAAATAAACGCCGTCGGATGGGTGTTAAATTCGTTGAGGGTGATATCCATAATCCGCTGGCTATCCACCAGATTTTGCCAGCTCACGCCATAAGGATTGTTGACGATATCTGCCACCTTACCCACCAGCACGGTTGGCACGCCTGCTTCATACAGTTTTTGTGGCACCTGCACTTTTTCATCGACGCCATAGCCCATATGCACGACCTGGAAACCGTTGTCATAAGCGCCAGAACGCGGCGCATTGATACCAATAAAGCGCCCTTCTTTGCTTTCTGCGGCATCGAGAATGCGTTGACTGTCGGTTAACAGGCCACCAAATGTAATGACCCGACCGACCTGTACCTGCTCACGCACGATACGACCAATTTTGATTGCGTCGTCAAAAGAGATCACAGAGAGATTGGCGGTAATGTTATAGACCTGGCCTAAATCCGCCTCGAGATTATCGCCAATCGCAACCGCCTGATTGACCCACAGAAATTGCAGATCATCGCCACGGCGCTCCACCTGCCAGCCAGCGGAAACTAATGCCTGCTCAACACGGTCAATCACATCGCGAAAAGGCATCCGCAGCGGCGGTAACGGGCGCGTGCCTAAAATTTCCTGATGCCCCATAAAGGTATCGCCACCTTCATGTTGCAGCTCTGCCACGCCCCAGGTTGCGGAATCTGACGGCTGCATATCGCCTGGCGCATAACCCAATGCGTTGATTAGCCCCAGCTTCTCCAGCGTTGGTAGCTGCAAATGCGGCAACTGGCTCAGGATGTGACCACATGTATTCGCTCCCGCATCTTGCGGACGCACCAGCGTGACATCTTTCATTGCCCCTACGCCAAAGCTATCAATCACTAACACCACAAATCGCGCCATTACGCCCCCAGAGAGTTTCCAAGACTGTCATAACGACCGACGATTTCCGGTTCGCCACGATGAATACCGGACACCAGCACCACATCGCTACGGGTGACAAAAATCTGCGTGCGAAAACAGAGCACCACTGCACTGCTTACCGGAAACTCGCCTGCCAGCGGCAGGGTGTAGTCGATACTGCTGTCATCCACAGTTTTGAGATTGGTTTCAGTAATCTTTTGATTTTCTGGCGTAAACACCAACGCATGTTGCGCATGACCACGACGATAGTAACCGCCGCCGTAGCAGTAGCTGTCGCCACGGAAATGATGGGAGATTTCACTTAACCAGAGCATCGCGATACGTTCAGGCTGATCGCCCTGCTGGTTTGCCGGAATAGTGCCCGTCAGCGCATGACCGGGTTCGGCATGAGTCACACCGTATTGCGCCAGTAATGGCAGCGAAGTGCAGCTGGTCGCTGAAGGCGCGTTCAGTTGCTCAAGTGCAATACCAGATTTCGCCAGTTGATCCCGTGCCTGTATCAGCGTGTGAAGATTCGGTGTCGGCAAAACTTTTCCGACAGCCTCATCCCAAAGCAGGCAAGGGAAATGGGTAAGTCCGGCTAAATGCAGCCCTGGCAGATTCTGGATTTCGGCGACAATCTCCGGCAACACCTTGAGGGCAAAACCGCTCTCCTGGCCCGGATAAAGAAAATCATCGTCGCTATAAACTTTAAGCAGCACAGACTGGATTCGCCCGGCCTTCACCGCCGCCGCAGAAACTTCCCGCGCTTTGTCGAGAGTAAACACGGTGATGACGTCGGTGCCCTGTTCAACGGCGTCAGCAACCTGATGACAAGGGATTTGTACCAGATGCCCCTGATGCGCCACAGGCAAACCAGCGCGGCGCATGACTCGCGCCTCTTTGTAATCCACCGCCACAATGCCGCTGTAGCCTAATGCCAGCAATTTTTCCGCCAGCCACGGATTACGACCAAACTGCTTGGTCATCAGATACAGTTCAATGCCGTAAAGCCGCGCCGTCTCAATCAGCCGCTTACCGTTTTCCAGTATCTGATCCACGTCGATCACCCAGCTGTCCGGGGCGATCTTGCCCTGCTGCCACAGGCTTAGTGCGGCGGAAATCAGCGCCGGGTTCTGGCGTTTCAATGCTTCTACAAACATCTTGTTGCCTCGTTTCTGTTCCTTGAATTAAATATTCATTTTTTTGAATATTTAGGTTGTGCGACGTGGATTTGTCGGGAGCTTCAAACCTCTTCGTTAGCAGCCATCCATAATCCATAAAGGTTGGCCAGCAAATAGCCTTCTTCACACGGGTTAACTTCCAGTGCGAATTCCTTCAACAACACCTGATGCAATTGCACAACGGCTTGCCAGTGGCTGGATTGCGCCAGTTCTGCCAGCAACTCGTTATCCAGCGGCTCTATTTCTTCACCACGGCGACTGCGCATCAGTGCACTCGCCATATGTGTCATCGCCATCGTTCCTTGCTCACTGCGCACCGGCAGATGGCACTCTGTTTCCAGTACGTTGACGACCTGCATCATGCCTTTGCAGATGTCCTTATCAATAACGCCTGCCTCGCAAAGCAGGTTGAGTCTGGTTTCCATATCAGATGCCTTTCGTTTAATAACTCGGTTCCTGTTCCCCACTCACTACCCGTTGTTGATGGGCGAGCAGGGCGTGTTTATCTACAACGGCACGCAGCAGTTGTTGCATTGGGTAATCATCGACTCGCGTCAGGACCACGGCTTCGGTGGCCTGTAAAAATCGCGGATCGTCTGTGAGCGGCGTCGCCTCTAATCCCAGCATGGTCAGTTCGTTTTCCGCCACCACGTTCCAGATCACCGCATCGACATCGCCTTTAACAATGCGTTGTAAACTCTCGTGATAAGAGAGATCGACTCGTTCCACATCACTACCGCCAAAAAAAACATCGGTCATGATTTTCTGATCCGCCGAACGGTTATCCAGCCCCACGCGCTTCACGTTTGCGGACTCGCATTTACGGCAAATCAACTGGTGCTCGCCAACGTAGGTGTGCGGCCCCAACTCCAGCGCGAGGCATAAGCCTTTTTGCGTGAGATAACTTTCCGCCGCTAGTCGCGAAACCACCGCCATGTCATACACGCCATTAAGCAGACACTCCACGCGAATATCCGCGCCACGCATGTGCGCATAGTAAAAAGGAATGCCATCAAACTGGGCTTTCAATCCGCTCGCCAGGCCTTCGTACAAACGGGTATAGGGCAAGGGCATTGCACATACCACGTTGTTGATATCCACATGAGTCAGCAATGCTTTGTTATCCATCTCGACCAGATAACTGCCATTGCGCCCACGGCGTTCAATCCGTATCGCTCCGCTTGATTCCAGCGTTTTCAACGCGGCCTGCGTCAGGCCAACGGATGAACGGCATTCATTTGCCAGCTCATCTATGGTTTTCAATCGATTACCGCACTTTTCACCCAACAAATAACGGGCCAGCGTCGTGATGACGACGCCTTCTTTTTTGATAAACGTTCGACGCATAATAAATTTTCAGTAAATTGAATATTTATATCTTCAGGAATTTGAAGATAAGGCGCAACAGCGAGATGTGGAAACGGCGAGGCACTTCACATTTTTTCGGATTATTGCAAATGAGGATAAAAAAACCGGGTTTCCCCGGTTTCAGAGTGATGATAAAAGCAAAATTGCCTGATGCGCTACGCTTATCAGGCCTACATTTCCTTGCAATATGTGCATTACTTTGTAGGCCGGATAAGGCGTTCACGCCGCATCCGGCATGAACAAAGCGCAATTTGCCAGCAATAGTGAATTACGGCTTCGCCACAAAACCAATCGCTTCGTACACCGCTTTTAGCGTACGGGAAGCGTGCGCGCTGGCTTTTTCCGCGCCATCTTTCATCACCTGTTGCAGGAAGGCTTCATCGTTGCGGAAACGGTGATAGCGTTCCTGCAATTCAGTCAGCATACCGGAAACGGCATCAGCCACTTCACCTTTCAGATGACCATACATCTTGCCTTCGAACTGTTTTTCCAGTTCTGGGATGCTCTGGCCCGTTACCGCTGAAAGGATATCCAACAGGTTGGAAACGCCCGCTTTGTTCTGCACATCGTAGCGAACTACCGGCGGCTCGTCGGAGTCAGTGACCGCACGTTTGATTTTCTTCACTACCGATTTCGGATCTTCCAGCAGGCCGATAACGTTATTGCGATTATCGTCAGACTTGGACATCTTCTTGGTCGGCTCCAGCAGCGACATTACGCGCGCGCCAGATTTCGGAATAAACGGCTCCGGCACCTTAAAGATCTCGCCATACAGCGCGTTGAAACGCTGGGCAATATCGCGGCTCAGTTCGAGGTGCTGTTTCTGGTCTTCACCCACCGGTACCAGATTAGTTTGATACAGCAGGATGTCCGCTGCCATCAGCACCGGATAGTCAAACAGACCAGCGTTGATGTTCTCGGCATAACGCGCAGATTTATCTTTAAACTGCGTCATGCGACTCAGTTCGCCGAAGTAGGTATAGCAGTTCAGTGCCCAGCCTAACTGTGCATGTTCCGGCACGTGGGACTGAACAAAAATGGTGCTTTTCTCAGGATCGATACCACAAGCCAGATACAAGGCCAGCGTATCCAGCGTCGCTTTACGCAGCTTCTGTGCATCCTGGCGCACGGTGATCGCGTGTTGGTCAACGATACAGTAAATGCAATGGTAGTCATCCTGCATGTTTACCCACTGACGCAGCGCACCCATGTAGTTACCAATGGTCAATTCACCTGAGGGCTGTGCGCCACTAAAAACGATGGGCTTAGTCATTTTTCGATTCCTGATTTTCGCTATGCGGAAGCCCTAATGCGGGCAGAAGGTCATTTATAGACTGATAAATTACATCAGGCTGGCTGAGATCGATAGCCTCGCCGTAGTTATATCCGTAGGTTAAGCCAACTGATGGGCAACCTGCCGCTTTTGCCGCCTGAATATCATTGCGTGAGTCGCCGACAAACAGCATCTGTTGTGGGGCAATTCCCATCCGCTCAGCCACCAGTAACAGCGGGTCCGGATGCGGTTTTTTGTTTTGCACATCATCACCACCAATCACCACGCTGAAGTATTTAGCGATATCTAAGGCTTCGAGCAGCGGCGCGACGAACGGCGTCGGTTTGTTGGTGACCAGGCCTAGCGGCAGGCCTTTAGCCTGCAACGCGCCCAACGTATCGGCAACGTGCGGGAACAAAAACGTCCCCTCTTCGGCAACCTCGCCATAGTAGCGATCGAACAGTTTACGCAGAATACGTACCTGTTCTTCTGCCGGAATGTCGTCATCAACGGGCGGTTTACCCATTGTTTTACGCTGAGTCGCACGTTCCTGACGCGCCCAGGTCAATGCGCGCTCCATCAGAACATCTGCGCCGTTACCAATCCAGGTAATAACGCGTTCTTCACCTGCGACGGGCAACTCCAGCGCATACAGCGCCATATCTACCGCAGCAGCAAGACCAGGAGCACTGTCGACCAGCGTACCATCAAGATCAAAAGCGACGCCGCGAATATCTTCAAACTTATTCATGACTTACCTTTGCCAGTTCACTGCGCATTTCATCAATGACTTTTTTGTAGTCTGGCTGGTCGAAGATTGCCGAACCGGCGACGAACATATCCGCGCCCGCCGCAGCGATTTCGCCAATGTTGTTCACCTTCACGCCACCGTCCACTTCTAGTCGAATGTCAAAGCCAGACTCGTCGATACGGCGACGTACTTCGCGCAGTTTATCCAGTGTTTGAGGAATGAAAGACTGACCGCCGAAACCAGGGTTGACGGACATCAGCAGGATCACATCCAGCTTATCCATCACGTAATCCAGATAGCTCAGAGGTGTCGCCGGGTTAAATACCAGACCCGCTTTACAGCCATTTTCTTTAATCAGTTGCAGCGTGCGGTCAACATGCTCGGAGGCTTCTGGATGAAAGGTAATGATGCTGGCACCAGCGGCAGCGAAATCAGGCACAATGCGATCGACGGGTTTCACCATCAGGTGTACGTCGATAGGGGCGGTAATGCCATAGTTACGCAAGGATTTCAGCACCATTGGCCCAATCGTCAGATTGGGAACATAGTGGTTATCCATGACGTCAAAATGCACGACATCAGCGCCAGCTGCCAGGGCTTTTGCGGTATCTTCACCCAGGCGGGCAAAATCAGCCGACAGAATTGAGGGGGCAATCAAATACTGTTTCATCCGCTTCTCCTTGAGAATTATTTTTTCGCGGGTGAAACGACTCCTGGTTTGTACAAAGCCAGCAGTTCGTCCACCTTTTTACGTGTGCCGCCGTTGCTGCTTATACTGCGTCGAACTTTGACGACATGCAATTTTGCGCGCTGATACCACTCACGCGTTAACATCGTATCGTGATTGGAGATCAGCACTGGAATATGGCGCTCAACCAGACCTTCGGCGATCTCCGCCAGATGCGCTTGTTGTTCAAGCGTAAAACTGTTTGTGTGATACGCCGTAAAGTTGGCGGTCGCAGACAGCGGTGCATAAGGCGGATCGCAATAGACGACGGATGCATCATCTGCGCGCGCCATGCTATCGGCGTAAGACTCACAATAGAAAAAGGCATTCTGCGCTTTTTCAGCAACTCTGCTTCCGGGAAATAGGGTTTTTTGTAGCGGCCGAACGGCACGTTAAACTCACCGCGCAGATTGTAACGACACAGGCCGTTGTAACCGTAGCGGTTCAAATATAAAAACAGTACCGCCCGACGGAACGGATCCTGGCTTTTGTTGAACTCTTCGCGGAACTGATAGTAAACCTCGGCGCAATTTGTTTCGGGAACAAACAGCTCGCGTGCGGCCTGTACGTACTCATCAGTACGCATCTTCACAATGTTATAGAGACTGATCAGGTCGCTATTGATATCGGCAAGGATATAACGAGAAAAGTCGGTGTTGAGAAACACCGACCCGGCACCTACAAAAGGCTCAACCAGACATTCGCCCTTGGGCAAATGCCGTTTAATATCATCAAGCAGGGGATACTTGCCCCCTGCCCACTTCAAAAAAGCGCGATTTTTCTTCATGCTGACTAACTAATTACACCTTCTCCGGCTGTGGAGAAAGCTCCGACAGCATCCAGCGCTTCAGGCAACTCCCGCAACGATAAACCATTGCGGGAGATAACCTTGATTACTTCAGATCGGCCTGTACCTGACGCAGCGGTTTCGCCCACGGGTTTTTGGCCTGGACATCTGCTGGCAATGTAGATACCGCTTTTTTCGCCTCTTCTTTCGAAGCGTACACGCCAGAAACCAGGACATACCACGGCTGACCATTACGCGTCGTTTCATAGACAACGTAGTTTTTCAGATTCTCTTTCTTCGCCCAACCGTTCAGGTTGTCGTAGTTAGAGGAACTGCTCAGCTGCAGAGTGTAATGGCTGGACGGTGCCGATTTCAACGAACCAACATTACCTGCGGTCTTCGCCCCAGCAGCGGGTGTTGCTGTGGTTTGCGCCGGGGATGCCGTCTGTACTGGAGCCGTAGTCGCCGTCTCTTTTGGTGCTGGCGTAGAAGTCGCAGCCGGTGCCTTCGTGCTCGCCACAGGGGCAGCTGGTTCAGTACGCTTCGGCGTCTGTGCTACCGGCTTCGGCTCCGTTTTCACGGTTGCTTGCGGTTTTTTCGGTTCAATCACCGCCTGCTGACGAGCTGGGCGCGTAGTGGACGGACGTTCAGCGGTTTGCGTTTTCGCCGTGTCACGCGATGCATTGCCATTGCGAACAGGCGCAACCGTTGCGGGTTCAGTCGGCAACGTGGAATTGACCGCCACATTGTTCAGCTGTTGCTGATTTTGTGGCTGGG
>ERZ791861.1405-NODE-1405-length-11804-cov-3.938208_pt1 | contig 11804 bp, 9 predicted proteins | sample MGYA00510283_ERZ791861 | MGnify/ENA primary metagenome ERZ791861 (study PRJEB30046, sample SAMN00792074) | human gut metagenome | study: EMG produced TPA metagenomics assembly of the A metagenome-wide association study of gut microbiota in type 2...
ATGCGCTGATGGAGCAGGATCCGTTCAGCCGTGTAGCATGTGAGACCTGCACCAATACCGGTTTCGTACTGGTAATGGGTGAGATCACCACCAAGGCAAATATTGATATTCCCGCTATTGTTCGTAAGACCGTGACCGAGATCGGCTATGATTCTTCCGAGAAGGGATTCGACGGCAACACCTGTGCCGTTATGGTATCTCTGGACAAGCAGTCCACTGATATCGCCATGGGCGTAGACAAGGCCCTGGAAGCAAAAGAAAGCCACATGACCGATGAACAGCTGGATGCCATCGGTGCCGGAGATCAGGGTATGATGTTCGGCTATGCTACGGATGAGACTCCGGAATATATGCCGTATCCCATCTCTCTGGCACACAAGCTGACCAGACAGCTGACCAAGGTTCGTAAGGATGGTACACTTTCCTATTTAAGACCCGACGGAAAGAGTCAGGTATCCGTAGAGTATGATGAGAATGGCAAGCCTTTTCGTCTGGAGGCAGTCGTTCTGTCTACCCAGCATGACGAACATGTATCTCAGGAGCAGATCCATGAGGACATCAAGAAGTATGTATTCGATCCTGTTTTGCCCGCAGACATGATCGATGCAGACACCAAGTTCTTCATCAATCCTACCGGACGTTTCGTAATCGGCGGACCTAACGGCGACAGCGGACTGACTGGCCGTAAGATCATCGTAGACACCTACGGTGGATATGCACGTCACGGCGGCGGAGCATTCTCCGGCAAGGACTGCACCAAGGTGGACAGAAGTGCGGCATACGCAGCACGTTACGTTGCCAAGAATATCGTAGCGGCAGGACTGGCTGAAAAGTGTGAGATCCAGCTGTCTTACGCTATCGGTGTGGCACATCCTACTTCCATCATGGTAGATACTTTCGGTACGGGCAAACTGCATGATGATAAGCTGGTGGAGATCATCCGTGAGAACTTCGATTTAAGACCTGCAGGCATCATCAAGATGCTGGACCTGCGCAGACCTATCTACAAGCAGACCTCCTCCTATGGTCACTTCGGACGTACCGATGTGGATCTGCCTTGGGAGAAGCTGGATAAGGTGGATTTATTGAAGAAATACCTGGCATAGTTACGAGCCATGCAAAAATGAAACAGGAACTGTTCCCGGGAGTTTACTCACAGGGAACAGTTCCTGTTTTGATTTTTATGCGGCACATGTATGAATGAAGCATGGCGTTTTATTTGGTTTCTTCTGTCTCCTCGGTCTCGTCCGTCTCTTCCTGACCGTACTCGCCGATATGGAACAACTGCTGTTCTCCGGAGGTGGTGATATGCACACCTTTTTCTTCCAGTTTCAGATCCTTGACATACATGGTCTTCGTTGTCTGAGGCAGAGCAGCCAGATCAATCTCAATGGGATCCAACAGATGTGCGGGGTCTGCTTTGTAATGTACTTCCGACAATTCCGCTTCGAAGATACCCTGTACCTTGTCTTCGTTCACATAGACAATGGGAACAGTAGCGGATACGATTTCGCCGGCTACCAGAGCCTGAAAGTCCAGAGCCATATATTTCTTGGTCAGAGGATCAAAATCAATATTTTTTACCAGAACATCTACATTCTTACCATCCAGTTCCAGATAAGCCTGGGTGCCTTCTTTTGCATTCTTGATAAAAGCGGATGCATCCTTCTCTGTGAATTTCAGGGAAACATTCTCTTTCATTTCTTTTCCGTACAAAACACCGGTGATAAAACCGTCTCTTCTTAATTTCTTTGCTTTTTCGTCAGGATTTCTTTTTTCAGCTTTTAATGTCAACATAATGATGACCTCCTCGATCTCTACGTTTGTTTCGTGTAGATGAGAGCTTGTAGAAGTTCTTTTTGCACTATGGTTATTATAGCACATATAGAACAAAGTAAACAGTTAAAATGTCACAAAAATAACAGAAAAAAAGTGGGATTTACAAGCAAATTTCAGAAAACAATGTGAAGCGGCACTCTTTGGCATCTACGACATGAAACGAAAATATGTAAAACACATGGAAATATTCGTTTCAAAATTGTGTGCGTATGATGATATATCTGAGAAAAATTTACAACTGCATTACAAGAACACGTTACAACAATAAAGTAAAAGGTTGCGTAAAAAGGTAAAATGGGGTATACTTGTCACAAATACATTTGAATTTACTGGGAGGACATAAGGATGGATATGAATATTGTATGCCTGGATCTGGAAGGAGTACTGGTGCCGGAGATCTGGATCGCTTTTGCGGAGGCCAGCGGAATCCCGGAACTGAAGAGAACCACCAGAGACGAGCCGGATTACGATAAATTAATGAAATGGAGACTTGGTATTCTGAAGGAACACGGTCTGGGACTGAAGGAGATTCAGGAGACGATCGCAAAGATCGACCCCATCCCCGGGGCGAAGGAGTTTCTGGATGAGCTGCGTTCCATCACTCAGGTTATCATCATCAGCGACACCTTTTCACAGTTTGCCGGTCCTCTGATGAAGAAACTGGGATATCCCACAATTTTCTGTAATTCTCTGGAAGTAGCGGATAATGGTGAGATCACCGGATTTAAGATGCGTGTGGAGAATTCCAAGTATACTACGGTGAAGGCGCTGCAGTCCATCGGCTTCCAGACCATCGCCAGTGGAGACAGCCACAATGATCTGGGTATGATCCAGGCCAGCAAGGCAGGCTTCCTGTTCAAGAGTACCGAACAGATCAAAAAAGATCATCCGGAGCTTCCAGCCTATGAGACCTATGACGAACTGATAGCAGCCATCAAAAAAGCATTATAATCTCCTATATTACTATTACTATGAAAAACTCTCCGGACAGATGTTATTCTGTTGAGGAGAGTTTTCTGTGTATACAGTGAATGCGTTTAATGGAGAATATTGATCCGCCACACACGGAAAACAGGGAAAAGACAAATAAAATATAAAAATATAATCGAAATTAAAAAAGTTATTTACATATTTTTACAAAATGTTACAATATTATAATATGACTTGTTATCAACCAATAGTAAGGAGAGGAAAATGTTCGAAAATTTGAAAATCAAGCAGCGCCTGAAAAAAGCTTTTGTCATTATTGTAGTTATATCATCTATTGCAGGAGTGCTCGGAGCACTGGCAATGATCGTTACCATGAACCGCTATCAGCATGCATTGACCAATTACGGTTTTTCACAGGGAGATATCGGTAAGGCCATGACTGTATTCACGGATGTAAGATCCGCAACCCGTGGAATCATAGGATATAACGACCCGGATCTGGTGGACGGTCTGATCACGACTCACGATGAGAAGAAGCAGGCTTTTCTTGAATACTGGGAAGTTGTCGGCGAGACTGTTGTTTCTTCAAAGGAGAAGGAACTGTATGATCAGGTAAATGAGCAGATTCAGCAGTACTGGGAGCTGGATCAGCAGGCCATTAATACCGGTAAGGTGGATATGGAAGAGAAGCGTATGCAGGCACAGGAGCTGATGCAGAATCAGGTAGCACCGCTTTATAATGAAATTTATGATACCATGCGTGAACTTATGAACGAGAATGTCCGTGAAGGAGATTCCCTTTCTTCCATACTGAATATCATGGGATTTATCTTCCTGCTTATCATTGTTGGTGTGATCGTGCTGGCAATTATCATTGCAACGAGAATGGAACATGCAATCTCTCAGGGAATCGCAGCACCGCTGGATGCATTGGCAAAGCGTCTGGAGACTTTTGCACAGGGTAACCTGTCCGATCCGTTCCCGACACTGAACAGTAAGGATGAGATCGCTGACATGATTCATTCTGCAAATGAAATGGCAGAAAAGCTGAGTTTTGTCATTGCCGACACCGGAGAAGTTATGAGCCAGATGGCAAACGGCAATTACAACATCACTTCCAAGAACCCGGATATGTATCAGGGTGATTTTGAACAGTTGTTTCTGTCTATCCGTAACATGAAGACACAGATGGTTCAGACACTGCGTTCCATCGAGGAGTCTTCCAGGCAGGTATCCGCAGGTGCAGCTAACCTGGCAGATGCTTCCCAGAATCTGGCAGAGGGCGCTACCGAGCAGGCAGGTGCCGTAGAAGAACTGCAGGCTACCATTACCAACATTACTTCCAATATTGAGCAGGCTGCTGAACAGGCACAGGAGTCCTATGAGCAGGCCAGAAAATATGCAAACGAAGCAGATAACAGCAGAGCAGAGATGAAGGCTATGGTGGATGCTATGGCCAGAATCAGTGATACTTCCAACAAGATCGGCAATATCATTTCTGAAATCGAGGATATTGCATCCCAGACCAACCTGTTGTCCCTGAATGCTTCCATCGAGGCAGCCAGAGCAGGTGAGGCAGGCCGTGGATTCGCTGTGGTTGCTGACCAGATCCGTCAGTTGGCAGAGCAGAGTACCAAGTCTGCTGTAGATACCAGAGACCTGATTGAAGGTTCCATGCAGGAGATCAAGGAAGGCAACCAGGCTGCAGACAGCGCTGCTGCTTCCATCGAGATCGTAGTAGACGGTATCGGCAAGATTGCAGAGTCTTCCCGCAGTATCAGCGAGATCTCCAAGGACCAGGCCAATGCCATGGATCAGGCAGAGCAGGGTGTCAACCAGATCTCCGAGGTAGTACAGTCCAACTCCGCTACCGCAGAAGAATCTTCCGCTACCAGCCAGGAATTGTCTGCACAGGCAATCTCTCTGGATGAGCTGATCAGCAAGTTTATTCTTCCTCAGGAATAAGAACGGCTGAGACATTGAGAAAAATATAGTACAGCTGGAAAAGCAGGTATCGGCAACGATGCCTGCTTTTTTTCTCTGACAGGAAGTGGACAAGGATATCTGATATGCGATATAATTACAGGGAACAGAACTGGAACAAAATGAGTGAAATGAGGTAACCATGGGAATGGATCAGGAACAGACACCCCACAAGCGCCGGGTGCGTTATAAAGGGAAATACCCCAGAAAATTTGAGGAAAAATATAAGGAATTACAGCCCGAAAAATACGGAGATACCATTGCCCATGTGATTCAGAAGGGAAACACTCCCGCAGGCATGCATATCTCCATTATGGTAAAGGAGATTCTGGATTTCCTGAAGATCCAGCCGGGAGAGACCGGATTTGATGCAACACTGGGCTACGGTGGACATACGAAAGCCATGTTGGAGCAGCTGCAGGGGCGTGGGCATATCTATGCCACAGACGTAGATCCGGAGGAGTCTGCCAAGACGAAGAAACGACTGGCAGAGGCCGGTTACGGAGAAGAGATTCTGACCATCAGATTACAGAATTTCTGCACTATAGATGAGATCGCAAAAGAGGTCGGCGGATTTGATTTTATTCTGGCGGATCTGGGAGTATCTTCCATGCAGATCGATAATCCCAGCAGAGGTTTTTCTTTCAAGGTGGACGGTCCGCTAGATCTCAGACTGAATCAGCAGCAAGGAATCAGTGCAGCAGAGCGCCTGGATACCATCAGCAGAGAAGAACTGGCGGGAATGCTTTACGAGAATTCCGACGAACCCTACTGCGAGGAACTGGCGAAGGCCATCACCGATGAGATCCGTAAAGGACACCGGATCGATACTACTACAAAATTAAGGGAAGTCATCGAAAAGACTCTGGATTTCCTCCCGGAGAAGGAGAAAAAGGATACCATCAAAAAGACCTGTCAGAGAACTTTTCAGGCCTTGCGTATTGATGTGAACCGCGAATTTGAAGTATTGTATGAGTTCATGGAAAAGCTGCCGGGAGCCTTGAAACCTGGCGGAAGAGTAGCTATCCTGACTTTCCATTCCGGCGAAGACAAGCTGGTGAAGCAGGCATTGAAGGAAGGCTACCGGAACGGCATTTATGCCGATTATGCGAAAGACGTGATCCGCCCTTCTGCGGAGGAATGTGTACAGAACGGCAGAGCCCGTTCCACGAAGATGCGTTGGGCGGTCCGGGCGGAAGAACAGACAGACTGACAGACGGAACAAAGGAGGTGTGAGAATGACTGTCATGGAATTTATCAATGCACACAGAGAGGATATGGATCCCTGCGAGTGCGTGATCCTGCCGGACGGCAGTGTGGAAGAGCCACAGCCTTCTCATATCAAAAAGCTGGAGGAAATCTCCGGCGAAGATAAACTGACACTGAACAGCCGTATGGAGAAAAATATGGAGCCCATATTTTTCATGGTGGAGTATACCGGCTGTATGTTAATATGGAGTACCCGTGTGGTGGTGCCTTCCCATCCCACACCGGCACAGGAAGAGACACTGGAGACCTTGTATTTCGCGGCGATGCTGGCTCCCGGCTACCACAGGGAACAGGTGGGAGCAACTTACGAGGAATGCGTCAGAAAAGCAAAAGAACTGCACTAGAAAGGGAACGACAAAATGGCATTTGCACATCTTCATGTTCATACAGAATATTCGCTGCTGGACGGTTCCAACAAGATCAAGGAGTACGTAGCCAGAGTCAAGGAACTGGGCATGAACAGCGCAGCGATCACCGATCACGGTGTTATGTACGGTGTGATCGATTTCTACCGTGCGGCAAGGGAAGCAGGAATTAAGCCGATCCTGGGCTGTGAGGTGTACGTGGCTCCCAACTCCCGGTTTGACAAGGAGCTGACCGGTGGAGAGGACCGTTATCACCATCTGGTGCTGCTGGCGGAGAACAATACCGGCTATGCGAACCTGATGAAAATCGTCAGCCGTGGCTTTACGGAAGGATATTATTATAAACCCCGTGTGGACATGGAAGTGCTGCAGGAGTTCCACGAGGGAATTATCGCATTGTCTGCCTGCCTTGCAGGTGAAGTGCCCCGGTTTATTCTGAAGGGAATGAAGGACGAAGCGAGAAAAGCGGCCCGCAAATACGAGGCCTGCTTCGGCAAGGGCAATTATTTTCTGGAATTGCAGGATCACGGTATCCCGGAGCAGCGTACGGTGAACATGGAACTGCTCCAGATGAGCAGAGAACTGGACATTCCGCTGGTAACCACCAACGATGTGCATTACACCTATGCTGAGGATGCGATTCCCCACGATATTCTGCTGTGTCTGCAGACCGGCAAAAAGCTGGCGGACGAGGATCGCATGCGTTATGAGGGCGGTCAGTATTACGTCAAGAGCGAAGAGGAAATGAAGGGACTGTTCCCCTATGCATGGGAGGCCGTGGAGAATACCCAGAGGATTGCAGACCGTTGTAATGTGGAGATAGAGTTTGGCGTGACGAAGCTGCCGAAATACGATGTGCCGGAGGGGTACGATTCCTGGAGCTACCTGAATAAGCTCTGCGATGACGGACTGGCAGAGCGTTACGGTGACGGTGACCAGCCTGCCGGGGAGACCGGACAGACCCTGCGGGAACGTCTGGATTACGAGCTGGGTGTCATCCGCAGAATGGGATATGTGGACTATTTCCTGATCGTATGGGATTTCATCAACTATGCGAAAGAGCACGGGATTCCAGTGGGACCGGGACGAGGTTCCGCTGCGGGAAGTATCGTGGCATATTGCCTGAAGATCACCAACATCGACCCGATTCATTATAATCTGCTGTTTGAACGGTTCCTGAACCCGGAACGTGTCTCTATGCCCGATATCGACGTGGACTTCTGCTTCGAACGGAGACAGGAAGTCATCGATTATGTGGGCAGAAAATACGGCAACGACAAGGTGGTGCAGATCGTTACCTTCGGTACTCTGGCAGCCAAGGGTGTCATCCGTGATGTGGGACGTGTGATGGATCTGCCCTATGCGTTCGTGGATTCCATTGCGAAGATGGTTCCCAACGAGTTGAATATTACCCTGAATAAGGCTCTGGAAATGAATCCGGAGTTCCGTAAGCTGTACCAGGAGGACGAACAGGTACATCATCTGATTGATATGTGCAAGCGTCTGGAAGGACTGCCCAGACATACCTCCATGCATGCAGCGGGTGTAGTCATCTGCCAGAAGTCGGCGGATGAATTTGTTCCTCTGTCCAGAGGCTCCGACGGTTCCATCGTTACCCAGTTTACCATGACGACATTGGAGGAACTGGGGCTTCTGAAAATGGATTTCCTTGGGCTGCGCACGCTGACAGTGATCCATGATGCGGTAAAATTCATTGAAAATACCACCGGCAGACATATTGATGTGGATGCGATTGACTACAACGATCCGAAGGTGCTGGCATCGATCGGCACCGGCAGAACGGAAGGAGTGTTCCAGCTGGAAAGTGCCGGAATGAAGAGCTTCATGAAGGAATTGCGTCCCCAGAATCTGGAAGATGTGGTGGCTGGTATTTCCCTGTATCGTCCGGGTCCCATGGATTTTATCCCGAAGTATATTCAGGGTAAAAATCATCCGGATGCGGTAACTTATGCCTGTCCCCAGCTGGAGCCGATCTTAAAGCCCACCTACGGCTGTATTGTATATCAGGAACAGGTAATGCAGATCGTTCGTGATTTGGCGGGTTATACTTTGGGACGAAGCGATCTGGTGCGCCGTGCCATGAGTAAGAAGAAACAGTCCGTCATGGAAAAAGAGCGGGCCAACTTCATCTACGGCAACCCGGAGGAGAATGTCCCCGGCTGTATTGCCAACGGCATTGACGAGCAGACAGCCGGACAGATCTACGATATGATGATGGATTTCGCCAAATATGCGTTCAACAAGTCCCATGCGGCATGTTATGCAGTGGTGGCTTACCAGACAGCGTATTTGAAATACTATTATCCCGTAGAATTCATGGCGGCGTTGATGACTTCCGTCATCGATAACCCGAAAAAGGTATCCGAATATATTTTGAATTGCCGGAACATGGATATTGCCATTCTGCCCCCGGATGTGAATGCGGGAGAAGCCGGATTCTCCGTATCGGATGGCAAGATCCGTTATGCCCTGACGGCAATCAAGAGTGTGGGACGTCCCATCATTGACAGCCTGGTACAGGAGCGTAAGGAAAGAGGCCCTTTCACGAATCTGAAGGACTTTATTACCCGCATGTCCGATAAAAAAGAGATGAATAAGCGGGCTATTGAGAACCTGATCAAAGCAGGAGCTCTGGATGGTCTGGGTGGCACCAGAAAACAGTTCATGAGCGTCTATGTGCAGATTGCGGATCATATTGCCCATGACAAAAAGAACAATCTGGCCGGGCAGATATCCCTGTTTGACATCGCAGGGGAAGAAAATAAGGAAGAATTCGATATCCGGATGCCGGATGTGGGCGAATACAATAAGGAGATGCTGCTGGGTTTCGAAAAAGAGGTGCTGGGTGTCTATGTCAGCGGACATCCGCTGGAGGAATATCAGGAGCTGTGGCAGAACTGCATCAGCAATACTGCCGGGGATTTTGCCCTGGATGAAGAGACCGGAGAGGTGCAGTTAGTCAGGGACCAGGCCAATGCGGTCATCGGCGGACTGATCGCCGACAAGACGGTAAAATACACTAAAAACGACAAAATCATGGCATTTTTAAATGTGGAGGATCTGATCGGCAATGTAGAAGTGGTGGTATTTCCACAGATGTACGAGCGCTACAGTACATTGCTTGTGGAGGATGCGAAGGTGTTTATCCGGGGCAGAGTATCCCTGGAAGAAGACAAGGACGGCAAGCTGATCTGCGACCAGATCATCAGTTTTGAGGATGCGCAGGCTGCAAGGGCAGCGAACCAGCCTCTGTTCCCCAGAAATTACGGAGGCCGGGGCGGCAGCCGCCGCGGCGGATCCTACGGAAACGGAAGTGGAAATGGCGGTGCCGGTGGATACCGGAATGCCGGGAACGGCTACGGACAATACCAAAATGACGGTATGAACAGCAGTAGTATGTCGGTGGGACAGACCGGTCAGGCAGCAGGACAAATGCAGTCCGGGCAGCGTACACAAGCAAATGGAACCCCTCAGAAAAAAGGCATGCCGGCGGGAGCCTGGATCCAGTTCCCCAATATGGAGGCCTATAAGACCAGAGAGCAGGAACTGCTGCAGGCCATTGCGGATTCCGACGGGGATGACGATGTGGTGATCTATCTGCGGGACATTAAAAATATTAAGATCCTGCCCCAAAATCTCCGGGTAAAAGCCGACGGGGCATTAATGGAAAAGCTTACATTGCTGTTTGGAAAAGAAAATGTTAAATTTATAACGAAACCTATTGAAAACCGCTCAAAAATAGATTAAAATAAGGAATCGAGAAGAGAAAACTATTCGTTCGTTTACTTAGGAGGTAACAGTCATGGCAAAAGAGATTAAGACGATCGGCGTATTGACCAGCGGCGGTGATGCACCGGGAATGAACGCTGCTATTCGTGCAGTTGTTCGTACAGCCATTGCAAGAGGACTGAAGGTTAAGGGAATCAAAAAAGGCTATCAGGGTCTTTTGAATGAAGAGATCATAGATATGGAAGCCAAGGACGTATCCGATATCATTCAGCGCGGTGGTACGATCTTAGGAACCGCACGTTGTCTGGAGTTCAAGGAAGCGGAAGGACAGAAGAAGGGTGCTGAGATCTGCAGAAAGCACGGTATCGACGGTATCGTTGTCATCGGCGGTGACGGTTCTTACCGTGGTGCACAGGCACTGTCCAGACTTGGTATTAATACCATCGGTCTTCCCGGAACCATCGACCTGGATATTGCATGTACCGAGTACACCATCGGTTTCGATACTGCTGTCAACACAGCAATGCAGGCAATCGACAAGGTTAAGGATACCTCTTCCTCTCATGAGAGATGCAGTATCATCGAGGTAATGGGCAGAAATGCCGGTTATATCGCTCTGTGGTGCGGTATTGCCAACGGTGCCGAGGATATCCTGCTTCCCGAGAAGTACGATTACAACGAACAGAATATTATCAATAATATCATTACCAACCGTAAGCATGGTAAGACCCATCATATCATCATCAATGCCGAGGGAATCGGACATTCCACTTCCATGGCCCGTCGTATCGAGGCTGCTACCGGTATTGAGACCCGTGCTACGATCTTAGGTTACATGCAGCGTGGCGGAAGCCCTACTGCCAAGGATCGTTACTATGCATCTATCATGGGTGCTTACGCAGTAGATATCATGCTGGAAGGCAAGACCAACCGTGTCGTAGGTTATCAGCACGGTGAGTTCATCGATTTCGATATCGAAGAGGCTTTGCAGATGCAGAAGGGCATCAATGAGTACCAGTTCGAGGTATCTCATCTGCTGTCCATCTAATTTAATTTAACAGTTCAGACTGCGAAGCAGGCACTTTTATAAATAGGAGTGTCTGAACGGATATGAAGACAAAGGCGTTTCCCATTGCGTGGAAACGCCTTTTTGACTATAATAAACTCATCCATAGAATGCATCCCGACTGCTTGCAGTCAGGGGATCATTCTATGAGAGTGGTAGTTTTTCTAAAGGAGTCGGTAATCCAGTAGAAGTGGTCGGAAGAGGTAGCACTGGACGAACAGTTCCAAATACATTGAATGAACAAATGGCAATGCATCAAGTAATGTCAAATTCATTGGAGGGAGCAGTAGACATGAGTCAAATGAAAAATCATCTTGTAATAATGAGTGATTCAAGATGGTTGGCATCTGAAGGCTGGGTAAAAATGAGTAATAATGTTAATGGAGTAGAAATTCACTAAAATAACAGGTGCATTTGACGATTTTAAATTTAAATAGGAGAATAATGACATGAATGATAAAATATTGTACAAGGATAGTGTCAGTTTATTGTCTTTTGAATCACTGTATTGCATTGGTGGATATGTTACATTCGAGATATTAGTTTCTACTAGTGTACTGACATATTGATATTTAGTTAAATATTTCTGGCTGTTATTGCCG
>ERZ791861.1411-NODE-1411-length-11785-cov-2.529071_pt1 | contig 11785 bp, 9 predicted proteins | sample MGYA00510283_ERZ791861 | MGnify/ENA primary metagenome ERZ791861 (study PRJEB30046, sample SAMN00792074) | human gut metagenome | study: EMG produced TPA metagenomics assembly of the A metagenome-wide association study of gut microbiota in type 2...
AACGCTGATTGATGAACGCTCAAAAAATAATTTTTTCACCTTTCCATTTTTCACATTTACGCGAATAATGCCATAACACATAAGATCATCCTTTAAACCACAATAAAGATATCCTTTATAGTAAAACATGTTGCTGATATTGGCATAATTCTTATTGGAATAATATGTATTCTTATTTCTTACCTGTTTTGGCAGCTTTGCCAACTTCTTATTTGTCTTTTTCTTGACATCATAGCAAAAGATATAACCTGTTCTGTCACTTGAATAATAAATCTTATTACCTACCTGCACCGCAGCATAAGATGTATCATGCAATCGATGACATCCTATCACTGTCTGGGAATCATCCGCCGCTGATAATGATGCTGCCTCTGTCTTTAATACCGGTGCCGTAGGTATGATCCCACCGATACCCAACATCGCGGCTAATACAAGACACATGATGCATTCTTTCATCTTATTCATTTTCATCCTTCTCTCTCCTTTTCTCTTATACACTATGCCTTCTATCGGTTACACTGCTTTTCTTATACTTATGTAAACCTCATTGATGTCTGTAAAAAAGCACAAATATTGTAAAAAAAAAAACGGCTGTCAATAGTCTACAAAAAAATTCTTGCTTTTTAGATGTTTTGCACATTTTACTTTTTCTTTCTATAATAGTCGCATATTTTTTCATAACGAAAGCATCTACTATAACAGACAGGTCAATTTGCAAAAAAGTTTTAAAAAAATAAAAAATCCAGATACAGCATTTCTGCCATATCTGGATCTTTTATTTATCAATATTTCGCAAAATCAATATCCTTGTAAGCATTTAATTTTGACAAAAAACAATATTAATGATAATTTCATTACAAAATAAATACAATTTTTTGAAAAATAAAAATGCTATAACGAAACAATGCCAGATACAAATATATACTTTGTATCTGGCATTTATATTCTTTAAGCTATATTCTATTCTATCTTACAGGCTCATGCCACCGTCTACACGGATAACCTGTCCTGTAATGTAAGATGCCTTGTCGGATGCAAGAAATGCTGCTGTCTCAGCGATATCTGACACCTCACCCAATCTCTTAACTGTGATGTGGTCGAGCATCGCATCCTTCATCTTATCTGACATTGCGTCTGTCATATCTGTCTTGATGAATCCCGGCGCGATCGCATTTGCTGTTACACCACGGCTGCCAAGCTCCTTTGCTACAGACTTTGTCATGCCAATGATTCCGGCTTTGGATGCAGCATAGTTGATCTGTCCTGCATTTCCCTCGATACCGACTACGGATGACATGTTGATGATCCTGCCATACTTCTGCTTCATCATCGGTCTGTACACATGCTTGATACAATTAAATGCACCCTTCAGGTTGATATTGATAACCTGATCGAAGTCTTCTTCTTTCATACCGAGCATGATATTATCTCTTGTAATACCTGGTGTCATGTCCGTGAGCAGTCCGATATGAGAGATGCCGGCATTGTTTACGAGGATATCAACTCTGCCATACTGCTCCAGTGCGAACTTGATAAGTCCCTCTGCCTCTGTAAAATCAGCTACATTTGCCTTATAAGCAACTGCCTCTCCGCCGGCTTCCTTGATCTCTGCTACGAGACTGTTTGCACGCTCCTCTGAGCCATTATAATTGACAACTACCTTTGCGCCATATCCTGCAAATGTCTTTGCGATGGCTCTGCCGATACCACGTCCGGCACCTGTTACGACTGCTACCTTATCCTTAAGCATTCAGTTCCTCCAATTTCTTCAGATCATCAACAGTTGCGATGTTGATGCATTTCATTTCCTTGTTGATCTTTCGCATGAAGCCGGACAGGGTCTTTCCAGGTCCAACCTCTACAAATGTATCTACGCCGTCTGCGATCATAGCTTCGATACTCTGCTGCCATCTGACAGATGAATATACCTGACGCATCAGTAAAGTCTTAACCTGTGACGCATCTGTTACATAACATGCATCAGCGTTACATACATATGGAAGGAAATCTTCTGCGATCTCTACATCTCTTAAGTATGCATATAACTTTTCACCGGCCGGCTCAAGCATCTTGGAATGGAATGGACCGCTGACATTTAACTTGATCACTCTCTTGGCACCTGCTGCCTGAAGGGCTTCACATGCCTTATCAAGAGCTTCTGTCTCACCGGAAATAACGATCTGTCCGGGACAGTTATAATTTGCGATCTGAACATTGCCCGGAGTCTCCTCACAGACCTTTGCGATCACATCTGCATCTGTAGCGATAACGGCTGCCATCGCACCCTGACCAAGCGGAACTTCATTCTGCATCAGGATACCACGCTGTCTTACGGTACGGATCGCATCCGGAAGCTTCATAGCTCCACAAGCTGTAAGTGCGCTGTACTCACCAAGTGACAGACCTGCGAATACATCTGCCTTCAAACCTGCATTCTTTACATGCTCATAGATAGCAAGCTCTGCTGCTACCATAGCAGGCTGTGTATATTCTGTCTTGTTGATATCTTCATTTTCCTCAAAGCAGATCTTCTTCAGATCAATGTCAAGCACACTGTCTGCTGTATCGATCACTGCCTTACTGTCTTCAAAATTGTCATAAAAATCCTTAGCCATGCCTACATACTGAGCACCCTGGCCAGGGAAAATAACTGCTGTTTTACCCATTTTTCTCACCTGTCTATTCTATTTATCGGCAATTGCGATGTTCAAAGAGTAGATGATGTTCAATCATTTGATTTGCCAACACAGAGGCATTTGAGTCCGCCGGTCCTTGGATGGCGCTGCAAGCGGCATCTTAGTACCGCTGCAGGACGAAACGAGCGGAAGCGTCCTCTGGTTGGGAAAGTCAAGATGGTTGGACATCACACAATATCTAAACATCACAATTGCCCATCCCTGTATACTAAAAGAAGCAGCCAGTCTGTCATCCACCAACCTGCGCCGGGCAAATCTGGTATGTAGACATCTTCGCTGCCTCTTGTCTGCTTCTGATGTGAATTATTCTTCTACACCTTTGCTCTTAAGATAGTTAAGTACATCTTCAAATGTAGCAACGTCTTCAAGTTCCTCAGCTGGGATCTCAACATCGAATTCATCTTCCATCTTCATTACTATCTCATATAAATCTAATGAATCTACTCCTAAATCATCTTTGAAGTTAGTATCAAGCTGCATCTCATCCTGTGATACTCCTAACTGCTCTTCGAAAATAGCTTTTACCTTATCGAACATATTAATAATTCCTCCTAAATATAGTAAATGTTTATCTCACTGCCCCGCGGACGATTATAATATAACGCATGGATACAGTAAAGTCAACAAAATACTGTTCCGTTTTTTTCCTTTTTTTCTATCTGTTTCTGACAGCATCTAACGGCTGCAATTTCGATGCAAATCTCGCAGGAAAATATCCGGCACATATCGCAAGCAGAATCGCTCCGACAACGGCTCCGGCTGCAAGTTCCCATGGGATTATTGCAATCTGCGTTCCCTTTGCCAGATCGAACATTTTAATAACGATCTTATCTACGATACCCTTAAAACCATACGATAAAAGCACTCCTATTATACCGCCCGCCGCTCCGATGATTCCTGCTTCTGTAAGGAACAGGAGCTGCAGCTCATCCGGATCGCATCCGAGAACCTTTAATACGCCGATCTCATTGATCCGGTCAAATACCGATGTTGTCATGGTATTGCTGATTCCGATCACGGCTACGATCAGCGCGATTGCTCCGATACCACCCAGTAAAAGCTGTACCATCTTCAGATATTTCTGTATCGTATCCAGATACTCTTTCTCATTTTCCGTCGTATACCCCATATCCTGAAGCTTCTTCACGGTAGAATCGACATGATCGATATTATCAACAGTCACAACCGCTCCGGAATATACGAAATCCTTGTACGGATTTCCATTTGCATCAAGCGGCTGTCCCTGCAACGTTCCCCCACTGGATACTCTGCCTAAAAAGCTCTTTAACACATCCAGATCGCAGTAAATGCTCTGTGAGTCTCTGTTATATGCATCTTCTCCACTGTCAATAACAGCTCCGACTTCTATCTTCACCGGTGCCATCTCCTGCGAATCCCAGAAGGACAGATCCATTTTCTTTCCGATCCAGCTCTCCGTTTTTTTCTTCTCTGCTGTATCATAGGTCTGATCCGTTTCCGGATTGTAGAACAAGGATGCTGTCTTATCTCCCATGACAAGCACAGGCTTTACATTTGACGTTGTCCGTCTTGAAGTTTTCGTATAATCCTTCTTTGCCAGTTCAGACTGTGGAATACCGGTTATCACACCATCATACGAATATTTTCCATTTGTGAGCGTTACATACAATTCATAGAACGGATAGACAGACTCCACATCGTCCAGCTCCTGAAATGCTTTTACAGTCTGATCCTGAATCATCCGGTCCTTGTGTTTGCCGCCGGTCGCCCCGGTCACCCGGATCTGGCAGATGCTTTCACTGTCTATCATGGTATTGATCATTTCCTGCCGTACGCCGATACCGACAGCAAGCAGGGTCACAACAGAGATCACACCGATCACAACTCCAAGTATGGTCAGAAAGGTTCTGGTTTTTCGTCTTTTCATATTCATTAAACATAAATGACTGATCCAACCCATTTAGAACTCCTCCAATATCTCTTTCTTCCTCTTTCTTCTGCGAATGATCCAGATAACAATGAGTGCTGCAACAACCACAGCAACAACGATCTCTATGATCATCTTACTGTAATCCTTCTTCTGTACATCCTTTACCTTTTCAATATCTGTATAGACAGGTGCATTTACGCTGATCGAGAAATTCTCTTCCAGCGTTGTTACATTTCCCGATTTATCTTCATATGTAACGATAAGCTTACCCATCTCACCGCCGGTGCCTGTCGTCTTCGTTGTGTTTGCAAGTATATCGATCGAGCCATTCTTACCCGGTTCGATATTGCCGATATAAACATCACCTTCAGATGTAAATCTTGTATCAATCTTTGCCTTTACATTATAAAGAGTAGATGCTCCCAGATTGCTGACACTTCCCATGATCTCGATAGAATCTCCGAGTGTCACATCTGATTCTGCATATACACCGGTGATCTCACCGCGCTGCTCGATCGTAACCGGCAGATAGATCGTATCTGTCACGGTATATGGATTGCCATAGCGGTCTTCATACTCATCTGTCACTGTCAGCTTATAAGCCTTTTCTTCCAGATTGGCTGCTGCCTGCATCGGGAACTCAAATGTATAAGTCTCTCCGCCTTCCAGACTTGCCAGATATCCGGTTCCGGCTCCGGATGCCGGAATCAGTTCGCCTCCCTCGGAAGCGACTGCCATTTTCAGATTACTGATCTTTTTATCTGCGGTATTCTTGATCGTAACCTCAAGTGTAAAAGTTCCGCCTGCCACCACTTCATTCTCTTTGATCTTATAATCGGTTACCATAACCTTTGGCTCCGCTGCTGATACAAAAGCCATCGTGTCCTTATATCCAAATACAGCAAGGAATCCAAGTACACATGCCATACAGATTGTTAGTATTCGTTTCATCTCTACATCTCCTCTCCTTCTGATATCTTTCCATCCGTGATCCTCACGATACGGTCTGCCTCTCTCGCCAGATCGATATTATGTGTGATAAGTACCAGTGTCTGATCCAGCTTCTTAACAGAATCCTGAAGCAGAGTGATAACTTCATTTCCGTTCTTGGAGTCAAGTGCTCCGGTAGGCTCATCGGCAAGGATCAATGCCGGGCGATTTGCCAGTGCTCTTGCGATCGCTGCACGCTGCTGCTGTCCACCGGATAACTGGTTTGGAAGATGCTTCCGTCTGTCCTTCAGTCCTAACATCTCTATGATATGATCGATGTAATCGCGATCCGGCTTTCTGTGATCGAGCAGGATCGGCATCTTAATATTTTCCTCTACTGTCAGTACCGGGATCAGATGATATGCCTGAAATACAAATCCGATCTTTCTTCTACGGAAGACTGACATCTCCTCATCGGTCAGTCTTGTAATATCCTTTCCGTCTACGATGACATTTCCCTCATTTGGAATATCCACACCACCCATAACATGAAGCAGGGTGGATTTACCGGAACCGGATGCACCGACAACCGCCACGATCTCGCCCTTATTGACTGTCAGGTTCACATCATCAAGCGCCCATACTCTGGTATTTCCTTCTCCGTATATTTTTGTTACATGTTCCATTTTTACGATTTCCATAGCGTACCCTCTTTCCTCTGCCTTTCCCGCAGATCTTTCTATCTATAATTTTTATCTACATATTTATTGCATTTCTGTTTTTTAACCTTGTGATACAGCAACTCCGTTGCAACTTTCCATCTGCTGTATCAGGCTTACATTTCATGCCTACTCTTCAAGCTTCAGATCTTCTACCATGGCTACCGGAAGGTCTCTGATCCCCAGCCAGATGCTTCCGCAGATGATCAGACCGGATGCCACAAGCCCGACTCCAAATGCCCACCAGGCAATGGACTTTCCTGCCTCGATCACCATATTAAGATACATGAATACTCCATACGACAACCCGATACCTATAATAAAGCCGAGTACATTGGCTACCACTGTCGTCATCACACCCTCTAACATAACGGTTTTTAGCAGGCGTTTTCTGGACATTCCGATCACACGGAGCTGTGCGAATTCTTTTCGTCTCAGATGCAGGTTTCCGGCTGTCGTATTCACGATGTTTACCGAGCTTAATACGAAGATAAACAGTACTGCTGCAACTGCATACCGGACAAAGCTTTTCAGGTATACACAGATCTGCATAGCCTCTCCATATAAGGAATCACCGATATAGGAAAGCATATCTGATACGGAACCGGCAGATACACGATCCAGATCGATCTTGTATTTCATGCCGGCGATATCATTTTCTCCGTATCCTGTCAGGTCAAAATAATCATTCTGACGCATATAGATCTGACGATCACCAGTCTCACCAAACACCTGGGTTCCAAGATCCATAATACCTTCTACCTTATAGGTCTTGTAGTGTCCCTCTGCTATCAGCTTATCCTTGATCTTCTTATATTCTGCATATTCCTGTCGTACGGAAGTCCGGTCTTCCTCATTTCTTATCGCACTACCTTCACTGTCTCCATCTTCTGCCATTACCGCTGTCTCCTGAAGCTTTTCATATTCCTGATCGATCTTCTCCTTTGCTTTCAGACATTCCTTCTGGTATAAAGCAAAATCAACTAACTGAACCGTATCGCCCAGTTCAAAATGATACGTGTCAAAATGGTAGGTCTTATCATATAAGGTATCAAACTCATCCCCATATGCATCTCCGTCCAGATCCCAGCTGTTAAAGCTTCCTCCTGCCACAACCAGAATACCGTTCTCTGACAATTCCGTTGTTCCTGCTTTCAGATATTTCGTCAGATCATTCAGATCAGAATCATCACATCCGATCACATCTGCACTGTTTACCATGCTTTCCGCTACACCTCTGGTAGCTTCCGGATCCTTATCTTCCGATGTATCTCCTATGCCATTCAATTTATCCATATAAAGGCTATAATAATGTCCCATCGTTACCTTTGTCCGGAATTCATCCGTGATCTTTCCTGTATAAGAATCCGCATCTACCAGATCGGCCCTGCAGGCATACACTTTCTTTGCTGCCTCCACACTGTTATTTCGTGACAGATCCCGGAATGCCTCCGCAGACGGCAAAGTGCTCTGCGCTTCTTCCAGACTCGTAGTAGATGATGAATACGATGTCAGATTGATCTGATAGTCTCCATACCTTTCATCTGTAGACTTCCAGTATTTTCTGAGCTGTCCCCAACAGCTGCATATCAGTACGATCGCTGATATACTGAATACCATGGCTGTTACTGTCTTTATAAATCTTCCTTTATTTCGAAGGACACTCTTTCTGGCATATGCGCCTTCGATTCCAAATATCTTTCCCATCAGTCCGCCGCCATGACGACGAAGCTTTTCTTTCTTGATCCTGTATTCACCACGGACCGCACTGACCGGTGTCATCTTCGTTACCAGCTTGGCATTCTCACGCATTACGAAATACATATCTCCCAGATAAGTGATCAGGATTGGTATCATCGGAATGATATGGAAGCCTGCGCTGATCTTAAATATAAATCCAAGGATCATGCTGACGATTCCGCCCATCACAATGCCGGCAAGCAGTCCGGCTATCTCAAGCATGGCTCCCATCCGATAGATGATGCCGCTTAACTGTCCTTTCGTCGCTCCGATACATCGTAAGATTCCATAGTCTTTCACCTGCTCTAATGTGAACATCTGGATCGTATTTCTAATAACTCCGACTGCAAAGATTGCAAATATATATGCAACTAACAGAACCACGATCAATATAACAGCAAATCCTTCCTCCATATCCTGCAGATACCAGGTGGACAGATCCCAGTTGAGTTCTGCATCCACCCCATAATCTTCTATCATCTCATTCATGAGCTTAGCCATCCTGTAAGGATGTCCGGTATTTACATACAATGCATTGTCATATACCTTTTCTACATATTTGCCATCCGTTCCGTTAATTGTCTCCCACTCACTCACCACATACTTTCCCGTGTATGCCTGTGTGACACGATCATCCGACGCGATCTGTGATAAGGTTTCCTGATCATCCGTCAGGAACACGATCTCATAGTCCGCTTCCTTTCTTACATCCTTTTGCTGCTGCAGCATATAAGAATAGAAAATGTTCAGTCCCGCATACAACACTATTACTGTGATCATTACACCGATGATCGTGATCACACACCGTTTTTTGTTAGCTTTCAGATAATATGCTGCAAGTTTCTTATAGTCTGTCATTTCTCACCTCTCCTTTTTATTTCACACCGATAACTTTGGTCTCTCTTCATCATTATCAATTTTTATTCCTCAAGCTTCAGGTCATCCACAATATCAACCGGAAGATCCTTAAGTGATGCATAGATGCTTCCACAGATTACCAATGCAGATGCGGCAAGCCCGACTCCAAACGCCCACCAGGCAATGGTTTGTTTTATATATAAAAACATACTCAGATATGTATAAATATATATCGTAAAAATCGAACCAAATAAGAATCCCAGAATATTTGACAGGACCGTCGCCATCGTGCCCTCTAACATGACCGTATAGATCAGTCTCTTTCTGGACATTCCAATCACCCGGAGCTGCGCCAGTTCTTTCCGCCTCATATGCAGATTTCCTGCTGTGGTATTAATAATGTTCACCGAGCTCAATACAAATATAAAAACGGCAAACGCCAATGCATACCGGACTATATTTCTGGCATAAGCATATCCGTACAGTACATCTGTAATATCACCTATTCCGGTTTCAAAATAGGATGCCGGTACACTGTCAAGATCGATCGCATACTTTATTCCTGTCACATCCTGTTCGCCAAATCCGGTCAGGTCAAAGTAGGAATCTCTTTTCATATAGATATCTCCCCAGTCCGGAAGCAGCTGATCTCCAAAATCCAGAACTCCCTGAACTGTATAGGTTCGATAATATCCTTCCTCAATAAGTTCCTTTCGGATACGCTCAGCGATCACATACTGTTCACGCCAGATCGATCTGCCCTCTTTGGTTTCCCGTTCTTCTGAGATATAGGTATCTCCCGTATCTACCTCAGGACTGACCAGAATACTGTCTGCCATCATCTTTTCATATGCTGCCTGATATCGTTTTTTATATTCCCTGTAATCAACCAGCTGGATCGTATCACCTACCTGCAGATCATATGTATCAAAATGCTTTCCCAGATCATACAACGTCACTCCGTCATCATAGCTTCCGGAATAATCCATTACGCTTCCTCCGCCAACAACCAGAATACCATCGTCATCCAGCGCCGCAGTTCCACTCTCTATAAACCCGGACAGATAGTCCAGATCATTCTGATCACAACCTTCAATGCTTATAAATGAACTATCCAGACTGTCAACAGCCTTTTCATATTCTACATCATCTTTCTCGCTGTATTCCTTTGTATTCCGCTCTCTCCATCTCTGCATCATTGCTTCGATGCCACTTCCCAAACTCGTCTGTTCTGCATAATCTTTGTTAAACTTGCCATAATAGGTTTCGGGATCTACCAGATTTCCTCTGGCACTATATACCATTTTTGTTTCTGTTACATAGTAATGCAAAGAATTCTCTTTGATCTCTTCAACAGAGGGCAAATATTCACCCTGTATCGATTCCACATCACTAAATATGCTGGCAGGCGATTGGTTTTCTTCCAGATATCTGCCATACATATCATTAATATTCTTTTTCGTATCATGAACCATACTCCCGGTACTTAAGCATATAATGATCGCCGTTATACTGAGCATCATGGCTGTTACTGTCTTTGCAAATCGTCCGCTGTTCCGCAATACGCTTTTCCTTGCATAGGCGCCTTCAACACCGAACAACCGCCCCATCAGACCATTTCCACGAACCTTGATCTTTTCCTTTTTGATCCGGTACTCTCCACGAACTGCACTGACCGGCGATGTCTTCGTCACAAGCTTTGAGCACTCCTGCATTACAAAATACAGATCCCCAAGATATGCGATCAGGATCGGAATAATCGGTCCGATATGGAATCCGACATCAACATCCTTTAAAAAGCCAAGGATCACACTGATGATGGTTCCGAGCAGCACACCGACTGCAATGCCTGTCACTTCCATGCCTGCCCCTATCCTGTATATGATCCGGTTCAACTGTCCTTTGGTTGCTCCGATGCATCGCAGGATTCCATAGTCCTTCACCTGCTGCAGGACAAACATCTGAACCGTATTCCTGATCATTCCGACAGCGAAGATCGCAAAGATATATGCTATCAGCAGAACAAGGATGAGCAGGACACCGATCAGCCCATCTTCATCCTGAAGATATAACACTGCCAGTTCATTATTTAATCTTGCATCCACCCCATAATCGGCTTTCATATCCTCCATGACCGACTCCATCTTATAAGGATGTCTGACATTCACATATAAAGCATTTTTATAATTTACTTCTACAAATCTTTCTTCATCACTGACATATTCTTCCCCTGTATACGCCCCGTTATATGCCTGAAGTATCTGGTCATCTGCAGCGATCTGCGCTAATTTCTCTGTATCATCAGACAGAAAAACGATCTCATAGTCTGCTTCTTTTCTCACTTCCTGCCGTGTCTGAAGCACATACGAATATCCAAAATTCAATGCCGTATATAATACAGCTACCGTGATCATCACCCCAACGATCGTAACGATACACTGCCTTTTACCTGCTTTCAGATAATAAAACGCGAGTTTTTTATAATCTGTCATTCATTACCTCCCCGTGATATATATGAAAAAAAGATAGATACATCTTCGTTGTATCTATCTTCTCACTTCTATCTTACATTCCCGTGAATATCTGTGTATTCTTTTCTTACAATATTGTAAGAAAGAAATAACAAGCAAACAATTCATTTGCCAGCATACCTCAGGCGTTTTATTTTTTCAAAAAAGTATTCACATGCTTCTGTTTCTGTTTGAAATTTCTTTAAACCAGATCTTCTCCCTTTTTCACTATAATATACACACCATTCCTCTTCTTTTACTATACATAATCTTTCGTTAGGCAAACCCCCTTTTAAAATAGAATATGTATCTTTAGGAATACCTAGTTTATTCAATTTTTCTTCTAATTCAAATACTTTCACAAATATCTCCGTTTTCTAATATATCATTTCAATTCATCAGGCATCTTCCATATCATACTCT
>ERZ791861.1412-NODE-1412-length-11777-cov-3.584201_pt1 | contig 11777 bp, 14 predicted proteins | sample MGYA00510283_ERZ791861 | MGnify/ENA primary metagenome ERZ791861 (study PRJEB30046, sample SAMN00792074) | human gut metagenome | study: EMG produced TPA metagenomics assembly of the A metagenome-wide association study of gut microbiota in type 2...
TTTTTTGCTCTCTTTAAGGCGCCTTACGCCTGCGCGGCCTTTTCCGCCATCATCTGCCGCACCACCTCGTCGATACGGCGGGCAACGCGGCAGAAATCCTCCGCCGTATAGCCCTTGGTGGTCATGGCGGCGGTGCCGATGCGGACGCCGCTGGTCTGGAACGGCGAGCGTTTGTCCCCGGGGACGCAGTTCTTATTCAGCGTAATACCGCAGCGGTCCAATTCCTCCTGTACCTCACGTCCGGTAAGTCCGGTATCCGTCAGATCCAGCAAAAACAGATGGTTGTCCGTGCCGCCGGTAACGACCTTGTAGCCCATGGCCATGAACTCCGCCGCCATCGCCCTGCAGTTGACCACCACACGGTGGATATACGCCCGGTACTCCGGGGTCAGCGCCTCCTCCGCAGCCACCGCCTTGCCGGCGATCACGTGCTGCAAAGGGCCGCCCTGCATACCGGGAAAAACGGCGCTGTCCACCTTTTTCGCCAGCTCCGGCCGGCAGAAGATCAGTCCGCCTCGCGGGCCGCGCAGCGTCTTGTGCGTCGTGGTCGTGACCACATCTGCCAGTCCAAAGGGGCTGGGGTGCTCCCCCGCCGCCACCAGCCCGGCAATGTGAGCGATGTCCGCCATGAAATACGCCCCCGTCGCCTGCGCCGCCTGGGCAAAACGTGCAAAGTCGATGGTCCGGCTGTAGGCCGACGCTCCTGCGATGATCAGCCGCGGCTTCAGCTCCCGCGCAAGCCTCTCCATACCGTCATAGTCGATCAGGCCGTTTTCGTCCACGTCGTAGGCCGCTATGTCATACAGCCTGCCGGAGGCATTTACCGGCAGTCCGTGGGACAAATGCCCACCGTTGGCCAGACTCATGGACAGGATCCGGTCTCCCGGCTGCAGCAGCGCCATATACGCCGCCAGATTGGCGGAGGTACCGCTGTGAGGCTGCACATTCACGTGGTAGTCAGTGTGAAATACCTCCCTCCACTTGGCGATGCAGTACGTCTCCAGCTCGTCCACCACCAGGCAGCCGCCGTAGTAGCGCCCCTGATTTCCCATCTCCCGGTAGGCGGGATACCCCTCGGAATACTTGTTGGTCAGGCAGCTGCCCACGGCGCAGCATACCGCCTCGCTGGTGAAATTCTCGCTGGCGATCAGCTCCACCGTCGTTTCCTGCCGCCGCTGCTCCATGGCAATATAGTCGAAAACCTTGGATGTCACGCCCATCTCTCCCCACGTATTGTATTGTTGCGTCAACCATTATACCACATATCGGGCCCCATGCAAGGCCTTATGTCTAAATAACCAAAATACACGAAATCACATACCTGCCCTGTAGGTTTTTTGTAAAAAACACAGAAAGGTGAAAAAAGGGTTGACAACAGCGCGTTAAGGGCGTATTATGCCACCATCCCGACAGGGAAAATCACAGAAGGAGGAAAGCCGACATGAAGCGTAGCGTCACCATGATGATGTGCGAGATGTGCATGGGTATGATGTCCATGTGCATGTTTCGTCGCGCCGAAAAGGTCATCAGCTTTCCGAAAACTGTTTGACGGCTTGCAAAAGCCGATGTGTGAGCAGACAGCGGAGGGTCAGTGATGACCAGCCGCTGTTTTTGTTTTGCTTATGTACCGCCGTTCCGGCCGGGCGGCGGTGCTGAGATAAAAAACGTAACCAACCCAAGTTAAATCATTTCAAAGGAGACTGCGAACATGAAACACAACACTTTGACTAAGATCATTACCCTGGCCCTGGCCGTTGTGCTGGCCCTGAGCCTGGCTGCCTGCGGCAGCAAGACCAATACCGACGGCGATCAGCCCGCCGCCGCCACCATCAAGATCGGTGTTCCCAACGACACCACCAACGAGGCCCGCGCTCTGCTGCTGCTCCAGGAGAACGGCATCATCAAGCTGAAGGACGGCGTGGGCATCACCGCCACCAAGAACGACATCGTGGACAATCCCTACAACGTGGAGATCGTGGAGGCCGAGGCCGCCCAGCTGCCCAACCTGCTGCCTGACGTGGACTACGCCGTGATCAACAGCAACTACGCCATCAACGCCGGCCTGAACCCCGTGAACGATTCCCTGCTCATCGAGGGCAGCGCCTCCGCTTACGCCAACATCCTGACCGTCAAGGAGGGCAACGAGACCTCCCCCAAGGCCCTGGCTCTGAAGGCCGCTCTGGAGAGCAAGCAGGTGGCCGACTTCATCGCTGAGAGGTACGCCGGCTCTGTGGTCTCCGTGGTGGAGAACCCCACCGACGGCTATGACGCCTCCGTGGACTACGACGCTCTGAAGGGCGAGACCATCTCCGTGGCCGCTTCTCCCACGCCCCATGCCGAGATCCTGGAGGTCGCCAAGGAGATCCTGGCCGCCAAGGACATCACCCTGGACATCCAGGTCTACAATGACTACGTTGTGCCCAATACCGTCGTCGATGACGGCACGGTGGATGCCAACTACTTCCAGCACCTGCCCTACCTGGAGGACTTCAACGCTCAGAACGGCACTCACATCGTCTCCATCGCCGCCATCCACGTAGAGCCCATGGGCCTGTACGGCGGCAAGCAGACCACCCTGGACGCGCTGACCGCCTCCGCCTCCGCTCAGTAACGCTGCCTGTCTTTCTCCCCCCTCTCTCCGCGCTCCCCGTCCCGCAAGGGGCGGGGAACGCCGCGGAAACAGGACAATGCGAAACGCCCGGTTTCTTTTCCGGAGCTCCCGCCAGGGCGCGGGGGATGCAGAAAGGAAACAGCGCGAATTAAACAGAAACGAGGAACGCCGTCGTGATAGAACTGAAACACGTAAGCAAGACATACGACTCCGGTGCCAACGGAGGCGTGGACGCATTGAAGGATGTGTCCCTGACCATTGAGGATGGAGACATCTACGGCATTATCGGTATGTCCGGCGCGGGCAAGAGCACGCTGGTGCGCTGCATCAACCTGCTGGAGCGCCCCACAAAAGGCGAGATCATCGTGGACAGCCAGCGGCTGGACACCATGACCCCCGCCCAGCTGCGCGCCGCCCGTCGGAACATCACTATGATCTTCCAGCACTTCAACCTACTCATGCAGCGCACCTGCCTGCGTAACGTCTGCTTCCCCATGGAGATCTCCGGTGTAAAGCGGGCCGACGCGGAAAAGCGCGGGCGCGAGCTGCTGGAGCTGGTTGGCCTGCCTGACAAGGCAGACGCCTATCCGGCCCAGCTGTCCGGCGGCCAGCAGCAGCGCGTGGCCATTGCCCGTGCCCTGGCCACTGACCCCAAGGTACTCCTGTGCGACGAGGCCACCAGCGCCCTGGACCCCAAGACCACCCGTCAGATACTGGAGCTGATCCGGGACATCAACCAAAAGCTGAACATCACCGTGGTCATCATCACCCATCAGATGAGTGTGGTGAAGGAGGTCTGCTCCCACGTGGCTATCCTGGACGACGGCTGTGTGGCCGAGTCCGGCATGGTGGGCACTGTCTTCGCCGCACCCAAGTCTGAAGCCGGCCGCCGTCTGGTATTCCCCGGCGGCGCGGACGCGCAGGTATACAACCCCCAGGACGAAAAGCTGGTGCGGCTGGTGTTCAAGGACAGCAAGACCACCAGTATCCCCCTCATCGCACGGCTGGCGGCGGAGGAGGGCGTCTTCTGCAACGTGATCTCCGCCAGCACGCAGAAGCTGTCCGAAACGGTATACGGCAGCATGATGCTGGGCATCCCCAGCACGCAGTACGATAAGGCCGTGGCCTTTATCCACAATGTGGCCAATGTTCAGGTAGAGGAGGTGGACCACCATGTACAGTAATCTGTTCTCCGCCCAGTCCGTACAGGATCTGATGAGCGTGCTGCCCTCCCTGCCCTTTGCCATCTGGGAGACGTTCTACGTCACCGTGGTCAGCACGGCGCTGTCGCTGGTGCTTGGCCTGCCCCTGGGCGTGCTGCTGGTGGCCGGCGAGAAAAACGGTGTGCTCCCCCTGCCCCGCTGGCTCATGCAGGTCATCAACGTCATCATCAACCTGCTGCGCTCCATCCCCTTTCTGATCCTGATGATCATGGTCTTCCCCCTCTCCCGTCTGCTCATCGGCACCGCCGTGGGCACCACGGCCACCATCGTTCCGCTGGTGGCGGCGGCGTTTCCCTTTGTGGCACGTCTGGTGGAGAGCAGTCTCCGCGAGGTGGATGGTAATATCATTGAGGCCGCCCAGAGCATGGGCGCCACCCCCATGCAGATCATCTGCAAGGTAATGATCCCCGAGAGCGTTCCCTCCCTGATCCAGAACGTCACCATCGCCTTGACCACCATTCTGGGCTACTCCGCCATGAGCGGCATTATCGGCGGCGGCGGCCTGGGCAAGATCGCCATCGACTACGGCTACTACCGCTATAAGTACCTGGTGATGCTGGTGGCGGTGGTCATTCTGATCCTGTTGGTGCAGCTGTTCCAAAGCGTGGGCACCTGGCTCAGCAAGCGGTGCGACAAGCGTTTGAAGCACTGATCCCGTCTTCTGTTCCCTTCGGCTTTCGCCGAAGGGAATATTTTTTCCGCCGCCCCATTTTTCACCTTGACATTTCTCCCGAAATCGTGTATGATATTCGAGGTTGTAAAGGCATATAACTTTACAGAAGGAGGCCACACCGTGAAAAACCAGACATACCGCATGACCATGCTGTTCGATTTTTACGGCGATATCCTGACCCCACGGCAGCGTGAGCTGTTCGACCTGTATTATAATGAGGACCTGTCCCTGGCAGAGATCGCGGAGAACTGCGGCATTTCCCGGCAGGGCGTACGGGACGTGATCGTCCGCGCGGAGAACGCTATGACCGAGCTGGAGGACAAGACCGGCCTGGTTCGCCGCTTTTTGCAGATGCAGCAGCACGTGGACCGTATCATCACCGCTGCCGGAGACATTAAAACCATCAACTACCGGCAGTACGAAAATCCCCGGTTAGAGGAATTGGCGGAGACGATCTTGGACGCTGCCGCCGCCCTGAAGGAGTAACGACCCATGGCATTTGAGGGACTTAGCGAAAAACTGAACGGCGTATTCAAGCGCCTGCGCGGTAAGGGCCGCCTTACCGAAGCCGATGTCCGCGAGGGTATGCGCGAGGTGCGTCTGGCCCTGCTGGAGGCCGACGTCAGCTACAAGGTCGTCAAGGACTTCGTGGCGGACGTCACCGAAAAGTGCGTCGGCACCGATGTGCTGGACAGCCTGACCCCCGCCCAGCAGATCATCAAGATCGTAAACCAGGAGCTGACGGCGCTGATGGGCGGCACCAACGCCCGCCTGACTACCGCCTCCAAGGGCCCCACCGTTGTGATGATGGTAGGTCTGCAGGGCGCCGGTAAAACCACCAACGGCGCCAAGCTGGCGGGGCTCATGCGCCGCAGCTTCGGCAAGCGCCCCTTGCTGGTGGCCTGCGACGTGTACCGTCCCGCCGCCATCAACCAGCTGCAGGTGGTGGGCAAGCAGCTGGACATCCCCGTCTTCGAGATGGGCCAGATCGACCCGGTGACCATCGCCAAGGAGGCGGTGAAGTACGCCGCCGACCACGGCCACGACATCGTCTTTCTGGACACCGCCGGCCGTCTGCATATCGACGAGGCGCTGATGGACGAGCTGAAAGCCGTCAAGGCTGCCGTTCATCCCAACGAGATACTCCTTGTGGTGGACGCCATGACCGGCCAGGACGCGGTCAATGCCGCCAAGGCCTTTGACGACGCGCTGGGCATCGACGGCGTACTGCTGACCAAGCTGGACGGCGACGCCCGCGGCGGTGCTGCCCTGTCCATCCGGGCCGTCACCGGTAAGCCCATCAAGTTCGTGGGTACCGGCGAAAAGCTGGACATGATCGAGCCCTTCCACCCCGACCGCATGGCCGGGCGGATACTGGGCATGGGCGATATGCTCACCTTCATTGAGAAGGCCGAGCAGCAGTATGACGAAAAACAGGCGAAAAAGCTTGAGGAAAAGCTCCGCAAGAACCGGCTGACCCTTTCTGACTATCTGGACCAGATGGAGCAGCTGCAAAGCATGGGTGACCTGAGCCAGATCGCCGATATGCTCCCCGGCAGCATGGCTAAGGGCTTCGACCCCAGCCAGATCGACGAGAAGCAGATGGCCCACAACAAGGCCATCATCCAGTCCATGACCCCGCTGGAGCGCGAAAATCCGCAGATCCTTAACGCCAGCCGTAAAAAGCGTATCGCCGCCGGCTGCGGCCTGGAGGTGGTGGATGTCAACCGCCTGCTGAAATCCTTTGAGATGCTGCAGCAGATGACCAAAGCCATGACCAAGGGCGGCGGTATGCGCGGCCTGGGCGGCATGATGGGCGGCTTCGGCGGCAAGGTGGCCAGAGGCGCCATGCACGGTTTTGGCCGAAAAAAACGGTTGAAATAAAGTTAAAAAAAGTAGAAAAAGTGTGTAAGTGCAGTCGCATTTAACAGATATAAAACATTTAATTTACATGGAGGAACACAACAATGGTTAAAATTCGTCTGAGAAGAATGGGCGCTAAGAAGGCCCCCTATTACCGCGTCGTCGTCGCCGATTCCCGCTATCCCCGCGACGGCCGCTTCATCGAGGAGATCGGCACCTATGATCCCACTGTCTCCCCCGCCAAGATCAGTATCGACGCTGACCGCGCCCGCGAGTGGATCAAGACCGGTGCCCAGCCCACCGATACCGTCCGCGCCCTGCTGAAGAAGGTCGACGTACTGTAAGTCGGGAGCGCGCCATGAAGGATCTGCTGCTGTATATCGCGCAGAACCTTGTGGAGCACCCGGAGCAGGTCAGCGTGACCGAGGTGGAAAACGGTGACGAGCTGACGCTTCAGCTTCGCGTCGCGCCGGAGGACATGGGCAAGGTCATCGGACGTCAGGGCCGTATCGCCAAGGAGATACGCACTGTGATCCGTTCCTACGCCCAGCGCACCGGCGCCAAGGTGTCTGTGGATATCGTTGATTAAAAAAGGAGCACCCGGCAGGGTGCTCTCTTTTTGCCCGCTGGCCGGGGCAAAAAAGAAAGCCCTTTCGGGCTTTCTTTTTTTGCTCTCAGTGACGCTTTTTAGCGGTCCAGGCCATGCCGGTCACGGACAGCACTGCCGTCACGGCGTAGATACCCACGCCCGCGTCAAATGTCTTGGGGCTGCCCTTGGTGTCGTCGGCCTTGGTGTCGGTGGTGGGGTGGTAGTAGTAGTGGGGCGGCTGCTCGGGAGTGGGGTCGGGGACCACCTCTTCTATGATGGGATTACCGTTGGTATAGATCAGCAGATCCTTACAATTCGCGTTAATCTGCTCCAGCGGCGTCGTGGAGGTGTTGCTGCCGAAGGTCAGCTTGTTCTGTGCAGGTGCCTCTGCCGCGGGAGTCTCGACGGTCTGATAGTTGCCCACGATGCCCGCCGCAAAAGTAGCAGCGGAGAAGGAGGCCGCCGTATTCTGGTTGTTCATAATGACCGCGGAATTGTACACTGTTCCCACGATACCACCGGCATCGTTGCCTCCGGTCACACTGCCGGAGTTCTTGTTGCCGGTCACAGAGATAATCTCAGACACCGGATACGCATTGGCTTCACTTCTACCATGATACCGCAGCCAGCCAATGATACCGCCGGCACCGTAGGCAGCATTCCCACCGGTATTCATAACGGCGCCGCTGTTGGTGTTATTGGTCACAGAGCCGTAGGACTTCTGCTCACCCACGATGCCGCCAACCTCCGTACCTTTTACCGCAGCCGTGTTGGTATTTCCGGAGACATTTGCAGCGGACAGGCTGACGATACCACCGCATACACCACCGGAGGCCGTCACCGCCCCGTTGTTCACACAGCCGGTAATGTACATCTGCTTGCCAGTCTCAGTGTAGTAAGCAGAGCCCACAATACCACCGGCATTGCGGTCATTTGCGGTCACACCCGCCGCGTTGGTGCAATCGCTCACCGTTCCGTTGGCCTTGATGCTGCCGACCACACCGCCAACGCGCTTGGCGCCGCTGACTGTACCGCCCAGCACCTGCACCCCGGATACGGTGCCGCCATTGATGATACGGCCAACCGCCGTGCCCACATCGTTCTTGCCGGTGACGGACACACTGGCGAACTTCACATTCTTGACCGTACCGCCATCCAGTATGCCGATAAGGCCCACATACTCATTGTCGTTGGTGGGGATGTTCAGTCCGGTGATGGTATAGCCCTTACCGTCAAAGGTGCCCTTAAACGGCTCGGACTCAGTACCTACCGTCGTCCAATTTCCGGTAAGTGTAACATTTTTCAGCAGTTCCACCGTGCCGCCATCCTTGGCCGCGTTCAGTGCCTCCGCCAAAGATGAATACTGTGTAGTCGTGTTGCCCTTCGTGGTCTGCGCCACATTTTCGACTTCACTAGCCCACGAAATGGTGGTGACGCCCAGCGCCATGACCAGCGCCAGAATGGTTGCTAACAATTTCTTCATGTCTCATACCCCGTAATTTTAGATTTCCGCAGACACGCTCGTTTTAATGGAGATTAAAACGTAAATGCAGAGGTACCTCTGCGGATAGTCAGATTATAGCACAGTCTCACCGTTTGTCCAGCCTTTTTATGGAAATTTTACATATTTTTTCTGTTACTGGGAATGGAAAACGGGAGAACTTGACAGAAAATGGAAATTGGGGGCCGCTGCGGCGGGACGGGGGACGGCGCGAAAGAGGAGCACCCGAACGGGTGCTCCTCTTTATGTCTCTCATGCGAAATAGCCCTTGATCTCCATCACGGCCGTTACGATGCAGAACAGGCCGAAAGCCAGGATCAGCGTGCCGCCCAGCTTCTTTTTCTGCTTCACCTGGAACATCATGATACCCACCATGATCATGGACAAGCCCAGCAGCACCATGGACAGGCCGGGGATGTACAGCACGTTCATCTTCCGCAGCAGCCACAGCAGCAGGGCCAGGACCAGCAGCACGATGGATATATTTTTCTTCGTATTCATGGACATTGGCGTTTCTCTCCTCCCTTGGGACGCGGCGCGCCCACTGGTTTGATTGTAGCGGAAAACCGGACAAAATACAAGGGCAATTTACCGCCCCAGCAGCACTTTCGCCTTGAGGATCGCCGCCACGGTCTTGGCATCGGTCAGCTCGCCGGACATACACAGCTCCACCGCTTCGTCGAAGGGCACGCGCACCGTCTCCAAAAACTCGTCCGCGTCCGGGTGCGTCTCGCCGAAGGTCAGCTCACAGGCCAGGAACAGGTACAGCGTCTCGCCATAGCAGCCGGGAGAGGCGATCAGCGCCCCCAGGTCCGTCCACGCCTCCGCCGCGGCCCCGATCTCCTCCTTCAGCTCCCGCTGGGCCGTGACGAAGGGGTCCTCGCCCGGCTCCCGTTTGCCGGCGGGTATCTCCGTCAGTACCCGGGAAAAGGCGTAGCGGTACTGCTTCACCAGCAGCACGTCGTCGCCGTCCAGGGCCAGAATGCCCACGCCGCCGGGGTGCTCCACCACCTCGCGGACACCCTCTTTCCCGTTGGGCAGGCGTACCCTGTCCTCCCGTACCCGCAGGATGCGGCCGCGGTAGACCTCACGGCTCTCCAGCGTTTTCTCAGTCATATCCATAGAAGCGTCTCCCTTCGTTTTTTGCCCCAGTATAGCACAGAAAGTTCAAAATTACCACCCCTCTATCCCTCTTGCGCGATGCGAGAAAATATGGTATACTATCGTTCACGTTACCGGAAGGAGGTGTCTCCATGGACAAGTCCGGCACCAAGACCATCGCCCAGAACCGCAAGGCTTACCACGACTACTTCGTGGAGGACCGCTACGAGGCCGGCATCGAGCTGTTCGGCACGGAGGTCAAGTCCATCCGCGCCGGCACCCTGAACCTGAAGGACGCCTTCTGCGTGGCCAAGGACGGCGAGGTGTACGCCTACAGCTTTCACATCTCCCCCTACGACCACGGCAACATCTTCAACCGCGATCCGGACCGGCCCAAGCGGCTGCTGCTGCACAAGCGGGAAATACGGAAGCTCCACGATCTGCAGAAGCAGGAGGGCTATGCGCTGATCCCCCTGTCGGTGTACTTCAAAAACTCCCGCGTCAAGGTGGAGCTGGGGCTGTGCAAGGGCAAAAAGACCTACGACAAGCGGGAGGCCGTGGCCAAGCGGGACGCCAAGCGGGAGATGGACCGCGCCATGCGGGAGAAAAACCGCGGGTATTGAATGGTATGACGTTGCGCGGGAAGCGCGCATATTCTGATAATAAGTGAGGGAACCAAGATGGCAAATCCTATCGTGACTTTTGAAATGCAGGACGGCGGCAAGATCGTTGCCGAGTTGTATCCCGACATCGCGCCCCAGAGCGTGTACAATTTCATCGCCCTGGCCAACGCCGGGTACTACGACGGACTGATCTTCCACCGGGTCATCCCCGGCTTTATGATCCAGGGCGGCTGCCCCGACGGAACCGGCATGGGCGGCCCGGGGTACTGCATCAAGGGCGAGTTTGCCGCCAACGGTGTGCAGAACGACCTGCGGCACACCCGCGGTGTGCTGAGCATGGCCCGGGCGCAGCCCATGGACAGCGCCGGCAGCCAGTTCTTTATCATGCACAAGGACGCGCCCCATCTGGATGGGCAGTACGCCGCCTTCGGCTGCGTGATGGACGGCATGGACGTGGTGGACCGCATCGCCAACCAGCCCCGGAACATGATGACCAACAAGCCCAAGAAGGACCAGGTCATGGCGAAGGTCACCGTGGACACCCAGGGCGTGACGTATCCGGAGCCGGAGAAGCTGGCCGATCCCTTCGGGAGATAAGTTTTCTGCGTGGGGGAGGGTCCCCCTCCCCCACACATATGTAAATATTCCCATGGGTTGTGTGCACAGCGCGCAAAAACCTTATGGGCTGTACTGTTTCCCAGTGTCGCACAACGCGCAAGTCCCTCGCGGACTACGCTGTTCCCTAGTGTCGCACAATGCGCAAGTCCCTCGCGGACTACGCTGTTCCCCAATGTCGCACAACGCACAAGTCCCTCGCGGACTACGCTGTTCCCCAGTATCGCACAACGCGCAAGTCCCTCGCGGACTACGCTGTTCCCCAGTGTCGCACAATGCGCAAGTCTCTCGCGGACTACGCTGTTCCCCAGTATCGCACAACGCGCAAGTCCCTCGCGGACTACGCTGTTCCCCAGTATCGCACAACGCGAAAACCCCTTATGGGGCTGCACCGATTTTCCCCGGGTATTGGAACAATACCCAAAAAATCCCCAATATGGGGCTGCACCGGTTTCGACGGGGGTGTGGAGGCTGGATAAGCGGGCGGCGGCGCCTGACCGCCATAAAACGGGCAACTTAAAAATTAACTGACAACAATCGTATTGCTGTCGCTGCCTAACTAAAGGCAGCCGTCTGAACCGGAGAGGCCGCAGGCCGGGGAAGGCGTCGTTTATGCGGCGGACGTGCGGCGGGTAAGAGTTGCCCCGCCCATGCATTATGACTCTACTGAACCGCGCAGTCTGTCAGGTGTCTGCGCGGAGAGGGAACGCTGAAACCTGACTGCGCCCGGAGAAAGTCTTGTCAAAGCGCTTTCGGACAGGGGTTCGACTCCCCTCAGCTCCACCAAAAATAAAGAGGCACACTTTCGTGTGCCTCTTTATTTTTGCTGGGGCTACTTCATTCTGCCGTCGCCGGCCATGAGGGCGGTCATCTCCTCGATGCGCTCCAGTGGGAATGGGGGCTCGCACAGAGGCCTCATGGCGATGGACATGAGCTTCATGGGGTTGTCGTCCGCCGCCACACGGTTGGAGCTGAGCG
>ERZ791861.1423-NODE-1423-length-11724-cov-2.260948_pt1 | contig 11724 bp, 10 predicted proteins | sample MGYA00510283_ERZ791861 | MGnify/ENA primary metagenome ERZ791861 (study PRJEB30046, sample SAMN00792074) | human gut metagenome | study: EMG produced TPA metagenomics assembly of the A metagenome-wide association study of gut microbiota in type 2...
TGCGGCAGAATCGGATTTTACTGTAAATTAACTGTAAACGACCAAACGGTCGAAGGAGGATTATGGCAGAGACATTGGTTATCGTGGAATCGCCGTCCAAAGCGAAGACGATTGAAAAGTATCTCGGCTCAAAATACAGGGTCATTGCATCGAACGGGCATGTTCGCGATTTGCCGAAAAGCCAGCTCGGTGTTGATGTTGAACACGACTTTGAACCCAAATATATTACCCTTCGCGGAAGAGGCGAAGTTATCGAAAAAATACGCAAAGAAGCAAAGCACGCAAAGCATATCGTGCTTGCAACCGACCCTGATCGCGAGGGAGAAGCGATTTCGTGGCATCTTGCAAAAATGCTGAAGCTGGATGAAAACGAGCCCTGTCGTGTTGTGTTTAACGAAATCACAAAGACAGTCATTCAAAAGGCGGTCAAAAACCCGCGCTGCATTGACAGAAACCTTGTTGATGCGCAGCAGGCGCGGCGCGTGCTTGACCGTTTGCTCGGCTACAAAATCAGCCCGCTGCTTTGGGCAAAGGTTCGAAGAGGACTTTCGGCGGGCCGTGTGCAGTCGGTTACGACAAAACTCATCTGCGACAGAGAGCGCGAGATACTTGATTTCGTGCCGAAAGAGTATTGGACGGTCACGGTAAAACTTCATCTTGCCAAGCGTACATTCGAAGCCAAATTCTATGGTTTTGACGGCAAAAAGACGGAGCTTCAGACGGAAGCCGATGCAATGCGCGTTGCGGATTTGTCCACCGGAGCGGTTTATTGCGTTGCGGACATCAAAACAGCAAAAAAAACGCGTCATGCGCCTGCACCGTACACAACGAGCAGCATGCTTCAGGATGCATCGAACCGCGCTTCAATGCCGCCGAAGCGAACCATGCTTTGCGCTCAGCAGCTCTATGAGGGCGTTGATATCGGCACCAAGGGCAGCGTTGGTTTGATTACGTATATGCGTACGGATTCGGTTCGAATTTCCGCCGAAGCGCAGCAGAGTGCGAGAGAATACATTGCGACAGCGTTCGGCGCAGCTTACGTACCCGAAAAGCCCAATGTTTTTAAGGGCAGAGCGGGTTCCCAGGATGCGCATGAGGCAATTCGTCCGACCGATGTAAAAAATACGCCCGCATCGGTGAAACAGTATCTCGAACCGGGGCAGTATAAACTTTACAAACTGATTTACGAACGTTTCCTTGCAAGCCAGATGAGTGATGCGCTTTACGAAACTTCAACTGTTACGCTTGAAACGCAGACTCAGCCGAAATGCACATATCGAACCAACAGTTCAAAAAAACTCTTTGACGGATTCACGGCGGTTTATTCCGTTTCGAACCCGTCGCAGGATGACGGCATAGGCGAAAAGGACACGACCCTTCCCGCTATGGAAGTCGGCAGTGAACCTAAGTTTGTTTCTCTGAACCCGAAGCAGAACTTTACCGAACCGCCTTCAAGATACACCGAAGCATCCCTTGTGAAAACTCTTGAAGAGCTGGGAATCGGCAGGCCGAGCACGTATTCCCCGACAATTTCGACAATTATCGACAGAGGGTACGTAGAAAAAGAAAAGAAACAGCTTGTGCCCACCGATCTCGGGTTCGTTGTGAACAAAGTTATGGAGGATAATTTCCGCAATATTGTTGACGTCAAGTTCACGGCGGATATGGAGTCACGATTGGACTCAGTGGAAGAAGGCAAGGAACGCTGGCAAAATCTGATTGAAGATTTCTATCCTCCGTTTGAAGAATCTCTTGAAGAGGCATTCAAGACCGTTGAGCGTATTGAAATTCCCGATGAGGTTTCGGATATCCCCTGCGATAAATGCGGCGCAATGATGGTATATAAAACAGGCAGATTCGGAAGGTTCCTTGCCTGTCCGAATTATCCGGAGTGCAAAAACACAAAGCCCATTGTTGAAAAAGTCGGCGTGAAATGCCCCAAATGCGGCGGGGAAATAATCAAGCGCAAGGGCAAAAAAGGCAGAGCGTTTTACGGCTGCGAGAATTATCCGGAGTGTGATTACGTATCGTGGTATCTGCCGACAGGCAAACCGTGCCCGCGCTGCGGAAGGATGACCGTGTGGAAAATGGGCCCGAACGGACGCTATATTGTCTGTTCCGAAAAGGAATGCGGTTTTGTTGTTCCGAGCGGAGAGATTAAAAACACTTATCCCGACCTTGCGGATAAAGCGGAGGCACGGGACTGAAAAGGGAGTTATTTCATTTCCCGGTGATTTCGCAAGAGCAAGAAGGGGAGATGAATTATTCTTAATGCAGCATGATGCCGACAGGCATAAAAACATCAAACGCGAACAAGGAGGAGGAAAGCAATGAAATCGGTTTCTGTTATCGGCGGAGGATTGGCCGGCTGTGAGGCGGCGTATGTGATTGCCGAAAGCGGTATACACGTCAACCTTTTTGAAATGAAGCCGGGCAAGCATTCGCCTGCACACAAAACTGATGACCTATGCGAATTGGTTTGCTCGAACTCGCTTCGCTCAGATAAGCTGGATAATGCCGTCGGCCTCTTGAAAGAAGAACTTCGCCGAATGAATTCTCTTGTAATGAGAATTGCGGACGAAACGCGCGTTCCGGCGGGCGGTGCGCTCGCGGTGGATCGCACTGATTTTTCAAAACGAATCACGGAAGAGCTAAAAAAACATCCGAATATTGAGCTCATTTCCCGGGAAATAACGGAAATACCGACTGAACCTGCGGTAATTGCCACAGGGCCGCTTACAGACGGTGCTTTGATGAGAAACATTGAAAATCTGCTTGGAGACAGCCTGCATTTCTTTGATGCGGCGGCTCCGATCGTAACGCTCGAATCGCTTGATATGAATCGGATAAGCAGAGCCTCGCGTTACGGACGCGGCAGTGATTATCTGAATTGCCCTATGACAATGCGTGAGTATTATGATTTTGTGCGCGCGCTTGTTTCGGCGGAAACCGCTCCGCTGCACGAGTTTGAAACCGTCAACGTTTTTGAAGGGTGTATGCCGGTTGAAGTCATGGCAAAACGTGGTGACCTGACCCTTGCATACGGACCGCTGAAGCCCGTCGGTCTTGCAGAATGCACTGCAAGCGACGGCAAAAAACCGTTTGCCGTTGTGCAGCTCAGGCAGGATAACTCCGAGGGAACGCTTTTTAACATCGTGGGATTCCAAACCAATCTCAGGTTCGGCGAGCAGAAGCGCGTTTTCGGAATGATTCCCGGGCTTGCGAATGCGGAATATGTGCGTTACGGCGTTATGCACAGAAATTCCTTCCTTCAATCCCCGAAACATCTGACTCCTTTTTACTCCCTGCGTGAGCGTGAGGATTTGTTCTTTGCGGGGCAGCTCACAGGCGTTGAGGGCTATGTTGAAAGTGCTTCATCCGGGCTTGCTGCGGGAATCAATCTTGCACGGCTTGTAAACAATCAACCGCAAATCGATTTTACAAGACGAACGGCAATCGGAGCACTTGCACATTACGTAAGCGAATATAACGGAAGCAGCTTCCAGCCGATGAATGCGAACTTCGGCATTATGGAAACCTTGCCGAATGCGCCGCGCGACAAACGCCGCCGTTTCGAGGCACTTTCGCAGCGTGCGCTGCAAACGGTTGACAGCATTGCGGCCAAACTGAAACAACAGGAAAAATGATAACGGCTTGAGTTGATGCGCCAAAAGGCCGGCATCGAACATGAAAAGCTGCAATAATATGTTTTGAATCGGAAAATTAAAGAGGAAACAAAATGGACATAAAAGGAACAACCATTGTTGCCGTGCAAAAAGACGGCAAATGCGCTCTTGCGGGTGACGGACAGGTCACTCTCGGTGAAGCAACAATAATGAAACACACGGCGCGAAAGGTTCGCCGCATATATAACGACAGCGTTGTTGTCGGTTTTGCGGGCGGCGTTGCGGATGCATTCACGCTTTGCGAAAGATTCGAAGCCAAACTGACCATGTACGGCGGAAGTTTGCGCCGTGCGGCTGTTGCGCTTGCTCAGGATTGGCGCAGCGATAAGGTCATGCGCAAGCTTGAAGCACTGCTTATCTGTGCAAATGCTTCCGACCTGCTTATTGTGTCCGGCACGGGCGAGGTTATTGAACCCGATGACGGCATTGCCGCAATCGGCAGCGGCGGCATGTATGCGCTTGCAGCGGCGCGCGCACTGAAGGAAAATACCGAGCTTCCCGCGGTTGAAATTGCGGAAAAGGCTCTCAGAATTGCCTCCGGCATCTGCGTGTACACAAATTCCAACATTGTTACGGAAGAGGTGTAAAGATGAACGTATTGACTCCGAAACAAACAGTTGAACAGCTTGATAAGTACATTATCGGACAGGACGAAGCAAAGCGCACCGTTGCGATCGCGTTGCGCAACAGGTATCGCCGCAGCCGCCTTCCCGAGGAAATGCGCGAGGAAATCATCCCGAAAAATATCATTATGGTCGGCCCGACGGGCGTCGGAAAAACAGAAATTGCCCGCAGGCTTGCGAAGCTTGTGGATGCCCCGTTTGTGAAGGTTGAAGCAACAAAGTTCACCGAAGTCGGCTATGTCGGGCGCGATGTCGATTCCATGATTCGCGACCTTGTGGAGGCTTCCATTCGCCTTGTGAAAGCAAAACGCACAGAGGAAGTCAGGCTTGCAGCCGATGCTGCTGCCGAGAAACGCATTGTGGATATCCTTTGCGGAAAGCCCGCAAAGCAGACTCCGAACCCTGTGGACAGCTTTTCCGACGGGCTTGCAAAGCTGTTCGGTTCGCTGACTCCCGGCGGCGAGACAGGAGTTGCGGTTAAAAAGAATGAGCCGACAGAGGAACAGACGGCGGAGCATATCTCCAAACGAAACAAAATAATCAGCGATTTGCAGGCCGGTCGGCTTGAGGATGAAATGATCGAAATCGAGGTTGCGGAAACCGCAACAGGTAACGATACCATGCTTGCAATGGGAATAGATCTGAATCTGAATGAAATGTTCGGCGGGGTTCTTCCCAAAAAGACAAAAGCACGCAAAGTAACGGTTCGCGATGCAAGGCGCATTCTTTCAAATGAAGAATCGGAAAAACTTGTTGACATGGATGCGGTCGTGCGCGATGCAATAGACAAAGCGGAGCAGGACGGCATTGTTTTCATCGATGAAATAGACAAGATTGCCGCAAAGGGCGCGGGCAGCGGCCCCGATGTTTCCCGAGAGGGCGTACAAAGGGACATCCTGCCGATAGTCGAGGGCTCTGTCGTTTCAACCAAATACGGCCCAGTGCGCACGAACTATATGCTGTTTATCGCAGCGGGTGCGTTCCATGTTTCGAAGATAAACGACCTGATTCCGGAGCTTCAGGGGCGTTTTCCGATCGTTGTGAAGCTCAATGCGCTCACAACGGATGATTACGAGCGGATACTGACCGCTCCGCAGAACGCAATAACAAAACAGTATGCCGCATTGCTTGAAACGGATAATATCCGAATCGAGTTCAAACAGGAGGCTCTCCGCGCCGTTGCGGAAGCGGCTTTCCACGCAAACGAAACCGGTGAGAATATCGGTGCGCGGCGTTTGCACACAATAATTGAGAATCTTCTTGAGGATATTTCCTTTAATGCAACGGGAGATCACCCGATGATCGATGTTGTGATCGATGAAAAATACGTTTCCGAACGTATTTCCCGAAATAATGCCGATGATATGAATAGGTATATCATCTGAAAGGAACACTATCCCAAAAGGTATAAATTCTACCCGAAGGAGGAAGCAAGTTGTGAAGTTTTTGAAAAAAAACAAACACCTGCTGATTGTCTTGGCTTTGTTCATTGCGCTTGCCGCAATTGCGGCAGGATGCACGGGAAAGGCATCCGGTGCGGAGAACAAGGGTAACGACGATTATGTTGTAACTATAGGCGGAGCGGATAAAATGCCGCATGGAACGGATTTCGGCAGCACGGATTCGCCGAGCAGCACGCCGATTCCGACAGACACGCCTGAACCAACCGCAACGCCTGCACCGACGGCAGCGCCGACGCCGACGCCTGCACCGACTCCGGCTTCGTTCACGACCGGTGTGTACCGCGTTAACGTCCATTCGGCGCTGACCCTATGCAGGAAGTTAACTATGTTCCGGGTTACACGAACGAAACATTTGTGAATATGCGGCAGGAGCCGTCAACATCCGCTGCAATTCTCAGAATCTGCACGCTTGGAACGGAGTTCTACATAACAGGAAAAACGAGCGAGTGGTTCCAAGTGGATCTTGACGGACAGACGGGTTACATTTTCCGTCAGTTTGTCACCGTCGGCACATATGCAACACCGAAACCTGTTGTGACTCAGCCGCCGATGTATGACCCGAATCCGAGTGAGTTTTCGGACAGCGATATTCGCCTTGTTGCCGCACTTATTCATGCAGAAGGCCCGGGCAGTTCCTACATCGGATACAGGGCGCTTGCAAGCATAGTTTATAACCGTGTAAAGAACAAATCGGGAAAATTCCCGAACAGTGTTCCCGGGGTAATTTTCCAGACCAGGCAGTTCGGGTATTCGCGTGCGTATCTGAATTCAATAACGCCGAATTCAAAGGCGATGGCTGCCGCAAAATACGTGTTTTTGCAGCACGGCAGCACTCTGCCGAAAAAAGTTCTGTTTTATCGCGCCGCATATCTCGGCACGGAATGGACGGATTACACAAAATATTACGCAACGATTGAAGGTAACTGCTATTTTTACGGCATTAAGTATTTTTAATACTTAAGCGGGTTCGGCTGCGCCTGTTTCATGCAAATTTGCAAATCGAGCGAAGTCGCTGCGCCGCAAGGACAGGAAATAATTACCGCTGATTCAATTTATTAAAGATTCATACAATAATACCGCAATTTCAATCGAAAGGCGGTATTATTTTTATGAAAGCTGTTATAATGGCGGGCGGGGACGGCAGGCGTCTGCGGCCGTTGACCTGCACGAAACCGAAACCCCTCATTCCTTTGCTCAACAGACCCATTCTTGATTACACGATGGATCTTCTTGCAAAGCACAATATCAACGAGGCGGTATTTACGCTGCATTACCTTGGTAATATGATTAAAAAACATATCGGAAGCGGCGGAGCATGGGGAATTTCCGCAAGCTATTCGGAGCCTGGCAGAAAACTCGGCACCGCAGGGAGCGTCCGTGCGGCTTTGGAAGGGATTTCTCATGGGAGTACCTCCGACGGAGAATCTTCCGGCGGTCAAATTGCTCAAAAAGGGGCGGGGGAGAGCGTCCTTGTTCTGAGCGGTGACGGAATTACGGATATTGACCTTTCAGCCGTGATTCGCGCGCATGAGCAAAGCGATGCTGCTGCAACGATAGTTCTGAAACGTGTTGCGGAACCCACGGAATACGGTGTTGCATTGCTGGACGAAAACGGCACGATAAAAGGTTTTTTGGAGAAACCGGAGCGGAGCGAAGTGTTCAGCGATTATGCGAACACAGGGATATATATCCTGAACAGCGATGCACTGGAACTTATCCCGAAGGATACGGATTTTGATTTTTCAAAGGATTTGTTTCCTGAAATGCTGCGTCGCGGAATGAAAATCCGCGGTCATGTAACTGACGCGTACTGGTGCGACATCGGCGATATTGCCCAATATAGACAAGCACAGCAGGATATGCTGAACGGAAAATGTGCGTTTTCAACCATAGCAAAGGATTGCGGCGGCGTGCTGATTGAACCGAATGCAAACATTTCCGGGCGCGCAAAGCTGATTCCGCCCTGTTATATCGGCAGCGGCGCAAGAATTGCGGACGGAGTTTGCATTTAACCGTATTCGGTTGTCGGGAGTGCCTCGTCAATTGAAGAGGGAGCAAGCGTAAAACGGTCGGTTTTGTTTGAGCGTTCACACATAAGATTTAATTCCGAGCTGCGCGGAGCGGTTGTGTGTGAGGATGCAAAAATCGATGAACGTGTTTCGCTTTTTGAGGGAAGCGCGATCGGAGCAGGAACTCATGTCGGTGCGGGCGTGACTGTTCTTCCGAATGTTTGCATTTGGCCGCATAAACAGATTGAAAACGGAAGCAGCTGCAAGGACAATATCGTTTGGGGCAGCACCGCGCGCCGTGTTGAATTTGACGGCTGCATTGTTCACGGGTATGCGGATGAACAGATGACTCCGGAGGCGGCGCTGCGTGTCGGAGCGGCTTTTGCTTCAAGATTTACCCTGCCCGCAAAGGCGGCTGTCTGTGCATCGGGTGAGCCGATTTCGGTCGTGCTGAAGTATGCGGCGCTTGCGGGCATTGCGTCGCAGGGCGTTGATGCCGAGGCCGTGAATGCCGCAAGCATGTCCGCATTCTCGTATACCGTGCGCAAAACGGGCTGCGCGGGAGGAATCTATGTTAATAACAACGGCAGAAACGCCGAACTTGTGTTGTTTGATGAAAACGGCATTGAGCTTTCGCCCGATGCAATGCGCTCTGTGCGCGCCGGTTTCCTTTTCGGCGAACAGAAGCCCACTCTTGATGCCGAACTCGGCATAATCGGAAATCTGAACGGGCTTGAAGAAGCCTATGAGCAGCGTCTTCTCTGCGGCATTCGGCGTGAACTGATGCTGAATAACAAGCGCACGCTGCGTATCGGTGCGCCCGAACAGTCCGGCAGGGTGATAAGCAGGGTTTTGCTGCGGCTCGGCTGGAATGTTGAAAGAAGCTGCGCGGAAAACGGACTTTCCCCCGTGTTTGACGAAAACACGATTGCGGTTCAAATTGATAATGACGGCAAAATCAGCTTGTCAATAAGCGGGGATATCATATTGGGCAACAGCGAGGTGCAGACGGTTATCGCGAGGTCGCTTGCCGTAAACTGCGGCGGCGGAGCATTCGGACTGCCGGAAAAGGAAGGGGGTGCCGAACTGTTGGTCGTGCCCGTTTCATTGGCGGAGCCCTATCGTGATGAGATAAAGAAGCAGGGTGTTCAGCTTATATACTCAAAGGAAAGCTTGGCCGAGCAGCGACGCCTTTCCTTTGCAAGAAACGCATATTACCCCGCACTGTATGAGCCGGAAGCGGCGGTCGTGAAGCTTTGTGAGATGTTTGTTTCGGGAGAGTTGAAAGATTATGCGGAAGCTCTGCCAAAAGTCTATACTTCGGAAAAGAGCATACGCACCGCATGGAAAGATATCGGCAGAATGCTTCGGATGCTTGCGGAGGGCGAAAAAAACGGGGAACTTGTTGACGGTTTGCGCCTTAAGCGTGACACGGGCTGGGTGTGTGTTCGCCCCGCCGGAACTGCGGATGCTTCCTTCCGCATCGTTGCCGGCAGCAGGGACAGCGAGTACGCAAAGGAACTTTGCGATGTATATGTTGAAAAACTGACGAGGCTTCGCGACAGCGAAAAAGATAAGAACTCATAAAGCACATAAAACCCCGAAAGCCGGTTTGTGCTTCGGATTAAAAACGAAAACAACGGAAAAGCACGGAAGTTCCCGTGCTTTTCCTTTTATCGCAATTTATGCGAGGTTTCGATGTTTATATAACCGCTCAGTTTTTATCGGCGGATTTGTTTGATTTAACTTTGCCGACAATGAGCTTGGTCAAAACACCGATAATGAGTGCGGTTGCAATGTTCGGAATTTCAACCACGCCTCCGAAGTTGAGGGAGAGCCCGCCGATGCCCGTGACGAGAATCGCACTTACAACGAACAGGTTCTCGGATTCGCCGAGATCAACTTCATGAAGCATCTTAAGGCCGCTGACAGCAATGAAGCCGTAGAGTGCAATGCAGATACCGCCGACGACGCAGCTGGGAATCGTGTTGACGAATGCAACAAACGGCGTAAAGAACGAAAGCAGAATCGCCATGATTGCAGTAAGACCGATGGTGGAAACGGAAGCATTGCCGGTGATGGCAACGCAGCCGACGCTTTCGCCGTAGGTTGTATTGGGGCAGCCGCCGAAAATCGCACCGACAATGGAGCCGACGCCGTCGCCGAGAAGAGTGCGGGGCAGACCGGGGTCCTTAATAAGATCGCGGTCAATGATTGAACCGAGGTTCTTGTGATCCGCAATGTGCTCGGCAAAAACAACGAACGCAACGGGCGCAAACAGTGCAAAGAGCTTGACAACGGCGGCAACATCGATTTTGCCCGCACCTTCGTTGATTGCACCGAGGAAGGTGAACTTGGGCAGGGAAATGAAGCTGCCGAAAGTTACGGTTTCAAAATTGTTTGCCAAGGGGGAATAATCAACGATTTTAAGGTAATCAATGCCGCATTTGTTGCCGATAACGGTGAATACGGATGCAGCGGCATACCCTGCGGCAATGCCGATGATAAAGGGAATCAGCTTCATCGTTTTTGTGCCCTTAACGGATGCAAGCACCGTTGCAAAGAATGTGATGATGCCGATAAGAATGCACACAAGGTTATAACCGTCGGGAGAGGCGGCGGTGTTGTTGACATTGTTGATTGCGGAACCGCAAAGGCTGAGACCGATAAGCGCAACTACCGGGCCGATGACAACGGGGGGAAGGAGCTTGTCAACCCAGTTTGTGCCGGCAAAATGAACGATAAGAGCAATGATGACGTAAACAATACCTGCAATGAATGCGCCGATAAGAATTCCGAAATAGCCGAATGAACATGCGCCGATCAACGGGCTGATGAATGCAAAGGAGCTGCCCAGGAAAACAGGGCTCTTTTTCTTTGTGAAAAGAATGTAGACAAGGGTGCCTGCGCCTGCGCCGAACAATGCTGCACCCTGGTCAAGGATTGCTTCACCGAATGCGCTGTTTACAAGGGTCGGAACAAGCAATGTTGCCGCTATGATAGCAAGCAGCTGCTGGAATGCGAAAACAAGATTCGCACGGAACTTGGGTTTGTCGTTGACGTCGTAGATAAGTTTCATCGTCGTTTTCTCCCTGAAAGTATTTCGGACGGAAGGGTAAATTCGAAACGGAAGAGTGCAGAAGGGCAAAATAAAAGCTTTGCCGCACAGCAAAGCATACAGAAAAACAAAAAGCAGCAGCCGATTCGGGCATAATGCCCGGGACACGGTTCCAATTTATTCATAAGTCCGTAAATCTTGCCGGCATCTCCGTACCGCTCTTAAAGATCCATCTTGACTAAGATAACACTTTTGACGGTGCATGTCAACAATTTGTGACAATATATTGCTGAAAACTATTAAAATCATGTCAAAAAACATGAAATACAGCATCTGTCAAAACCTGTAAAAAAGGCTTGTTTTGTGGTATAATTCAATAATGCTCGGAAAACTTCGGGCGATTCAAAGCCGATCTGATATATACATAAGGAGGTGCGACAATGAGTAAATACGAACCGCTGTGGAATTACGTTATGCAGCATGAACAGGGGCAATTCAGCCTAACCTTCGATGAAATCGAGAATGTGCTTGGTTTTTAAATCGATCATTCTTTTCTGAAATACAAGAAAGAGCTTGCGGAGCGCGGAGCAGAGGTTCTCCGCATTTCACTGAAAAACAAAACGGTGCTTTTTCTGCTGCCAAAATGAAAAACTGCGCGTACGGGCGTTGCGGATACCGGCAGCGGAATTCAATCGTTGATAAGCTTTTAAAATAACTTTAAACAGACTGTCACAAAAACGCTTGTGCGTTAGATGGGTGTTCATAAAACAGTCAATGGAGCGTATCGATGCAGATACGCTCCATTTGCCAACATATTATGTAATGGGGTACAGCCCCTTGGCTCTCCCTTTGGGAGAGCTGTCACCGCAGGTGACTGAGAGGGTC
>ERZ791861.1426-NODE-1426-length-11699-cov-3.217623_pt1 | contig 11699 bp, 7 predicted proteins | sample MGYA00510283_ERZ791861 | MGnify/ENA primary metagenome ERZ791861 (study PRJEB30046, sample SAMN00792074) | human gut metagenome | study: EMG produced TPA metagenomics assembly of the A metagenome-wide association study of gut microbiota in type 2...
AGCGGGGCGAAGCCACCTATTATATTTTCAGTCAGGGAAAACGTCTGGAAAGCCTCTCTCACAAATTGCTGGAGCTGGTGGGAATGGATAGACAGGAATTAGAATTCAAGAAGCTTCAGACGAAAGAACTGGAAGAAAATATCCGGGATACTATGCGGATTCCTTTTGAGCGGAAAGGAATTCGTGGGAAGATCAATCTGGAAAAAGGAGTGATCTGGGGAGACCGGGATCTGTTACTGTCACTGTTATATAATCTGTTGGACAATGCCGTGAAGGCAGTGGAAGAGGGCGGATTTATTCTTATGAAGGGAAGAAAACTTCCACAAGGGTATGAAATAAAAGTTGTGGACAACGGAAGAGGAATTCCGCAGGAAGAGATCGCACGGATCACGGAAGCTTTCTATATGGTAGATAAGTCCAGGTCCCGCAAAGAAGGCGGCGCCGGAATCGGAATGGCTCTCTGCCAGAAAATCATTACCCTGCATCAGGGGGAACTTAAAATCGACAGCAAGCTTGGAGAAGGCACGGTAATACGGTTATATTTTCCCGGGAAAATGCAGGCTGTAAAAAATAAAAGCAACAGGGGAGCAAAAGGCGGAATATGAAAAAACAGGAGAATAAGAACAGGCGCAATTTCCTACTATGTATGGGCGGACTGCTAGTGCTGATCGTATTTGCATTCGCAGGACCGGAAGGGCTGTTACGATTGCAGGATAAAAGCAGGCTGACTGGGTCAGTCAGTATATCGAATACAGGAACGGATTATACCGTCTGGAAGGAAGAGTATGAGACAGACACCGTGCGCAGACTTCAAAATCTGGCAGACGGTATCGCTTTGGGAAAACAGTACTATATCTCTGAACAGGATTATGAAGCTGCAACGGATGGTGAAATATATAGTCTGATCGATGAATATATTTTAAATACGGAATGGAATTACACTTTTCAGGATATGGGTGTGATCCCGGAGGATTATTTTTTCAAAAATATGGATACAGATCATATTTCCATCAAACGATATATTTTGTATGATGAAAAGCTGTCGGACGGAGTCGCGATCATGGCCTATGACATCTGTATGCGCATGAAGGAAGAGGAGGTTACGGGAGTCAGTATAGAGTGTGTCGTGGATTCCGAGACCGGAACACTTTATGCCATGAAGGTTGTATTGGAAGATGAGACAGAACCTGTCACCTGGGATGATATCGGTGCGGATGCCCCTTATTATTTTATCACCGATTATATGCAGTCTTATCTGCATGATTATAATTCCGGGACCTATATTGAAATCGAAGGAGAGGCGCCTTATGATACCAATGCACAGATCATGTGGGATAAAGAAGCTGAAATAAAGGCTGGAATAGAAGCGGAGGACCGGATGACCATGGAAAACGACAACGGTGAGTATTCGTGTGATCTTGCATATGGAGAGCATAAGCTGCATCTGACCGCAACACTGCTCAATGCTTCCGAAGGACAACTGGAGAAAGGCATCGGATATCTGTTCGGGATCCGTGAGATCGCAGAAAAGATACCGGGTTTTCTGCCGGATATCCAGTAAATACATTCCGGAAAATACAGGAATCCGGAAAAGCAGCCGGACAGTGATAGCAACGGTATAAAATAGAAAAATAAAGAATATATTTTAGAAAATAAGTCGGGGAGATACGACTGTTTATGATCACAGGAATAAAAAAACTTTTACAGCAGGCAGACCGGATCATATGGGGACCCTGGCTTATTTTTTTGTTGCTGGGAACCGGCTGTTATCTGATGCTTAGCTTACGATTTCTTCCCTTGAAGAATCTGCCTGCTGCACTCAGGCGTGCGTTTTTGCCGGAAAGCCGGAAGGGAACAGAGGGCAGGGGAGTATCTTCGTTTTCTTCCCTGACCACGGAACTGGCGGCTACCATTGGAACGGGAAATATTGTAGGGGTAGCCACTGCCATGGTACTGGGAGGGCCGGGTGCTCTGTTCTGGATGTTACTGTCCGGGATCATCGGGCTGTCGACCAAACTGGTAGAAAGCACACTGTGTGTCAGGTATCGTGTCAAAAACCAAAAGGGGGAACCGGCAGGCGGTCCGATGTATGTACTGCAAAATGCATTCCCACAGAAAACGGCAGGCAGGATCCTCGCCATGCTGTTTGCAGCATTTGCTGTGCTGGCTTCCTTCGGCATGGGAAATATGACACAGGGAAATTCTATTGCGGAGGCACTTTCGGTGACGTTTCAGGTAAAACAGACAGTCACGGGAATTGTGTTAAGTCTGCTTACGATTCTGGTGATTCTGGGAGGGATAGGAACCATTGCGAAGGTGACGGAATATCTGGTGCCCTGTATGGCAGTGTTTTATCTGTTTGGAACGGGAATGGTGATCTTTACCCATTTTAAGAATCTTCCCGCCGGTGTGGTGCAGATCCTGTGGGGAGCTTTCTGCCCGGAGGCTATGACAGGAGGGGCGGCAGGGACGATGCTTGCAGTGGAAAACGGAATCGCCCATTCCGGAAGAATGGCGGTGCGCTATGGGGTCTCCAGAGGTGTTTTCTCAAATGAAGCGGGACTGGGGGCGGCGGGAATCAGTGCTGCTGCCGCGGATACGTCAGATGCGGTGCATCAGGGATATATCAGCATGACGGGTGTCTTTATTGATACCATTGTGATCTGCTCTCTGACGGGGCTTGCCATTGCGGCCAGTGGAATGCTGGGGCAGAGGGACTCCCGGGGAGAAGTCCTGAACGGTACAGCCCTCATGATCTCTGTTTTTTCAGATACTTTCGGCAGAACAGGGGAATGGATGCTCACAATCTCCATTGTACTGTTTGCATTTGCCACGATTATCGCCTGGGAATATCAGGGGGAGAAAGCTTTTGAGTATCTGACGGGCGGCTGTGACCGAACCCAGTGGTATCGCCTGGGCTATGGACTGGTCACTTTTTTGGGAGCGGTCTGTTCGCTGGAAGCGGTGTGGGATTTTTCGGATATTTGTAACGGACTGATGGCAGTACCGAATCTGCTGGCGGTACTGATGCTGTCAAGAGGGATCTGTCGGGAAATACGGAAATATAATTTCCAAGAAATATAAAATTTGAAATTAATGATTGAAGGGTTGCCGACACCATGATATGATAAATAAGATACAGCTGTCCGCGTTTATAAGAGCGTAAGAGAGGACAGTTGTATTTGTGTATACGATGAGCCAGGTACAGGTTCGTGCTTGCACAAGGATCTGTATTTGGCGAATGTACATCATCAAGCTTTTAAGCGAGATGGTGTATAAGTTAAGGAGTGAGATTATGGACAAGACCATTGAAAATTTTTTACGATATGTAAAGATTGATACCCAGTCCAGTGAAGAAAGCACCACCATCCCCAGTACCATGAAACAACATGATCTGGCCAGACAGCTGGTGAGCGAACTGGAGGCCATGGGGGCCGCAGAGATCACTTATGACAAGGAGCACTGTTATGTCTATGCCACAATTCCGGCATCCGCAGGCTGCGAGAAAGCTCCGGTACTTGGCTTCATTTCCCATATGGATACCTCTCCGGCGGTGACGGATACCAACGTAAATCCCCGGATTGTAGAGAATTACGATGGAAAAGATATTGTGTTGAATGCAGCAGAGAATATTGTCATGAAGGTGGAGGATTTTCCGGAACTGTTACATTATATGGGACAAGATCTGATCGTGACGGACGGAACGACTTTGCTTGGTGCGGACGACAAGGCCGGTGTGGCTGAGATCATGACCATGGCGGAGACTTTATTAATGCATCCGGAGAAAAAGCATGGTAAGATCCGGATCGGCTTTACCCCGGATGAGGAAGTGGGTGCTGGAGCCGATCATTTTGATGTGAAGCTGTTCGGTGCGGATTATGCCTACACCGTGGACGGCGGAGCGCTGGGGGAATTGGAATATGAAAACTTTAATGCAGCCGGGGCAAAACTCCATGTCTATGGCAGGAGTGTACATCCTGGTTCCGCCAAGGGGAAAATGAAAAATGCTATTCTGATCGCGCAGGAGTTCCAGAGTGAACTGCCAACTGAGCAGAACCCGATGTATACGGAAGGATATGAAGGTTTTTTCCACCTGGACGCCATACAGGGCAACGTGGAGGAAGTGACGGCGGATTACATTATCCGGGATCATAACAGACAGCTGTTCGAACAAAAAAAAGAGCTGTTTATGTCCTGCGCCGATTTCCTGAACTGGAAATACGGAGAAGGTACGGTCGTAGTCGACATGAAGGATTCATATTATAACATGCGGGAGATCATGGAGCAGCACATGCATCTGATCAATAATGCGAAAGATGCCATGGAAGAACTGGGAATCGAGCCCAAAGTATCTCCGATCCGCGGCGGTACAGATGGAGCCCGCCTGTCCTTTATGGGGCTGCCCTGTCCGAACCTGTGCACAGGTGGAGAGAATTACCACGGCAGATACGAGTACGCCTGCGTACAGTCCATGGAGAAGACTACGGAACTGCTGATCGCCATTGCAGCAAAATATGCGAATCGATAAGATGAGAACAAAAACTGATTTGGAAAGGCAACATTTTTTTATATGACGAATGTAACACAAATGAACGAAACGGAGAGACAGTATTATTTTATGGAGAAAGCCTCCGGTCATGTGGCAAAGCTTGGAGAAAAGCTGGGCAGAAAGCCGACCTGCTGCGTGACGACTTTCGGGTGTCAGATGAACGCCAGGGATTCCGAGAAACTGGTGGGAATTCTGGAGAAAGTGGGCTATGAGATCATTGAGGACGAAAATGCGGATTTCGTGATCTACAATACCTGTACGGTCAGAGACAATGCAAATCAGCGCGTTTACGGAAGACTGGGGGTACTGAACGGTTACAAGAAGAAAAATCCCCATATGAAGATCGCCCTGTGCGGCTGCATGATGCAGGAACCTTCCGTGATCGAAAAGATCAAGACCAGTTATCGTTTTGTTGATTTGATCTTCGGAACGCATAATATTTTCAAATTTGCAGAGCTGTTATGCTCCCTGTTTGAAAATGAGGGAATGGTCATTGATATCTGGAAGGATACGGACAAGATCGTGGAAGATCTGCCGGTAGAGAGAAAATATTCTTTCAAATCAGGTATCAATATTATGTTCGGCTGCAATAATTTCTGCAGCTATTGTATTGTCCCCTATGTCCGCGGCAGGGAACGCAGCCGTAATCCGAAGGATATCATTCGGGAGATTGAAGGCCTGGTGGCGGACGGTGTGGTGGAGATCATGCTGCTCGGACAGAATGTGAATTCCTACGGCAAGAATCTGGAGGACCCCATTACCTTTGCGCAGCTTCTGCAGGAAGTGGAGAAGATCGAAGGCCTGGAGCGGATCCGATTCATGACTTCCCATCCCAAGGATCTGTCGGAGGAACTCATTGAGGTGATGAAGCATTCGAAAAAGATCTGCAGACATCTGCATCTGCCCTTACAGTCCGGTTCCACGAAGATTTTAAAAGCCATGAACCGTCGTTATACCAAGGAACAGTATCTGGAGTTGGCGGAGAAGATCCGCAGGGAGATCCCGGATATGGCTATTACCACAGATATTATCGTAGGCTTTCCGGGAGAGACGAAAGAAGACGTGGATGAGACCATTGATGTGATCCGCCGTGTGAAATATGACAATGCGTTTACCTTTATTTATTCCAAACGTACCGGTACTCCGGCGGCAGCCATGGAACAGGTGCCAGAGGAGCAGGTGAAGGAACAGTTTGACCGGGTACTTAAGACCGTGCAGGAGACTGCCAGAGAACAGGTTAGCAGATATCAGGGACAGATTGCAGATGTGCTGGTGGAAGAGATCAACGAAAACGACCGCTCCATGGTCACCGGAAGAATGTCCAACAATACATTGGTACATTTTCAGGGGGATGCATCACTTGTGGGGAAGATAGTGAATGTATCGCTGGATGAATGCCATGGATTTTATTACACAGGTCATCAGGTGTAAAAGGAAAATAAAATGAAACAAGAGAAGAAAAAAGAACTTTGGGGAAATTGTGATATAGAGAAGGATATGTCCTGGAATATGTATCAGATTCTTGTGAACACGGCCGTAAGCGCAAACCTGATTGGGACGATTTGCAATTTCTGTATTCATGGGACGGAACTACCCACCATACTCTGCGGAGTATGCCTGCTGATGATCCTGATCATCGGATGTGCCGGATGGATTACCCAAAAGGTGCAATTACCTGCGGTTGTGATCATTTTAATACTTTCCTGGTTTGAGTTCCCTTATCTGTATTATTGCTATGGGAACACAGCCATTGTATATCTGATTCTTGGAATTGTGGGACTGGCAGTATTTTTCCCCAGAAGCATGGTGATTGCTTCTTATGCGTTCACCCTGCTGGAATATCTTGTAATCATGATGATCAGTTTTGAACGTCCTTCCAGATGGAGCAATATGGATGAAATCGGTATAATAGGAACAACTCTGGGATCTTTTATCATCGTAGCACTTTCCGTATTTACCATGATATTTGTACTGCTCAAAAGGTATGAAGAACAACGGAAACAATTGCTGACGCTCAGTGAGAATCTGGAATTTGCAGCAAATCATGATCCACTGACCAGACTGTATAATCGACGTTATCTGGTAAAACAGGTGGATGGGTGGATGCGGATACCAGGCAGGAATTTTTGGATCATACTGATGGATGTGGACGATTTTAAAGTAGTAAATGATACCTATGGACATGGATACGGTGATGATGTACTGCGGGAAGCCGGCAGACTGATGCTGGAAGAAATGATGGGAAAAGGAATCGCAGCCCGGTTCGGCGGCGAGGAGTTTATGCTGGTGTTTGAACAGGATGATCGGGAACAAGTGTTACATTCATTCCGGAATATCCAGGAAGGCTTAAGGAGATATTCCCAGAATACCAGACAGACGGATATTACCATCAGCGGTGGAATGGAACGTTATGAGGCTGATAAACAGCTGGATCTATTGTTTACTTCTGTGGACCGGAAATTATATATTGCTAAAAATAACGGTAAAAACCGTATTGTGGAATAGTTTTAAAATAATAAAAAATGCTTGCAAAGCTTAAAAAATAGAGCTATGATAAGACCCGTGTGATTTTATAAAAATTTTATAATTTCACCTGGGTCTTTTTACTGAGGAGATTATATTGAGGAGAATGTTATGGAAAAATTGAAACCGAAGCTTTTCTCCGTGATGAAAAGCTACACGAAAGAACAGTTTGTAAAAGATGTGATCGCAGGTATCATTGTGGCGATCATTGCCCTGCCCTTATCCATTGCACTGGCACTGGCTTCCGGAGTAACACCGGAAAAGGGTATCTATACAGCAATCACCGCAGGCTTTGTGATCTCTTTCCTGGGTGGCAGCCGTGTGCAGATTGCCGGGCCTACTGCGGCATTTGCCACTATCGTAGCCGGTATTGTGGCGAAGAACGGTATGGACGGACTGATCATTGCGACACTGTTAGCCGGTGTGATCCTGATTCTGATGGGATTATTCCGACTGGGTAATCTGATCAAGTTCATCCCCTATACCATTACCACGGGCTTTACCTCGGGTATTGCCGTGACAATTCTGATCGGACAGATCAAGGACTTCCTGGGACTGACCATTGTCAGTGAAGAGCCGCTGATCGAGACCATGGACAAATTAAAAGCGGTATTTCAGTTTATATCCACCACCAATCTGCAGGCCCTTCTGGTGGGTGTGATCAGTCTGCTGATCCTGATCGTATGGCAGTATCTGCCGGGCTTCTGCAAGAAGATTCCCCCTTCACTGATTGCAGTACTGGTGGGAAGTGCCATGGTAGCACTGCTTAATATGAATGTAAACACCATCGGAGATCTGTATGAGATCTCCAATAAGCTCCCGACAATTTCTCTGCCGTCCTTCAGCCTGAAGACCGTACAGAATGTCCTGCCGGATGCTTTCACCATCGCTATTCTGGCGGCTATCGAGTCTCTGCTTTCCTGTGTGGTGGCAGACAGCATGGTGAATAGTAGACACCGCTCCAACATGGAATTGATCGCCCAGGGTGCCGGCAACATTACTTCCGCATTGTTCGGAGGAATTCCGGCTACCGGAGCCATTGCCAGAACCGCAGCCAACGTGAAAAACGGCGGCCGTACCCCCATTGCAGGTATGGTACATTCTGTGACACTGCTGTTAATACTGGTGGTGCTGATGCCTTATGCGGCACTGATCCCCATGCCTACCATCGCAGCGATCCTGTTCATGGTGGCATACAATATGTGTGACTGGCGGAAGTTCGTAGGACTCTGCAGGACTGCACCCAAGAGCGATATCATCGTTCTGGTGACCACGTTTGTACTGACCGTTGTGTTTGATCTGGTGGTAGCCATTGAGGTAGGTATCCTGCTGGCAGCCATTCTGTTCATGAAACGTATGAGCGATGTGACGGAAGTGGAAGGCTGGAAATATGTGGACGATGAGGATGATGCGGACAGCCTGTCCTTAAGAGTCGTACCGCACAACACTATGGTTTATGAGGTCAGCGGCCCTCTGTTCTTCGGTGCAGCGGACAAGATCCTGAAGATCACACTGGATGAGAAGATGAATTGTCTGGTACTGCGTATGCGCAGCGTGAGCGCTATCGATGCCACAGCTATGCATAATCTGGAACAGCTATATACAGACTGCAAGAAGAAAAATATCCAGATCATTCTGTCCCATGTAGGGGAACAGCCCATGCACGTCATGGAGAAGAGCGGTTTCCTGGACAAGGTCGGCAGAGAGAATGTGTGTGCGCATATTGATGATGCACTGGAGTGCGCCGCACGGTTGGGATAAGGGGCAAAAACTATCATTTGTGGACGGGTTCTTTAATTTACAACCTCAATATTTTGTGCTAAGATAGATGCGGATACGCAAGCTTTTGCGTGTCCGCTTTGTCGTGTATTCTTTTACAGAACAGGAGAAAATCATGGCTGAATTGACACCAATGATGCAAAAATATATGGAGACCAAGGAGCAGTATAAGGACTGCATCCTTTTTTATCGCCTGGGAGACTTTTATGAAATGTTCTTTGACGATGCTATAGTAGCATCCAAAGAGCTGGAAATTGCACTGACCGGAAAAAGCTGTGGACTGGAGGAACGTGCTCCTATGTGTGGCATTCCCTATCATGCGGTGGAGACATATCTGGCCAGACTGGTCAGCAGGGGCTATAAAGTAGCCATCTGCGAACAGGTGGAGGACCCAAAGCTGGCAAAGGGACTGGTGAAGAGAGAGGTTATCCGTGTGGTGACCCCGGGGACCAACCTGGATGTCCAGTCATTGGAAGCCAGCAAGAACAATTACCTGATGTGCATTGCCTATACCTCGGATGGAATCGGCATTTCCGCAGCGGATGTCACTACCGGAGATTATTATGTGACAGAGGTAGAAGACCTGCGGAAACTGAAGGACGAACTGATGAAATATGAGCCCTCGGAGATCATCTGCAATGAGGCCTTTCTGGTCAGCGGATATGATGTGGAGGACTTGAAGTCCCGGTTACATATGTCGGTCAGCTCACTGGAGTCTCACATGTTCGATGATGACGGCTGCCGGCGGATCCTTATGAGACATTTTAAGGTGAATACTCTGATCGGCCTCGGTGTTGAGGAATTTCCTACAGGAATTCTGGCAGCAGGAGCATTACTGCAATATTTATATGATACCCAGAAGACGGATCTGGAACATTTTACTCATATTTCTCCCTATCTTACCAGCAAATACATGCTGTTGGACAGTTCCACCAGAAGAAATCTGGAACTGACAGAGACACTGCGGGAAAAGCAGAAGAGAGGGTCTCTGTTGTGGGTACTGGACAAGACGAAGACGGCCATGGGCGGCAGATTGCTGCGAAACTATATTGAGCAGCCTCTGATTGATAAGGAAGAAATGGAGAAACGTCTGGATGCAATCCAGGAACTGAATCAGGATTCCATCTCCCGGGACGAGATCAGAGAGTACCTGAATCCGGTTTACGATCTGGAACGACTGCTCAGCAAAGTAACTTATAAGACGGCAAACCCCAGAGATCTGATCGCTTTTCGTAACTCTCTGCAGATGCTGCCGCCTATCAAGACGGTGTTGGCGGGCTTCCAGAAAGAGGAGCTGGCAGCCATCCGGGAAGAAATCGATGGACTGGAGGACATTTATCAGCTGATTGACGAGGCAATCGTTGAGGAACCGCCCATATCTATTCGTGAAGGCGGAATGATCAAGGATCAGTTCGATGAGACTATAGATCATCTGCGTGCAGCCAAACATGACGGCAAACAATGGCTGGTCCAGCTGGAGGAAGAAGACAGAGAACGTACCGGGATCAAGAATCTCAAAATCAAAAAAAATAATGTGTTCGGCTACTTCTTTGAGGTGACCAATTCCTACAAGGATCTGGTGCCGGAGGATTATATCCGCAAGCAGACCCTTGCCAATGCGGAGCGGTATACCACACCGAGATTAAAAGAACTGGAAGATACGATCTTAAATGCGGAGGACAAGCTTCAGACACTGGAGTATGATATTTTCTGCAGAATCCGGGATACCATCGCACAGGAACTGGTACGTATCCAGAATACTGCCAAGGCGCTTGCAAAGCTGGATGTTTATGCATCCCTGTCCCTGGTGTCTGAGCGCAATCACTATGTACGCCCGAAGTTAAATGAAAAAGGTGTCATTGATATCAAGGATGGCAGACATCCTGTGGTGGAACAGATGATCACTAATGACATGTTCATTGCCAACGACACCTATCTGGATAATGGAAGTCATTGTATCAGCATCATTACCGGTCCGAATATGGCGGGAAAATCCACATATATGCGTCAGACGGCACTGATCGTGCTGATGGCACAGATCGGTTGTTTCGTGCCTGCCAGAAGTGCCAACATCGGCATTGTAGACAGAATCTTTACCCGTGTGGGTGCGTCGGATGACCTGGCCAGCGGGCAGTCCACGTTCATGGTGGAGATGAATGAGGTGGCGAATATTTTACGGAATGCCACATCCAAAAGTCTCCTGATCCTGGATGAGATCGGAAGAGGCACGTCCACCTTTGATGGCCTGAGCATTGCCTGGGCAGTGATCGAACATATCAGTAATCGAAAGCTTTTGGGAGCGAAGACACTGTTTGCCACCCATTATCATGAGCTGACCGAGCTGGAAGGCAAAATGAACAATGTCAACAACTACTGTATCGCAGTCAAGGAATGCGGAGACGATATTGTATTCCTGCGTAAGATCGTAAAGGGCGGTGCAGACAAGAGCTACGGTATCCAGGTGGCCAAACTGGCCGGTGTGCCGGATATGGTCATTGACCGTGCAAAAGAGATCGTGGAACAGCTGTCCGACAATGATATCACCGAAAAGGTGCAGAGTATCGCCATTGATAATAAGGGCGATGGGAAAGCAAAAAAACAGCCAAAATACGATGAAGTGGATCTGGCGCAGATGTCTCTGTTTGATACGGTGACAGACGAGGATGTGCTGAGGGAACTGATGGAGATCGAAGTAACGACTCTGACACCGCTGGATGCACTGAATACTTTGTACCGCCTGCAGAATAAGTTAAAGAACCGCTGGAACGGCTAGAAAGCATAAGGGAGGAGATTTATGGGAATACATGTACTGGACTCCCGGACGATCGACAGGATCGCTGCCGGTGAG
>ERZ791861.1428-NODE-1428-length-11684-cov-2.938946_pt1 | contig 11684 bp, 7 predicted proteins | sample MGYA00510283_ERZ791861 | MGnify/ENA primary metagenome ERZ791861 (study PRJEB30046, sample SAMN00792074) | human gut metagenome | study: EMG produced TPA metagenomics assembly of the A metagenome-wide association study of gut microbiota in type 2...
CATAGGCTTCCGATACTTCATCCTTATCATAGGATGGCAGTAATTCCATTACCTGTTCTTTTGTATGATTTTCATAATTTGCAATAATATCATACACAAGGTCATCCACTACGTGAACAGACCCACTACATACATCGAGTACGATATTATATCCATTACTTTTGTACTGATGTACCATACAAATTCTCCCATCTTGTGAATTAATTTTTCTGACACGCAACGAAAGAGGACTGCCATTTGTTTGACGGTCCCCTTTGTGGTTGTCTGTCTACAATGATCTCTTACTTGTTCTCAGCATTCTCACAGCTCTGATTTCCGACTGTGCATGATGTCTTACAAGCTGACTGACATGATGTCTGGCATTCGCCGCATCCACCTTTAACCATTGTGTTCTTCATTGTTCTGTTTGTGAGTGTCTTTATTCTCTTCATAGGTACACTTCTCCTTTTTATGTCATATAGCGAAATTATAACACAACATGCTTTAAAGTCAAAGTATTTTTACGAAAAACTTGTCTCTAACCTAGCATTCCGCCAAGCATTCCGGCTGCGAGACACAGGATCACATTCGTTAATGTTCCTCCGGCAGAGATGTGGATCGTACCGTTCATAATGAAAGATACAATACCGATCACCAGCACATAGCACACTCCGAGCATCAATCCCCAGATATACTTTTGCTCCTTCACCATCTTGCCGGTAAGAAAACCGCCAAGGAACACAGAGATGCCATGAATGATGATAATACTCAGATGAATCGCCGTTTCACCCAGCCCCAGCTTGTACATAAGGAGTGCCGTTACAAGCAGCAGGATCGCTGTTATTATGTAAGATACCGCAAGTGCCTTTAACAGGCTGAAAATTTTCTGTCCTGTAATCATAGAAAAACCTCCTGACACTACTATATGCCGGAAGGTTTCCTTTCATTCCAGAGATCAGCCTCTATTCTGCTATATCGATCATTTTCAGATGTCATTTTTGAAGTCAAACTGCTTCATCAGTCTTCAAATAATTCCGTCAGCTCAAATATATCGTTACTGATACGGTCTGCTTTCTTCTTTGTTTCCTCGTCCGGCTGGATCAGATCGATCACCATGAGAGTATACAAGCCTGCCGCATGGGAGGCGGTCACACCATTAATGGAATCCTCTACTCCAACTGTCTCCTCCGGTTTCGTACCAAGCTTCTCACAGGCTTTCAGATAGATGTCCGGATATGGCTTTCCGCGCTCGATCTCATCCCCACAGATCACATCATCAAAATACGGAAGCAATCCGCTTCGAACCAGTTTATCCTCTGCCCGTTCCCGATCCGTCGAGGTTGCAACCGCCATCTTGATTCCTCTTACCTTTAAAGTCTTTAGTGTCTCGATCACGCCATGCTTTAATTCAACGCCATGCTCACTCATATATGCTTCGACCATATCCACTGTACGTTGTCTGAATGCAAGATAGTCAAAATCTTCGCCCATCTTTTCTTTCATCACATGTGCATTTGTCTTCTTGGTTCCACCTGCCATCCGGTCACAGATCTTCGACATCTCATTCTCCGGGATACCGATGGACAATCCATTCTTCAACCAGCACATTCTGTATACCTTCTCGGAATCGATCAGGACTCCATCCATATCAAATGCTACCGCTCTTAATGCCATTTATGTCACCTCATTGAAAGACCACGCCTGTTTGGGCGTGGTCCCTTTCTTTCTATGTTTTAATTTACTGCTGTGCTTTCTTGCGCTTTCTGAGTATAATCCAGATTATGATTCCTGCAAGAATAAGAACTGCAAGAATGATCAGAATGATAACAACCGGTGAAAGCTTCTGTCTTAGCTGGAAGGAGAATACTTCTCCCGTCTCAGCATCAAAGGTTGATGATACGTTACCGGCCGCATCTGCTGCTGTTACCTTCACTTCATATTTTCCATAATCAGATACCTGGAAGTCATATGAATTTGTATCCTTATACAACGTTGGATCAATAGTCTTGCCATTGATCACAATCTCCGTGATCGTATCATCCGGGTCTTCCAGTCCGATCGACATTGTAAATGGATTTCTTACAACGCTCTTATCGTCCACACCACTTATAATGATTCGAGGTGCAGTTCCGTCATAGGTGAAATCAAATGTATTCGTAGTCTTATGTCCGACCTCATCTGTTACTTCAATCATCATCGTATGATATCCGTCTGTCAGATCGGAGAAATCAACGAAGTCGATTCCATCCAGCTTAACACTTGCTGTAAATACAGAAGTATCATTTACAGTCCAGAATGCATCATAGCCTTTATCCTTGATATCCGAGAAATCTTTGCTGTTCAGCAACAGATCTCCATTCTCATTTCTGCGAGCTGCAAAGCCTTCCATCTTCTCTGTATTCTCAACCGATGGCGGGGTATTATCTACCGTGAACGCCATACTGTAATCCTTTGCCTTATTACCGATCGCATCCTGTGCTGAGATCTCAACTGTATAGACACCATCATCTTCAAACCGCTGGCTGCCCCTGCTGACCTCAGAACTGCTGCTGAAGTTCTTAAAGTAGCTGGATGATACATCTTTACCATCCTTATGAACGGTGATCGATACTTTATTTGTAGCAAAGAATGTCTCCTTTACTTCCAGATTCATATCTACATAGTCTTTTGAATCATCAGAAGCACCACCGACGATCTGGTATTCGCTTATATTTGACTTCTTGCTGTTTACTGCCGTTACAGATAACTCAGGCGCATTCTTATCTACCTTGAATGTCTTCGTTACGGCAGCCGCTGTATTGCCAACCATATCCTTTGCATTAAATGTGATCGTATATTCACCATCTTCTGTAAAGGAATATGTAGCTGTATGTGGATTACCACCTGAAAAATTGCCTGTATTCAGTGTAGCTATATTTGTTGTTCCTGCTCCGTCTGTCTTCTTTGTGATAGTTGCCGTAACATCTGTACTGCCAAGTGACGAACCATCATAAGAGAATGGGAATGCCTCATTTACGGAAAGAGTCGCTGTACAATCCGTTGTCTGAGAATCCGCAACACCTGTAATTGACAGAACCGGTGCGGTCTTATCGATTCGGAAGGTTACATTTTCTGCAATCTTCTTATTTCCGGCTTTATCCACTGCAGATACGGAAATCTCATAATCACCTTCATCGGTAAATACAAGATCCGGATTTGCGGTAGTTGTCTTCCAGATTTCTTTTCTGTAATCCTTATTATATACAACTGCTCCGGAAGCATCCTTCCTTATCACATGTACGATGTATTCTTTTCCTTTATAATTGTCTGCAATATTTACATTTAAGGCTACATTTCCATTGTTCAGCTTGCTCACGGTCGCTATACCGATTGTCGGAGCCGACTTATCAACAACGAAGCTAACCTTATCTTCCGCAAGGTTTCCGAATGCATCCTCTGCTTTAATCTTCAGGTTATAGATGCCTTCTGCATTTCTCTTAACCTCGAATGTACCATCTGTACCATTTAAGACAAATACATCATCCGCATCTCCGTTCACAGATTTATTCTTATCAGAAACTGTTATCTTATGCTTCTTTTCAAACTGCTCTTTTACATTGATCTTGAATCTTACGCCCTTGTTATAATATCCGTCATTCTCATCCGGATAAGGTGTGATCGTAATCTCCGGTGCTGTTCCATCCACTTTGAATTTGGATGCATTCTGATCATAGATCACTTCATTTCCGGCCTTATCTTTTCCGACCACTGTGAAATAATATGAACATGCCTTGCCATCCATCTCATCACAATTAGCGGTTGCCGTCAGCTCATTTGCACTGGTCTGCTTTACTTTAATGGTTTTCTTCTTATACTTTGTGCCATTGTAGTATTTATAATGCTGAATAACAGTGAAGTCATCCTTATCAAGTGCCTCATTATCTGTAATTGTGATCGTAACCTCTGTACCTGTCGACAAACCATCTTCCGGCACACCGTCAATCTCTGTCTCCGGTCTTTCCTTGTCGATCGTGAACTGCATCTCGGTTACGGCATCTTCATTGCCTGCTCCGTCTACTGCAACGACAGTCCAGTCATAGAAGCCTGCCTTGCTTGCAGAGAATTCAAATGTCTTCTCACACAAATCGCCAAGTGTATATGTCTTGATCGCTTTCTTCTTATAATCAGAAGCCTTTGTTGCAAGATCATAGTCTTCTGTATTCAGAAGATATACAACCGTTCCAAGTGCAAACTGCTCTTTTACATTTGCTTTAAATGTAACCTTATCATTGTAATAATAATCTTTTTCCTCTGATACGATATCGGGTGTTACTGATATCTCCGGATTCATATCATCGTAATAGAAGGTCTTACTTGCCGTGCTTGAAACATTCCCTGAATTATCAGTTGTTTCCACATTGAAATAATATTTCATCGGCTTACCGTCAATAACCTCACAGGAATTAACAGTTGCCTTTGTTGTCTTAATATCTGTATTTTCCGAAAGAACAGTTAGCTGTCCCTTTGTGCCGTCATAAGTTTCATAGTATTCAGTAATCTTTACCTTATCAGCGCTGATTCCATAATCATCTTTTACATTGATCGTGATCGGATGTTTCGAATCATTTCTGTATATTCCATTGTCAGGAATACCGGTAAAGCTGATATCTGCAGACTTTCCATCGATCACAAAATGACAGGTCGCTGTATTCACATTTCCGACTTCATCATATGCGTATACTGTCACTTCATATGTGCCGGCTTCACTATATGTAAATGCTGCAGATGCATTCTTACTTGCTGTTACCTGCTGTTCCTGCTCAGCAACTGCCTTTCCATCGCAGGTCGCTTCTGCATTAAATGATGTAATGAAATGGTTATCCTCCGCTGATGCACTTACCGTAACCGCCGAACCATTCCAGTAGCTCTTAAGATTCAGGCTTCCGTCATCTGCCATATTGGCGATCGTAACGTCATTAGGGCTAATGCTGTCGATCTCAAACTGATACGGAATACCTTCATCAGAAACATTCTTTGATATACCGTTTCCAGCCATATCATCGATATAGAATGTGATCGTATATGGCTGATTCTCCTGAATACCTGCTGTCAATTCAAACGTCTGCTCTAACTCTTTTTTCGGATCCGTTGATAAGTTTACAGATACGATCTCCTGTCCGTTCTGATCTGTAATCTTATAACTTCTGATTGCAATGCTGTCCTTTGCAGCTATCTTGATCTTAGGAACTGTAGTTTTTGAATAATAATATACATTATCGATACCGGCTTCATAGTCTACAAATTCCATCGTTGTAACAGATGGAGCACTCTTATCGTACGCGATCGTACAGCTCTTTTCTGTTGTATTTGCATCATTCTCAAGATCTATATAATGATGCTTTGTCTTGACATTGAAAGAATAGACTCCTTCTTTTGGTAATGTATAAGTGAGAGTAAGGGTTGTATTTATACCGGAACTATTCTTGGCAATCGTCGGTGTGATCTGTTCACCTGCAGTACCTGTTACATCCGAATCCCTTCTTACCACATTACTGATCACATCGTTCTGATCAAGATCAAGTCCTGTAACCTTGTATGTTACTGTAACATTATTGCCACCTGTATATACAAGATCAGAGAGATCTAACGGTGTACCATCCGCATTTGCCGTAATTTCGTCCGTAAGTGTTTCATTATTTACGATAACCGTAAACTTCTGTGCAGCTTCATTTCCTGCTTTATCTGTTACTGTCACAACGACATCATATACTCCTGCATCTGCAAGTATCAGAGTGTTGTCTGCCGCTAATGCTTTCTCACTTCCGTTTACTGTAACCTTTGTACTTGCTACGCCACTTCCTGTTCCGACATCGCTTCCCGGATCTGTAGCTGTAACAGTCAATGTCTCTCCTGTTGCCCCGCTTACTACATATTCCTCATCCTGTGCTACAGCTGCATTCTTAACTGCACTCGTTACTGTTACTACAGGCTTTGTTGCATCCAGATTAAATGTGACATTTTTGATGCTGTCCAGTTCCATACGATTCGTTACTGCATAAGAGATTGTATGTTCACCATCTTCCAAATCTACTGTATCACTATCCCAATCTGTATATGTATAAGTATATTTATTTCCATTTGCGGATACTTCTATATTCCTATCAAACGGTGTGCCATCAAATGTTGCTATAACAAAGTCAATCGGTGAATGATTTTCTTCTGTCTTTACATTCTTAACTGCAAGTCTGCTATACCATCTATCAGAATTATAGCTGTATGAACCAAGGCTTGTAGATGCGGATACTGATGTTCCCTGATATGTGTTTACAACACCACTTACGAAATCCGGTTCATCATCATCGATAAATACGATCGCACCATTCTCGTCAAATGTATATGTAGAAACTTCTGTATAGTCCGAATCACATACACTGATCGCAACCTTATAATCTTCTCCGGTTGCTGAAGACTTCGGAATCGATACACTTGCTTTATAGCAGCCTGCATCTACATCCTCTGTCATATCTGTTTTCTGCCATTCTCCCCATACAGTACCATTTGCCAGTCTGTATTTCAGGATCAGCGGCATAAGGCTTCCATCTACTGTCTCCTTTGCAGAGACAGTTACTTTGATCGAAGCATCTACCTTATTCAGAAGTTCCTGAATCTTGTCTCCGACCTTCTTTACCGTTGTATTCTCACTTGCTGTTACATCTGTAATCTGAACTGTCGTTGGATAAAGGATCTTTACAGCCGATACACCGGACTCTCCGCCGCGGTTTGTAACCGTGAATTCATAAGTTCCGGCTTCATTAACTGTTAATGCATAATTACCATCGTCATCTGCATCTATGATCGTCTCTGCACCACCATCCACAGTATAAGCTACCTTTGTGATATCAGCAGGGTCTTCTGGTTCCTGACGGATATATGTATCATCTGTACCATCAGCAATCGTCAGCTTAATATTGACAGATGATCCCGGTTTTGCATAATAATAACCTGTTTTAGCGATCAGCTCATCGCTCTCTGTTACAGACGCCTGAATCGTCGGAACCGGTATTGCCGGAACCGGATCATTACCTTCATCACTATATACGGCAACGATACCGGCAAAGTCATATATACCCTCTTCCTTCGTTGTCTTATATACAGCGAACCGGTACTCATCATCCACCGTTTCAACCTTTACTTTTTTGATCTTGGACGCTTTCTTTGGGGCATCCTTCTCATCTGCATCACAGGAAGTTGCTACCTTCTGATCCTCATTAGCATCGTCAGCATCGAGTGCTTCCATCAGATAGTCACCCTTAAATGTAACTGCCGACTCTAACGGAACCGTAACCTTGATCTCCTTAACACTGTCAATCTTAACGCTTCCGTCTTTTGCTTCTTTATACTTTACTTTCTTTGGAATATAATCTTCCAGATCAATGACCTCTTTTGAGAACTCATCTTTCGCCGCTATTCCAAATCTGTTATCTATCGCCACCAGTGACAACAGCATAACAGCCGTCATGACCAACGCGATCAATCGATGCAAATACTTATTCTTTTTCATATTGGTCATTCCCTCCTTATATTGATTCATCTGTATGTACTACGACGATATCTGTTACTATCTTGAAACCTGCACGATCCTTTACTTCCGGCTTCGTTCCATGAACCGCCTCATTTAAAAGAACGTTCGTTGCTTCTTCATCATCCGCCGCTGTCAGAATATCGGTTGCTCCTTCTGCATCATCTTCCATCGTCAGAACATCGGTTGCTCCTTCTGCATCATCTTCCATCGTCAGAACATCGGTTGCTCCCTCTGTATCATCTTCCATCGTCAGAACATCAGTTGCTTCATCTGCATCATCTTCCGGTGTCAATACGTCAGTTGCCTCATCGTAATCTACATCCGCCGATAATATATCGGTTTCTCTCTCGTAATCATCCGGTTCTGTTAAGATATCTGTCTCTTTCTCGTAATCATCCGGTCCCTGTAAGATATCTGTCTCACGCTCGAACTCATCCATCCGGCTCTGCTGTTCTTTCTTAAGCTCATTGACTGCCTTTTGATACCGTTCATTACCTTTCTTTTCCAGTTCTTCTGAACGGGAGGTCTTCCGTTTGATATCTCTTACCTCGATCTTTCCGGTACTATCCTTAGACTTGATCGCGTCCTTCTTGGAAGCACCGCTTCCCTGAACACTCTCATATCCCTTTTCCCGGATCTCCCTGATCTGCTTTCTCGCGGTACTTCCGGACAGATCACCGATCACCTTTGGTATATCTAACTTTACAAACAAAATAACTGCAACAACCGCAAATACAACTGCAAGAGCTATGCCACCGAATAACATTATATTGCATATAGTTTCATTCATTGTTATCACCCTCACTCTCACTTAGCAGCTGCTGTGCCATCAATTACTCCGGCAATTGCAGAATTCACGATTAACGAGTTCCATTCATTGTTACCACGATTTGCAAGTATATTAATCTTCTTACCTGCATTGTAAACTGCCTGTACCTTGGATATTCCTTCACTTCTCCACTTCTTTGGATTAGATCCGTATTCTCCCGAATATCTGTCGTACAGATAATTCAGATGACTTACATATATGTCTGCCGCAAAATCCTCTGTACCCATGCTGTCTTCTGCCGTCTTATATATCTTTTCAGCTGAATCATAATAATCTTTCTTACCGCTAGAAACTGCAAGTGCTATATATGTCTCAGCTTCTTCCTTCATATATTTGACATAAGATTTCTTTGTATTGTCAGAAATATTCTTGTCTGTAATATCGATACTTGCAAGATAACGATTCAATGCGTCAACTGCTTTCAGATAGAAGGATTCCCTCTGATCATCAGTTGTTGCATTTTCTGCTTCATAGGAATATACCGAATACAGGATCCTTGCGTACTGTGCTGTATAATACTTTACGTTTCGATCCTCAGGGAACGCATTTGATAATGCTGTACTGTTCTCGTCCAGCTTCTCATTTGCTTCCTGCAACAGGGCGATCGTCCGTTGTGGCATATCGTCTGCTTCACTTCCAAGATTATCAACATATATTGAAGCGATATTCAGATAATTCACATATTTACTTGTATTGGCATCTTCCAGATTGCTGCTATTATATTCTTCAAAATTAAACAGGTTCTCTTGGCTGTTCGCAAAGTTGGAATTCTTCTTGATCTTATTCTCACAGATAGCGGAATAATAAGATGCCTGTGCAGCTTCATCCGGGAAGTTCTCTTTATCGTTTACCTGATTAAAATACTGCATTGCAGCTTTGTAATCCTGAATTTCATTGTAATAAAGGATTGCTACCTCATAAACAACATCATCCTGAACCTTATCAATATACTTGGTTACATACCGCACACCAAGCTTCGCTCCACTGTCCATGCCTTCGGATGATGTCTTCTCAGCATCTTGTGTGGCATCGTAATAATAAGCATATGTATCTAACAAACCAAGATATGCATCTGAAGATGTCTCATCCAATGCGATCGCATCTTTATAGATTTTGATTGCATTATTTACATCATTATCCTGTAATGCATTCTCTGCCTCTAAGATCTTATTGCTGTAATTCTGTTCCTTGATCTCATTCTTCTTCACGCCGCCGATCACTGCACATGCAACAGATGCCAATGACAATCCACCCATCGTACAAAACATGATCAGTTTCTTCTTTGCCTTTGCCCGGTACTCATTATCCAATTCATTGTAATGATCCAGCGCATACAGCAACTCTGAACAGGACTGATATCTGTCATTTGGATTTGGCTGACAACATTTGATAATGATCTGCTCAAGTCCTGATGAAAGCATCGGATTCCACTGTCTGATCGGCTTGATCTCATACGGCGGTTCACATGGATTCTTTCCGGTTACCAAATGATATAATGTCGCACCCAGATTATAAATATCTGTTCTTGCATCTGTATTATAGATACCATGTCCCTGTGCATCACCGAACTGTTCCGGTGCAGCATAACCTCTTGTTCCAAGGGCTGTCGTATCTGCATTATTCTCTATTACATATTCCTTTGCTGTTCCGAAATCAATCAATTTCACAGATCCATCCGGCTTTAACATAACATTGGATGGTTTCATATCTCTGTAAATAATAGGTGGATTCATAGAATGCAGGTAATCAAGTGCACTGGCAAGTGCGCGTCCCCACTCAATTACATCCGACTGCTCCTGCGCTCCCTCTGCCTTCAGGACTTCATTCAAAGGTTTTCCCTCAACAAAATCCATGATTACATAAATCGTTCCATTTTCATTTATGATGTCAACGATTCGCGGCAAAACCGGATGATCTACATTTTTAAGAATATTTGCCTCTCGTTCAAGACCCTTTAACAGAGTCTCAACGCTTTTGGAACCATCATTTTTGATCTCCTTAACCGCCCACTGTTTATTCAGTCGATTATCCATCGCCAGATAAACAATTGACATTCCACCCTGACCAACTTTTTTCAGTATTTCGTATTTTCCATCTAATACTGTACCTAATTCTGTCATCTTATCTCCCCACTACTCTGTCTTAATTAACAATACCGTGATATTATCAGTTTCCTTTCTGTACTTATCCAGTTCTGTAAGGAAAGCGCAACCCTCACGCATGGCATTTTCATCCAGCGCCGCTTTCGGTCCGATACGATCCAGCATCTCATTCTCTGATATCTTATGTCGGAATCCGTCTGAGCATAACATGTAGCAGGCATTTTCTTCGATATATCCTCTGATAAAATCAGGCTCTACCACAGGTGATGCACCGATACACTGTAATAAAATACTTCTTCTGCTGTCCTTCTCTGCCTGCTCCGGTGTCAGTCTTCCGGCAGCAACCTCACGCGCTACAAGCGTCTGATCCTTCGTAAGCTGTGTGACCTCTGTTGTTAATTCATATACACGACTGTCTCCTACATGGATAATGTAGTAATGTTCTCCATACATCAACATTGCAGACAGAGTGGTACCGATCATGATCCCCTGTGCTTCTCCGTATGCTTTTAATTTCTCATTTTCATTAATTGCTATCATATCCCACTGTTGTTTCAATATGGAAGCATTAAATGTTCCGGAAAGCACCAGTTCCGGAAAATCCTTCTCGAACCAGTCGCAGTATGCACATATCACTTCTTTACTGGCAAGCTCGCCTTTTGCAAGTCCTCCCATACCATCACAGATAATTGCAAATACCGCAGATCCCTTCGGCGTCTCTGCAATCTTAATTGCCAGAGAATCCTGATTATTTTTCTTTTTTATTCCTACGTCTGTGTAATACGCTGCTTTATACTTCATACTTCTCTCCTGCTCTGTTGTCCCCACGCTTATCTTATATGATATACAAATTCTTCATCTCCCAATGAAACCTTTGCATTGTTTGTTAAAAATACATTTTCCTGCCCTGCTATATTTTTTCCGTTTACATATGTACCATTGGTTGACTGATTGTCTTTAATATAGCTGACACCATTCTTTCTCTCGATAATACAATGGATTCTGCTGACATCTGAATTATCGGTTACAGTATAGTCTGCCTTTGTTGCCGATCTTCCGATTGCAAATTCCGGCTTATTTATATAGATTTTTTCATTTGTTGCTGTTCTTAACAGATAAGGCACCGGTGCCTGTGGCTTCGGCGCATCTGTCTTCTGTTCCGGCATCGGTGGTACCGGTGCTGCCTCCGGCTTCTTCTCCGGCATCGGTGGTA
>ERZ791861.1442-NODE-1442-length-11606-cov-3.336767_pt1 | contig 11606 bp, 15 predicted proteins | sample MGYA00510283_ERZ791861 | MGnify/ENA primary metagenome ERZ791861 (study PRJEB30046, sample SAMN00792074) | human gut metagenome | study: EMG produced TPA metagenomics assembly of the A metagenome-wide association study of gut microbiota in type 2...
GTTGGCCGAGCAGGTTTTCGTGACCCGGCAGGCCGTCTCCCACTGGGAAACCGGGGATTCACTTAGTTAAAGATACCATTTGAAACAACTCGCACTTTAGCTTACAAATTATTATATTGAGCTTATTATACCAGCGCGAAATGGTGTCATAATCTGAGTACAATAACAAATGCGTAAAAAATAGGGTACAGAAATAAATCTGTACCCTTATTGAAAAGAAACCATCTCCATGATATATTTATATGCGGATAGCCTGAGCGCTTTCATAACAGAATCCTTCCACCTCCCGCATGGGAATAATGGTTCATCTACCCGAACCCGTCTGTTACAGCAGACAGAGCGCCTTGTGCGCAGGGTAGTAACTACGGAAGGAGGAAACTACTATGGCGAAAGTCAAAGTGGAAGTGAAAGTAACGGTTAAAAAGACTGTGAAGCGTCGCGTCATCGTCCGTCGATGAGCGGTGTTGCTCAGGCTATTCATATTAAATTATCTGAAAATGTATTTGATTATTTGTAGGGTGCAGATTTGTTCTGCACCCTTGTTTTGTTTCCTCGTTTGAAGAAACTTCACCAGAATGACTCTGGGTGATCTTGCCGATCTAAAATCACTTTCTGCTGTGCATCAGCTCAGCGATTCCACTTGCATCATCCATTTCGATAATGCCAAGCAAATTCATTTCTGGTTGCACAACACTGTGCATATAACCGTCGCCATTCATGTTCTCATAGTCTGCGAAACACTCCCAGAATGTTTCTGACTCCATACGAGTCCACTCTTGACGCGGGTTATGCTCCTTGCTCGTGTAATAACGATAATTTTGGAGCAGTCTGTCGCGTAGTTTATTACGCTCTCTGCGCTGAGCATTTTCCTCCATCTGCAATAGGCGGCAGGTATGTTCATCCTGCGCCTTACGCAGCTCTTGGATTTCGCTTTCCAGCTTTTCTTGAATCCTAATGCTTTGTTGATGATATTCGGGGTACTTACGCACAGCTTCAAGCGCCTCTTTCAACTCTTTGTCCTTTTCTTTTTCAGCTTCGTATTTCTTAATAAGATAATCTCTGATCTTCTTATAAGTCATACCAAGGAAAACGGCTGCAAGAGCAACGGTAATCACATTGGAAACCGTAATGTTCCCGAAAGTCTTTAGAAACTCTTCGAGTCCAGTCATAAAGTACCTCCAATCTGCTCAAACCTAATTAAGCTTTTGGGGCATTTACGACCTTGCTCATATTGCACAGACTATCAATCAAATCGCTGATTGCATCCATGTCAATATCGTAGTCGATGGTATCAGCAGATGCCTTTACCATTGCAAGCACCCACTCCTTACGCTCAGCACCAGTCTCAAATTTAGTCTCTGCGGTTTGCATAAGGTTCATTACCATATCCAACACCTTAGACCAGTTCTTTTCTCTGATCGCTTTCTGAACATATTTCACCAACTCAACTACAAGAGGAATTGCGGCAGCTAAACCGGCCAGAGCAGAAACAAGAATCTTTACCCATTCCATATTGCGTATCCTCCTAACAAATTAAAAAATAACAGTAGCCGGCAGACTACTGTTATCTTCTCAAATTAAATAGCTGGACTTTCCCAGCTCGATCCGTCATCATTTACTGCGTCAGACATTGCCATTGCAAATTTGATGCCGTCTCCATTTCCACCAACATTTTCAGCTTCGCTTTTATGAACGATTTTACTTAGCACAATGCTACAAGCTGTACCAATCGGCGTAAATACCACCGTCCAGCACATCAGAGCGCCAGTATATCCGGTTCTAATGCTTTCGTTGGCAAGATAAAAGCCGCCAGCCAAGCCAGCAGCCAAAAACAAAAGTATGTAAATTGCAAGCCGATTGCTAAAGCCAAGCGAAACAAGATGATGGATGAAACCTTTCTTTTTCTTGCGACGCTTCACTTTACGCTTAACAGCCATTACGCTTTACCCATCAATTTTGCAAAACGATAGAATAGCGCTGCGGCCTGCTCTCTTGTAAGCTGATCCGCCCAAGCATAATTCGGCTCTCCATTTGCATTATTTCCAGTGCCACCAATGAGACCGTTTGCGATTGCCCACTCACGAGCGTCCTTACTCCAAGTACCGCAATCGTTGTCCTGAAGCTCTGCACGATACTCTTTCATCAACTCTTTGAATCTATCCAAAGTCATATCTTCATCCTCCTGTTCTGCACTTTCACCAACAAGCGACCAATCTGGTCTACCGTACCCACAAATATATGTAGCAGTAAGATTATAGGATTTGGCTCTTACGCATCCACCATTAGGGATAACTCCAGAAGCGCTTGATGTATTTCCCTCAATCGTATAGACTTTACCATTTCCAACAGCAATAACAAGTCCGGTGTGATAAGATGTTGCTCCGCCATCGTTAGTGAAGAAAATCTGATCGCCGGCCTGAGGATTGCTTTTATGGAACTGTCCCTTTTGCTTATAATACTGAACAGAATAGGTGCATCCAGCTCCAGCACCGCCATATGGCTGACACAGCAGCTTCATAGCAAGATCTACGCCAAATGTCTTGATAAAACACCAGTCAACAAAAACATCGCACCAGGCATAGCCGTTCTTTTTGCCATTGTAAATGTTTCCGATGTTATCCAAATCACGGGCGTACTTTGTCCAGTTGTTGCTACCGGCATTTGCAGTTTTACTATCAAGCTGGGCGTTCGTCGCCTTTTCCAAATAGCCCTCTTCTGCCTTTGCCGTCGCAATAAGTCTTTCAATCGCAGTCAAACTACCAACTCCTTCCTTTCTCGTACTCTGTGCAAACTTGTCATAATAAGCTTGTCCATAGCTTGCACGTTTGTTTTGAACGGCTTCGCTTTGGTTAGCGGGTCGTTCATACTGTAATAGCACAGCGTTAGATGCTTCAAAAACGGACGTCGCAGACTGTAGCGTTTTCCACACAGTAGAATATCCGGAAAGCTCCTTGCAGAGAAATTCAAGCTGCATGTCCAAATCACCGATTGATTTTCCGACGCTTCGTGCGTAATTCAATAGATTTTGCTTTCGACTCCAATATGTCCATTGGGCAAGTCCGTAACCAGCAGTATCCTTGACAAAGTTTGTATAGCTGCCATCATCAACGGCTTGCGTATAGCTCTGATCTGTAAAATTAAGCTTCTTCTCATATGAGTTTTGTAGATTGATAGGACTTAATCCAGACTCGGCGTATAGATTCCCCATAAGCCCAGATACGCCAAAATCAGTAAAACCTTTTGACTTTAAGAATTTCCAGATTTTTTCTTCATTCATTTATATCACCGCCCTTAAACAAGCGTATAATGCGGCTTCTCTTCTCCGAAAAACCAATATCGAAAATAATCGTCAAGTACAATAGCTACGACAGACAATCCAACCCAAGCAAAGAAAAACGGCAAGCAAATTTGCCCCATCAAATTAAGCGGTAGATTTGAATAGTCCCACACATTTAATCCAAGCCAAACATTCACAATTAAGCCTGTAATAAATTCAAGAGCGGTTACAAGTACACCGCCGATTAAAGCTTGCCATACAATACCAAGTTCCCACGGGAACAGTTCGTTGATTAACCCGATGGAAACAAAGCACGTACCGCCAAGAATAAACATGGAAATATGACTATGACCGCGCCAGAGCAATTCAATCAAAACATAGGCAGCACCGCCAATAACAAACAGTGCCGCCAGTTTGAAAAATGTCTTCAGATTACGCATTTGCCGCGCTGCTCAGACGAGCAATAATTGCTTGCATTTGTTCATTTGCAACAGCAAGCTTTTCATTCATTTCGGTATTATACGGATCTGGCAAAGTCATTCCATATACAATTGATGTGACAGCTTCAACGCTATCCAAAGATTGTACATAAGATTTCAATTCGTTGTGATATGTTGTTTGTGTCGTAATAAGTGTTTGCGCAGCAATGTAAATCGTTGCAATTTCCGATGCTGTATAGATACGGCAAACGCCGCCATCAGCCTGATATGGGAATTCAGTTCCGCCAAGTTCAACGACACGGAACAGGTTTGCGATATTTGCCTGATCCTCCGTGCTTAGATTAAAATGCACTGTTTCGCCATCGAGAGTAAGATCAACGCCGTTCACGATTGTTTCGTTACAAGCAATCGAAATCTCCTTCAGCTTTGCAGCACGGACAATTGGTAAAGTGTCTTCACCACCAATGATCTCAACAGCATCATCAAGTGTGATCCAGCCATTTGCAACCGCTTTAAGCAAGCCATTCGCACTAATGCAGGGCGTAATGCCGGCCTGTCCATTCTGGTATAGCTCTCTAAGTTTCTCTTTCATTGTTATCCCTCCAAAATCGTTTGAATCATTTCATTGATTGCGGACTGTTGATGGGATACAGCAGTCCCGCCGTCAATCTCAGATACAACAACGGTTTCTGCACCTTCAATTTCGTCATGTCCAACGAGGTTATATGGAGTGCTATCAAATGCGATACCAATGGCATCACTTTTTGTTGCGGTTGCAAAACTGCCGCTACTGCCAATTTTGATATAATTTACAGCCTCAGTAATTCCAACCTCCGCTCCATCAGCTACCTTAATAATTCGATACATTTACTTGTCCTCCTTTGCTCCGACTAAATTTGCAATATAAAGTAAAACATCAATATCAGCGTTGAAAAACTCATGATTCCAAAGCCAATAATCTTCATATTCTGGTCTTTTGTATTGACGGCATTTTGGATCTGCCCAGACCTTATCCCATCGGATCTGATAATTACCATCACGCTTAGAAAGTGTTTTTTGAATGGTCTGAGTTAATTTGCCACGACGCAGACCGCACTCGTCATCGTTTCTCGCAAAAAACTGATGAGCATTTTCACTTGTCGTATAACAAACAGGAAGACCGTTGTAATAAATAACACCGCAGATTTCTTCACAAATAGTTGTCGCTGGAATATTTACGCCACCGCAAATAGCAGTGTCCTTCAATCTTCTATGTACAATGTACTGCATCTTTTAATCTCTCCATTGCTCTGAAATTTTCTATGTTTTCTGCTGAAAAGCCATAGATAGCATAAAAGAGCCGTCGCAGCCTCAACACTCGTTGATGGTTTTGGTAGCTCTCTAAATACGCAAGCATTCCATTTACAGAAGTCCATAAATCCTCGTAGGACATTTCTCCGTTCTGGACTTTCTCATAGAATGCTTTGATTTTGTGTCTGGTACGCTTGAAACTTCCTCGATTACCAGTCACAATAACACGACCGCTTTCCGTCAAGGTATATTTCGCCTTACAATAACGAAACGGTTTGGAGAGCGGAACAATTCTGGATTTTTCTTTACTGATGATCAGATCCAGTTCTGACGCTTTTTGAACAATGAGACGCATGATCTCCTTTGGATCTTGATTCGGAGGAACTATAATATAGTAGTCATCCATATAATGACCAGCGCATTTAATAGAGAGCTGGCATTTAATGTAGTTATCGAGCGGAGATGGAAAAGCAATCATTTCAGCCTGACTTGGCTCAACTCCAAGCGGCATACCTTTATCGCCGGTACTTGATGCAACGATATCATCACCAAGCTTGCGTAAATCATAATCATGAATCAGCTTGTCATGACGAGCATAAATAACGCGATGCGATGCACTCGGAAAGAATTGCTTGCAGTCTAAAAGGATTATGTTTCCATTTCTCCCATAGCGCTTAAAATGATAATGCAAGTCCTCACGCAAAAGTCTTTTAGAGAAATGAAAACCTTTGCCTGGAAGACTTGCTCCGTTATTCCAAATCATATCTGGCAGATATAAAGGTAATAGGACTTTCTTTGTGTAAACCTTATGTATCTGTCTGTCTTGAATACGAGGTGCGTCAATTGGTCTTGTTTTGCCGCGCTCGGAGATAACAAAATGAACATATGGACATGGCTTCCACATTTTATCCAGCAGTAATTTTCTCCGCCGCGCCGTACCAGAAAACAAGTGCATTTCAAATCTTTGTGCGCTATTTTTCCAGCGTACACCGTTGCAGCATTGCTTTCCTGCTTTGTATAAGTCACCGTAGGAAAATACATCCGCCATCGTTCCTACAGCAAGGCTTCGTTCTTGTTTCTTGCGCCATCTCTCGGCTTTCCGTCTTTGGAATCTTGCCTCATGACGCTCTTTGCTTGTCATAAATAGTTATTCGCCTTTCGTACAGTTGTAATATAGAGTGCGCCTAAACTGCTTTGCCTTGACACATGAAATAGGATTAAGCACAATATCCTCCCACCATGCAAGAAGCGTCCGTGCAAAAGCATCAAAAGAGCGGTTTTGGGTTTTATCCACGGGAAACATTTCTCCTTTCGCAAAGGTCTCCTTCATCCTCAAAAGGACTACCGTATTTGACCATACCTAAAAAGGGTTGCGAAATCGGGGGCGAGGCCATTGGAATTCCTGGCGTTGTTGTTGTTCGCGTTGCCGTTCGTGTTCACATTGCAGAAGTTGTTGCTGTTGTTGTAGTACGGAGAACGCTCCCACCAATTCGCAGTGGACAGCGGGAATCCCCAAAGCCGACAGGTTTTACAGAAATGCACCCAATTTTTATGATTTGGTAAGCAAAGCCCAATTTTCGTGGGTAGATATAATATCAGCGGTCTTTGTCGCTCTTTAATGTATTTGTCAAAAGACCGTTTTCGGAATCAATCAGTTCACCAAGCGATTGCGCCATATTTTCAAGAATTTCTTTCGCTCTCGCTGGTTTAACTGGATTCCCGTTTGATGTTGTGAAACATCCCTCTGGATTCAGCATCATAATGTCGTAGCAATGAGACAGCTCAACATCCAAAGCCATCAACGCAGCTCTTGACTCTAAAAGGTGTTGCTTGCGCAATTCCTTTCTGGTGTGATCCGATGGAAAGATACTATTTGCCTTTTCTGCGTTCACAAGGACTTCTGACGCAAGATGTGATACATCGTTTGCCATCAATCTTGAAAATCTTGCAGAAAGTCGAGATAAGAAGTTAATCGTTTCCACATAAATCTTGTTTGCGGTATTTACAAACTCAGCTTTGCTTTCAGATCTATGTGCTTTTAATACCGACATAAATAGAACTCCTTTTTATATTTTGAAAAACAAAAAGAAACCCGCCCTCTTTCGAGGGCAGGATTCTCTTGATACGGGATTAGACGCGGAAAGCGGGGGCGAGGCCATAGGAATACCCGGCGCCGCCGGCGCCCGCGGTGCCGTACGCGCCCACAGAGCAGAAGTAGTTGCTGCCGTCGTAGTACGGAGAACGCTCCCACCAATACGCAGCGGTAGAGGTGGAACTATCACGATACTTCACCTTAGAATTACCATTCTTGAAGTATTGATACTGTGCCTGATAAGTCTGTTCTGTAGAATTCGCATAGCTTCTATTACCGAAAATCTCATACTCAGCCAATAGCGGCAAGTAGTCAACAGATGTGGTAACATTCGACGCTGTGTTTGAACCGCCGCCAACATTATCCGTATAGATCGTCATTGGCTGCATCACAGCACGAAGATCTGACGGAAGAGCTGCCATTAGCGTATTCGCAACAGGATTTGTCGCAGTCGTAGATGTAGCATCGCCATCATTCGTATTCGTTGAGCCAAGCACATCGTAACGAAGATCGCAGCCTTTCCAGCCACCAGAGTTCGTATTTGAACTATGGTTCATGTTGAAATATTTCGTTCCGTCTGTGGAATAGCTGTTGTACTTACTGTCTGTCAAGCAAATATCAACACCATTAGTCAAAGCGGTCTTGAATGTACCAAAATCAATGCCAGTTGCACCATTATGATTAAATCCAAGGATATAAACATAATAAGTTCCGCTGACTGACTTAGTACCAACTGTTCCACTCACAGAGACAGCCTTACGATCACCGACCGCCCAATAGCTTGCACCTGTTCCAGAGACACTGTGAATAGCCGCCCAAGAGTTGTCATTCAGCGTAGCAAGAATGAACTCAGCTTTGACCGCGACAGTTTTGCTTGCGGGTGCGGTATAGTTCGTACCGGCAGTACAACTAACTGTGATAGTAGCTTCTCCGTTTGTCTGATTGACATGAGAAACTGTAACCGTAGTCCCACTACGAGAAGCTGTCGCCACGCTTGTCTTATTAGATGTAACACTCAAAGTACCATCATAATTTCCGCCGATTGTAAATGTATCAGTCAGTTTACTTAGGTTCAGCGTGATACTTGTCTTGCTTACAGTCAGCGTACCAGTTGCTTTACCGATCTTCCACGAAACAGTCTTTGCCGTAATCGTACCGTCAGACCAGCAATAGTCATCTTTCGGCGTAAATGTAGCATTGTATGTACCGGCGTTTGTCCCAGATGTCGTTCCGCCAATCGTCATCTTGGATGTATCATAGTTACTCCAAGACGGGGACTGAGAGTTCTTATTGTATGTCAATGTACCACTCTGGCTTGGAACAGTCGAAATCTTCAAACGATTTGGAACTCCGGTTATTCTATTACTTGTGTTTACATTAGCTGCACCATCCGTAGAGATAGGGAAGAATGAAATGTAATAGGTTGTTCCATTAGTTAGACCGGTAACAGTAAGTGCGGAATTCGCATACTGATTACGAGTGGTCACATTTAATCTATAAGCCGCAGCGCTATCATCTGGAGAAGTTGCATAGCTTCCAGCCTTAACGACGATCTTTGTGCTTGCCCATGTCGCAAGCGTCACGCCGTCCGAAACTACGGTCGCGGCCGGATCAGTCCACTTGATTGCAAGCTTTCCATTACCAGCGGCAACGGCGCTTGCACCAGAAATATTACCAACATTTACAGCAGCGGGAGTAACATTGAATTCGTCCTCCGCACTGTCCGTATATGTACCAGTGGTAGTGTATGGGAACAGCTTGTAGTAATACTTCACGCCGTTAGTCAATCCACTATCACAGAAATAGGCAGATTTATATTGATCTCGTGTCTTGCTGTCGAGAACGATTATGCCATCTCTACGACTTGTCGGAGCAGAACCAGCCTTACGAACAAGGAGTGTTCCTCCCCATGCGGCAAGAGTAGAGCCAGCAACGACCATATCATCAGGATCAGTCCATTTTACATAGACCTTTCCAGCCGCCGCGAGCGTTGCAATTCCCGTAACAGCAGCAAGGGCAAGTCCGCCGCCAGATCCGCCGCCAGTTGGGAAATTAGAAATAATAGGCATATTGATTCCTCCATTAACCTAAGAGAATAATTACAACGGGAATATCTTGTTCTGGGAGTTCACCATCAGCTACGATTTGTAGCTTTCCGTTTTCCTGACCAGTGATGGAGAGCAACGCTTCTCGCGCAATTTCCCGTTGCTCGGCAGTCGCACTATGCGCCACCGAAATAGTTCCGTTTTGCGCAGCACCAAGCCCCTCAATAGAGAGTTCTTGTGTGAAAGGAGCATCTACGCCTACCCATGCGGAAGCCAGCAATGTTGCCGTAGCTGAAGTGCTTTTGTCTGCTTTCTCGCCAAGAGCGGTGTCAATTTTCACCATATTGGATTGCTCAGAACCATTCATTTTCTGTCTCCATGTTTGGAACTTAGCAGACGCATCATCTTCCAAATAAAGCCCGTAGTTAGTTGTTTCGCTCATCCGTCAACACCGCCTTTCTTAACTCAGCAAAATAATGACGGTTGGAATATCGCAGGTGGGTACAGTGCCATCCGCAGCGATTGTGATAGTTCCATCGGCCTGAGCGCAGACATAAAGCTCTCCATTCTTTACTGCCTCCATCGCTTGTGCTGAAATGTCTTGTGTAATGCTGATAATTCCATTCTGATTTGCACCTAATCCATTGATCGAAATACTCTGTTTGCCGTTCACCCATCCATCTGCGGCCAGAGTTGCATAAACAGCGTCGCTTGCGCCGCTTCCAGATGTGAGGTCAACCCACGCATCATTCAAATAGCGCCAGAAGTGAGCCGTATCTTTTACAAAGTAAAATTTGTCCAATGGAGCAAGGATTGCTGTTCTTTCCGCGTCCGTCTCCAAATCAATAATGTCAGTAAGATGCTTACGAACATTGTCTTTGGTGTCATAGTAGACATCGGAAGTATCAGTGCAGATCAGATACCGTCCAGGTGTAATCGGAATCAAGGCAGTATTTTCAGCCTTGCTTTTTACCGTTTCAAAAACCCGAAAATTGTATCCCACTTGCACACCTCCTTAAATTGATAAAGAAAGCGGACGGGCTTTTGCCCGTCCGCCGTTTTCGGATATATCATTGATTAAAGCGAATGAAAAATCCTCGATTAAAAAGTACCGACAGTGACAGCTTCCTCGACAGCCTTAACACGGGTATCCATGTTGCTGTTCAAGCCGTCTGCATAGCCCTTAGCGTCAGCAAGAGCCTTCTTGACAGAACCCTCGATCTTCTCGTCGCCCTGCAAAGTAGTAAGCTTACCCTCGGCAGCAGTCATACGCTTGCCCATAGCGGTGTTCAGCTCATCCGCATAGTCCTTAGCGTTCTGCTCTGCGGCATCCCACTTTGCCTTATCGCCAACCTCGATCTTGTCAAGCTCTGCTTTGTTTGCGTGTTCGTGCGCCTTACCAGCAGCGGTGTCCCACTTCTCCTTGTCACCGGTCTCAATCTTATCCAGTTCGTCCTTGTTGGCATGAGTATGGATCTTATTGATTTCGGTCTGTAGCTCAGTGGTCAGCTTGGCCTTGGTGATAGTACCATCAGTGATAGTAGCAGTTACCTTGTGAGTAGTCTCATCAATGTCGATAACGACCATATCGCCAGCAGCAGAACCAGAGGTGACATACTCAATCAGAGAATCAACAGGGATATAGATCTCGCTGTTCTCAGCATTGGCAAGCACCAGCTTCAGATAAGTACCCTCAGCCTGACCTTTCGGATTGGTGACAACAGTACCGCTCTGAACAACCATATCCTTAGGAATATTGATTGCAGCACCGACATTTGCACCATTCTTAGTCAGATGGTAGGTTGCAGCAAAACCGTCAGCAGCAGACTCGTCCTTAACGACAGTATAGGTGTCTGCATCTGGGATAATGACCTTCAGACCTTCTTGACCTTCGGTATCGTCAAGCTCCAAAGCATTGCCCGCAGCGGGAGAAAGCTTTACCTTAACAGTAGGCTTAGTGGCAGTACCACCGACATCAACGCTATTGTCACCAGCACCGACAGAATCAACCTTACCGTTAATCTTGTTTTTTAGAGTCTCTTCAAGCTCAGCTTCAGACACATTGTCCTTGTGCGCCAGCTCGCCAAGTTCACTACCAGTAATACCAGCAACATAATCCTTGACTGCCTTTGCAGTAGGCACTTCGCTGTCACTTGCAGCAGCACCGATAGTTGTAGCAACGGTCTTTGTTACAATAGCGGTGAAAACAGACTTCCATGTAGTACCAGTCCACACATCACCAGCGCCAGAAACAGTGTCAATGTACAACACACCCTGGGCAGGAGCAGTAGGCTTAGTACCATCATAGAAGCGCACAGCCTCAGTGTAAAGATCTGCGCCGAAGAACAGCTCACGGGTATCCGTGCAGAGATAGAAGCTGTTTACATTACGATCCGCAGGCAAGTTAGCTTTCAAGCCCGTATACACAAAATGAGCCATTATCTTGTTCTCCTTTCTTGTTA
>ERZ791861.1452-NODE-1452-length-11545-cov-2.777633_pt1 | contig 11545 bp, 6 predicted proteins | sample MGYA00510283_ERZ791861 | MGnify/ENA primary metagenome ERZ791861 (study PRJEB30046, sample SAMN00792074) | human gut metagenome | study: EMG produced TPA metagenomics assembly of the A metagenome-wide association study of gut microbiota in type 2...
GATAAAGAGCATTACAGGGCGTAGTTGGATAATCAATTGTTTTAATTAGGCTTTATTGTGTCAGTAAGTTTCATATGCCTTCCTATGTAGCGGTATCGGGTATGGTGCAATTCTAACATCTACAGGGGCCGGTCTTGACCCGGCAGGGAATGAACGGCATGAAAACACTGCTGAAGCGCACGGCGCAGCCGCAGGAAATGGTGAACATGCTTATATTCCTCGCGTCCGACAATGCTTCGTTTGCCACAGGCGCCAGCTTTCTGGTCGACGGAGGGCGGATGCTGACATGGGATAGAACATGGGATTGACACACAATGATGAAAACAGGCCGCACTGTCCGACTTGAGGACGGTGCGGCCTGTTTGTATAAACGGACGCGAGGTATATTCGCAGCCTGTCTGCTGTCGGGGACCCGGATGGATATCCATTGTGCCTTGCACCGCAGCACTGAAAACACTGCGGACAGCAGCAGACCGCAATGAATGCAGCCAGAGGGTACGTGCTCCGGGACAGGCCGGTCATTCTGTGGACGGACGGCGCTTTTCAGAGCAACGCACACAGCTCGTCCAGAACGCCCAGATCCCACGCAAGGCGCGAAAGCACATACTTGTCCCGGATGTCCTTGGTGGCGCGGAAGCTCAGGCGCATCGTCTCCGTGTCCACGCCGATCACGGAGGCATCCTGCGGCATACCGAGACGCGAAAGCAGCTGCGAGAGCGCTTCGGCGGAGGGAAGCTCCTCGCCCAGAATGCGCAGAATTTCCGGCCAGCACGCCTGAATGCGGGCAAAACGCGCCGGATGTGTGTCCTTGCGGTATTTGCCTTCCCTTTTCTCCAGCGCGATCATGGTTTCGCCGCTCCTGCCGAGGAATGTGCGCAGCTGTGCCGCCCAAGCCTCGTAGTCGAAGGCTTCGACATATGCGCGGGCCTTTTCCGCATCCGGCGTCATGGTCCGGAGCCTTTCATACAGGTACACTGCCGCAAGCGTGCCGATGGCGCACTGGATGCCGTGCAGCTCTGCGGGCGTGCCGAATTCCAGCGCGCGCATATCCCACACATGCGAGAAATAGTGCTCCACGCCGGAGGCCGGACGCGAAACGCCCGCGTAGGCCATGGCCACGCCGCCGATGATCAGTCCGTCAAACACGGCCTGCACTGCCGTTTCATCACGGCGCAGAAGGCCGTCCGCATTTTTCACGCACGCATCCAGCGCGCTGCGTACCAGCGCCGCAACGCGCTCGCAGTAATACTCGCCCGTAATCAGGTGTGCGATGCGCCATTCGGCAAGGCTGATATATTTTGCAAGCATATCGCCGAGTCCTGCTTGCAGCATATGCATCGGTGCGTTTTTGAGAATGTCCGTGTCGCCGACGATCGCGTCCGGGCAGCGGCTGTTGAGTGAGACCTTCAGCCCATCCATCGCCATGGACGATGTGGCGCTTGCATAGCCGTCCATCGACGGCGCAGTCCCGACAATGATATAGTGCCGGCCGCTCACACGGCTGAGAATTTTTCCGATGTCGTTGATGACGCCCGAGCCGACGCCGAGGATCAGATCGCAGCTGTCGTCAAAGTGCATGACCGCCGCGCCGACGGCGTGCTCGTCCGGCTCGAGGCGCTCGTCCGGGAAAACATAGGACGCATAGCCGAAGCCTGCCTGCGTCAGGATCTCGCATACACGCCCGCCCGCGGCGGCGAAGGTATTCCGATCTGCCAGAAGGAAAGGCTTTTTCGCGTCGTAACGCGCCAGCAGCTCCGGAAGCCGCGCAAGCGCGCCCGGTCCGCTGACGAGCATATCCAGCGCGGAGGTGTGTTTTTTGCCGCACGGGCACGGCTGGTCAAATCCCTTGAGAATTTCTGTAATGCTTTGCATCTGGTGAATACTCCCTTTTGAGTCGTTATGATCTTGCGGCGAATCCTGCATGAAAAGCTCGCGCAATCGACAAAGTGCCGGCGGCCGCCGGTAAGCTCCGCTGTACGGCCCGACGGCAGGCGCAGGTGCGCCGCAGCACCGTCCGGGATCTCAGATCCGCGGCAGACAAGGCTGCCTTCGAAGTGCTTGCACCAAAGTGCTTTTGCCCATCGGAAGCTTTCGCTTACGCCTTCTGCTCCTGCGCGGCCATCTGCGCAAGCAGAATTTCCTCCGCATACCCGCAGGCACGCTCGACGGAGCCGGCCTCGAAGGGATCCGACAGGTTCGCATAACGCAGCGTTTCCAGATAGCTGCGGCTGCCGCCGACCTTGCAGAGGTTAAGATAGTCCTGCCATGCCGCCGCCTTGTCCTCGGCATACTTCTTCTTGAACTCCATCGCGCCCATGGTCGTGAGCGTATAATTGATGTAGTAGAAGGGGTAGAGGTAGATGTGCAGCTTGTGATACCAGTAGCCGCCGCGCTCCATGAACGCATCATTGTCGTACTTGCGCCACGGCATATATTTTTGCTCCAGCAGGTGCCACTGGTATGTCCGCTCCTTGGGCGTCAGCTCGGGATGTGCGTAGCAGATGTGCTGGAATTCGTCTACGGCTACGCCGAAGGGCACGAAGGTCAGCGCCTCCTGCAAATGCGCGAAGCGGAACTTATCCGCCTGATCGCCGAAGAACCACTCGGCATAGGGATACGCGAACTGCTCCATGGACATGGAGTGGATCTCCGCGATGTCGGTGGACTCGCTGTAATAGTCCGAAATGGGCTGGCTGCGCATGGCCATGTAGCCCGCAAACGCGTGGCCCAGCTCATGCGTCAGCACCTGCATATCAAAGATCGTGTGGTTGAAGCAGGAGAACACGAACGGCGCTTTCAGGCTGGGCAGACTCGTCATATAGCCCGTGGAGGCCTTGCCCGGCTTGTTCTGCAGATCCATCAGCTCATGATCGATCATGAAGTCGATGAATTCACCGGTCTCCGGGCTGATCTCGTGGTACATCTTCTGTGCGGTCTTGACCATGAATTCGTCGTCGCCCGCAGGCTCGGCGTTGCCGTCCGGGAAGACCATCTTCTCGTCGTAGCACATGACGTGGTCGAGGCCGAGGCGCCTGGCCTGCGCGTCGTAGAGCTTCTGGCACAGCGGGACAAGGAAGGTGCGCACCTGCTCACGGAAGGAGGCGACCTCCTTTTCGCCGTAATCTGTGCGGCCCTGCTCGAGATAGCCGACGGGGATGTAGTTCTCGTAGCCGAGATTTTTGCCCATCTGGTTGCGGATGCGGATCAGCTCGTCCCAGATCTCCTCGAGACGCGGCTCGTTGTCCTCGTAGAACTTGGAATACGCCTTGACGGCGGCGGCGCGCATCGCGCGGTCCGGATGCTCAAAATATTTCTGAACGCCGTAAAGGTTCAGCGTCTTGCCGTCAAACGGGATCTCCGCCGTGGCCATGATCTTCTGGTATTCGTTGGTCAGGCGGCTTTCCTGCTGACGCAGCGGGATGTTGGCCTCACAGAACAGCTTTTTCTGCAAGTCCATGGAGACAAAATACTGCTTGCCGAACTCCTGCTCGATGTCCGGGCGGAAGGGACTGGACGCGATGGCCTCGCTGAGCGCGACCTCGTCGCCGCTGAGTGTGGGCAGCGTGTCTTGCAGATATGCGATCTCCGCCTCATAAAACTCGTCGCGCGTGTCGAGCGTATGCCGGATGTGCGCGATAGAATACTGTGTGGACAGCTCGCAGCTCTCACGGTCGATCTCCAGCATCAGCGTGCGCAGCGCGGTGTAGCTCTCCGCGTGCGCAACGGCGTCCTTCCATTGGGCAAGCTGTGCGCGGTGCGCTTCCAGATCGGGGCGTTTGTATTCCAGCGTTGAAAATCTGTAATTTTCCATAGCGTTCTGATCTCTCCTTGCATGATCGTATTGGATGATTTTATGATAGCCGTGCGGACTACGGCTGTCAATAGACTTCTCCAAAACGCCGTGCCAGCGGGAAAAAGAACAAATTGAAATTGACAATCCCCCAAACGTCCAGCATGCTAAAAACGGCAGCCTTGATAGAGCGTATGCTCTGGGACTTCGTGTCCGCCTGGCTGCCTCTTTCTATCCAGTCTGCGCCCCTTGGCGGCGAAAACAATGCTCCCTCCTGAAACGGCAGCTCCTCACTGCCGCTCCCGGAGGGAGCATGTCCATTTTATAAGCGGAGAGGCTCAGAAAAGCGTGATCTGGCTGGTTTCCGGCATATTGCCGAAGGCGCCCGCCGCTTTCAGCTCCTCGATATGCGTTTTGGAGACCTTCGGACAGGCGGAGGAGAATTCCTCGATCGAAAGGAAGCTCTTGCCCTCGCGGCCCTCCATAATGTCCCACGCGGCGGTCTCGCCAAGGCCGGAGATGGCCACAAACGGCGGCAGAAGCTTCCCGTCCTCGATCAGGAATTTGGTCGCGTGCGATTTGTAGAGGTCGATGGGCGCGAACGAGAAGCCGCGAAGATAGAACTCATAGCAAAGCTCCAGCGTGGTAAACAGATCGTCGTCCTTTGCCGTCGCGTCCTCCTTGGCCTTGATGGCGGTCAGATTTTCCTTGACGGTCTCGATGCCGTGGCACATCATGCCCGCGTCAAAGCCGTCCTTCTGGCTCCGGCGGTAGAAATACGCGGCATAGAAGGCCAGCGGCTCATGCACCTTGAACCACGCGATGCGGAAGGCCATCATGACATAGGCCGTCGCGTGTGCTTTCGGGAAGAGGTATTTGATCTTTTTGCACGAGCCAATGTACCAGTCCGGGACGCCGGCGGCAATCATTTCCTCCTCCGCGCCCTCCGGCAGGCCGCGGCCCTTTCGGACGGCCTCCATGATCTTGAACGAGCGCTTTTCCGGCATGCCGCATTTGATGAGATAGAGCATGATGTCGTCGCGGCACCCGATGGCGTCGTTGACGCTGGCGGTCTTGGACAGGATCAGGTCGCGCGCATTTCCGAGCCACACGTCCGTGCCGTGTGAGAAGCCGGACAGACGGATGAGCGTATCGAACTTGGTCGGCTGTGTCTCCTGAAGCATTCCGCGCGTGAAGCTCGTGCCGAATTCCGGGATGCCGCAGGAGCCGACCGGGCCGAGAACGGGATCGTCCTCAAAGCCCAGCACCTTGCTGGAGGTGAAGATGGACATGGTGTCCTTGTCGTCGAGCGGAATCTTCTGCGCATCCACGCCGGTAAGATCCTCCAGCATACGGATCATGGTCGGGTCATCGTGACCCAGCATGTCCAGCTTGAGGAGGTTTTCCTCCATCGAGTGGTATTCAAAATGCGTCGTGATCCACTCGGAGTCCTTGTCGTCCGCCGGATGCTGCACCGGGCAGAAATCCCAGATCTCGTTTTCCTGCGGAATGACGACCAGACCGCCGGGGTGCTGGCCGGTCGTGCGCTTGATGCCGACGCAGCCCGCCGCCAGCCGGTTTTCCTCCGCCTTGCTGACGGTCATGTTGCGCTCGGAGAGGTATTTCTTCGCGTAGCCGTAGGCGGTCTTTTCCGCGACCGTGCCAATGGTGCCTGCACGGAAAACATGCGTTTTTCCGAACATTTCGACGCAATAGGCATGCGCGCGCGCCTGATACTCGCCTGAGAAGTTCAGGTCAATATCCGGAACCTTGTCGCCGCCGAAGCCCAGGAACGTCTCGAACGGGATGTTGAAGCCGTCCTTGTCCAGCTTCGCGCCGCACTCGGGGCAGACCGCGTCGGGAAGGTCCGCGCCGCATGGGCAGTCATCCGGAACATCGAAGGTCGTATAGTGGCATTTCGGGCAGCGGTAATGCGGCGGGAAGGAGTTGACCTCTGTGATGCCGGACATGAACGCCACGATCGACGAGCCGACCGAGCCACGCGAGCCGACCAGATAGCCATGCTCCAACGAGTTCTGGACGAGCTTCTGCGCGGACATATAAATAACGTCGTAGTGACAGGAAATGATGTCGTGCATCTCGGTATCGACGCGCTTCTGCACCAGCTCCGGCGGATTTTCACCGTAGAGGCGGTGCATTTTGCCGTAAACCAGCGCTTCCAGATCCTCCACCGAGTTTTCGATCTTCGGCGCGAACAGGTTGTGCGGCACGGGCCGCACCTGATCGCACCAATCGACGATCATGTTGGGATTTTTGACGACGATCTCATATGCCTTTTCCTCGCCGAGATAGGAGAACTCCGTGAGCATTTCGTCGGTGGTCTTGAAGTAGAGCGGAAGCGAACGGTCCGCGTCCGGCATCTGCTTGGTCGCCAGAAGAATGTGGCGGTAAATTTCATCCTCAGGATTCAGGAAATGCACGTCGCCGGTGGCAACGACGGGCTTTCCAAGCTCCTCGCCCAGCTCGACGATGGTGCGGTTGAAGCTGCGCAGCTCCTCTTCACTTTCCGCCAGACCCTTTTCCAGCATGAAGAAGTTGTTGCAGAGCGGCTGCACCTCGAGGAAATCATAGAACGAGGCGATGCGCTTGAGCTCGGCGTGGCTCTTGTGCGCAATGACCGCCTGAAACAGCTCGCCTGCCTCGCAGGCGGAGCCGATGAGCAGACCCTCGCGCCAGCGGAGCATTTCCGACTTCGGCATGATGGGATAGCGCTTGAAATATTTCAGATTGCCGTAGGAAATGAGACGGTAGAGATTGCGCAGGCCGATGGAGTTTTTCGCAAAAACAATGATGTGGCGCGCGCGCCGGTCCATGATCTTGCCGCCGCTGCGCAGCTCGACCATCGCGGGATTGATCGCCTGAATGGTGCGGACGTTTTTTTCCTCCAGCATCGTATAGAACCGCGCGAGCAGGTAGCCGCAGGTGATGGCGTCGTCGGATGCACGGTGGTGGTTGAAGTCCGGCAGGCTCAGGAAGTCCGCCACGATGTTGAGCTTGTATTTTCCAAGGTCGGGCAGAAGATTCTGCGCCAGAATGAGTGTGTCGAGCGACGTGGGCTGGAACGGGATATGCAGCCGCTCACAGGCCGCCGTCACAAAGCCGATGTCAAAGTCGGCGTTGTGCGCGCAGAGCGGACGTCCGCCCACGAATTCCAGAAACTTCGGCAGAATTTCGTCGATCGGCGGCGCGCCGACGAGCATTTCGTCGGTAATACCGGTCAGGTCGATGATCTTCGGCGTGAGCTTCCGCCCGGGTGCGACGAACGTCTGGAAGGTATCGAGCACCTCGCCGCGCTTCATGACGACGGCGCCAATCTCGATGATGACATCGTGCTGAGCGGAAAGGCCAGTCGTTTCCAGATCGAATGCGACGTATTCCGCGTCGAAATCTGCGTCGAGATCGCCGTGAACGACGATGCGGTCGTCTACGTCGTTGACATAATATCCCTCACAGCCATAAAGGATCTTGATGTTTTCATCCGTGCCTGCGACCTTGGCCTTTCCAGCGGCCTTCATGGCGTCCGGGAAGGACTGCGCGCAGCCGTGATCGGTGATGGCGATGGCCTTGTGGCCCCACGCTGCCGCCTGCTTGACGGCGGCGGCTGTGTCGGTCAAGGCATCCATGGAGGACATGGTGGTGTGCAGGTGCAGCTCGACGCGCTTTTCCGGCGCGGTGTCCTCGCGCTTGGGCGCTTTGAGCTTCTGGATGGAATTCGGCTGCATGACCATCTCGTTGTCGTAGCGGTCAAAGGTCATTTTGCCCTGAATGCGCACCCACATGCCGACCTGTACATTTTCCAGAATGGGCTTTGCCTTGTCGGCCTCCATGAACTGGTTGACGCGGACGGAGCCAGTGTAGTCGGTCACGTCGAAGCAGATGACCCATGCGTTGCGTTTTTTCAGCTCGCGGTGCTGCACGGCAAAGACCTTGCCCTCGACCACGACGCGGAACATGTCCAGATTGAGATCGCGGATGGGAACCTTTTCGCCGTGGAAGGGCTTGCCGTAGAAGAGGTCGCCGGTCTGCTGCGGGGCCTGCTGCTGCGGGCGGGAGCCGCCGCTCTTCTGAGCGGGTGAGGCAGCGTCCGTGACCGCAGGCATACTTTTCATGGCTTCCCGGCGGATGCGCTCGGTCTCCTCAAAGAGCGCCTTTCCCTCCAGATTGCTGTGCGCCTCGACGGAGATGGTCTTATGTACGCCGAAGCGCTCGAACAGGAAGCGTTCTGCCATCGGAACGTGGGGCAGAAGCTCGTTTTTGCCGTTTGCGCGCAGATGGATGGTCAGCGTGTCGCCCTCCAGCGCGTAGCCCGCGCCTGCGAGGATCGCAGCCGACGGAGAGTAGGCCTTGACAAAGACGCGGTAGAGGTCGCGGTAGTCAAAGCTTGCCAGCGCCTCGGGCGGGTACTGGACGGAAAGCTCCAGCCGCCGGAGGCCGTAGCGCGCCTCCAGCTCGGAGGCCATCTGGCCGAGCAGGGCCTCGGTGATGTAAACGCCGGAGGACAGGCGCAGCGAGATCGTGCGCGCCTCGCGGTCAATTCCCGCGTGCTCGACGGCAAGCGCCTCTACCTCAGCGCGGATCGCCTCGGGCGGCTCATATCCAAGAAACAGGTCTAGAAAGTGTACCTGAGACATTGTGTGCTCCTTTTGCCGCCCGGAAGGGCGGGAACGTGTGTATAAAAGACCGCCGGGGCGGTCATTTCTGCGTCGGAATGGCGCGGGATGCCTCCGGTGGCCCATTCTTTTCTGTCTTGCCAGAAAAAAGTATGCCGCCGGAGGCCACTCCCTCTGTGGGAAAGAAAGCTGGTCGAAAGGCTCTTACGGAAGCAATCCGCTGAACAACATTTTACATCGCTTCAACATAGCGCAGCAGCGCCGGAAGCAGCTTGTCATAGGGCAGGCGCTCCTTCAGCTCGCCCTTGACGAAAAGCACGCCGCAGTCCTCGCCGCCGGCAATGCCGATATCGGCCTCCCGCGCTTCGCCGGGGCCGTTGACGATGCAGCCCATGACCGCGACGGTGATGGGCTTTTCGCAGCCGCGAAGCGCCTCCTCCACGCGGCCTGCAAGGCCGATGAGGTCGATGCGCGTCCGGCCGCAGGTCGGGCAGGCAACGATATTGACGCCGTCACGGCGGATACCGGCGGCCTTCAAAATCGCCTTGGCGGCATAGACCTCGCGCACGGGGTCCGCCGTCAGCGACACGCGGATCGTATCGCCGATGCCCATGCACAGCAGTCCGCCGATGCCCATTGCGGATTTGATCGTGCCCATGTATTCGGTGCCGGTCTCGGTCACGCCGAGGTGCAGCGGATAGTCCGACTGCGCATGGAAGAGCGAATACGCCTTCATCATGAGCGGCACGGAGCTGGACTTCATCGACACGCAGATGTCGTAAAAGCCGTATTTTTCAAGCAGCTCGATGTGCGAAAACGCGCTTTCGACCAGCGCCTCCGGCGTCGGATGGCCGTATTTTTCGAGCAGCCGCTTATCGAGGCTCCCGCCGTTGACGCCGATGCGGATGGGGATCTTCTTTTCCTTGCAGACGTCCACGACCGCGCGGACGCGCTCCTCGCCGCCGATGTTGCCGGGGTTGATGCGGATCTTGGCCGCGCCGCCCTCCGCCGCCGCGATGGCAAGGCGGTAGTCAAAGTGGATATCGGCGACCAGCGGCAGGGGAGAGGCGGACGCGATCTCGGCAAAGCCCCTTGCCGCGTCCATGTCCGGCACGGCAAGCCGTGCGATCTGGCAGCCTGCGTCGGCAAGCTCCCGCAGCTGGCGCAGAGAGCTTTCCACGTCGGTCGTTTTTGTATTGAGCATCGATTGGATGGAAACGGGCGCGCCGCCGCCGATGGGGACGCCGCCCACGAGAATTTGTTTTGTCATGCTGCGCTCCTACTGGAACAGTCTCCAGATATCGTTGAACATCACGAAGGCCATCAGCGCCAGCAACAGCACCATGCCTGCCGCGTGGACATAGCCCTCGTATTTTGCGGGAATTTTCTTCTTTGTGATGGCGGTAAAGACCGTATTCACCAGCAGCAGGAACACCCGCCCGCCGTCCAGCGCGGGCAGCGGCAGCATGTTCATGACCGCCAGATTGATGGCGATGAACGCGCCGAGATAGGCGACGTTCAGAAGGCCGTCCGCGACTGTCGCGGCGCTTTCACCGGTCTGCACGATGGTGGAGACGATGCCGACCGGGCCGTTCATCTCCTTGACGGAGACCATGCCCGAGATCAGGTCGCCGAGGCCCATCCAGACGATGCGCGAGAAGTCCAGCGCCGTGTTCCATGTGTTTTTCAGGACGCTGCCGACGTTTTTTTCTTCGGCAGTGAAGTAGAAGCCGTACTTGGTCTGCTTGACGCCGTCGATGGTGTATTCGACCGGCACCATTTTGAAGTCCTTCAGCTCGACGAGCTTTCCGTCGCGCCGGACGGTCAGGTCGAACACGCCCGTCTCGTTGCGGCCAAGCAGCATTGCGACATCGGAATAGATAAATACGCGCCGGCCGTCGATCTTGTAGAATTCGTCGCCCTGATGAAGCCCTTCCTCCGACTGATACGGGCAGTCCTCAAAGAAGCTGTCGATGCGCGCGGTCGAGGAGGGTGCGGCGCAGGAATAGACGATGACCAGCACCAGAAGGCCGGTCAGAAAGTTCATGAACGAGCCTGCGGCCAGAATGATGAGCCGCCGCCACCAGGACTTGCTGGTGAAGGCGCGGGGATTGTCGGAATCGCCGTCCTCGCCCTCCATGGCGCAGAAGCCGCCGATGGGGATGCAGCGCAGGGAATAAAGCGTTTCGCCGCGCTGCTTTTTGAGAAGCGCGGGGCCCATGCAGATGGAAAATTCGTTGACCTGCACGTCCAGAGCCTTGGCCGTCAGGAAATGGCCCAGCTCGTGAATGAAGATCAGAAAGCCGAAGATCAGAATTGCGATCAGAATATACATAGCATCACCTAAACCTTGCAAAAACAATGTCTCTTGCCTGCCGGTCGGCGTCCAGTGCCGCCTCCAGCGTCACGTCTGCGCACTGCGGCACGGCGTCCAGCGCCGCTTCGACCGCGTCGGCGATTTCCGGGAAGCCCAGCTTCTCCTGCAAAAACAGGCCGACGGCGGCTTCATTCGCGCCGTTGAGGACGGCGCAGGCCGTTCCGCCCTGCTTTGCTGCCTGTCTTGCGAGACGGAAGCAGCGGAAGGTCTCCTCGTCCGGCGCGGCGAAGGTCAGCGGCGGGCAGGAGAGCAGATCGAGCGGCGGAGCGGGATTTTCCTCCCGCTTCGGATACGTCAGCGCAAGCCCGATGGGGATGCGCATATCCGGCGTTCCGAGCTGCGCCATCACGGCTCCGTCGCGGAACTCCACGAGCGAGTGGACGATGGACTGCCGGTGGATGACCGCCGTCACCTGCTCGAGCGGCAGACCGTAGAGCCGCATTGCCTCGATCACCTCGAGGCCTTTGTTCATCAGCGTCGCGCAGTCCACGGTGATCTTCGGACCCATTTTCCAGTTCGGGTGCCGGAGCGCGTCCACGCGCGTCACCTTCTGAAGCTCCGCCGCCGTTTTGCCGTAGAACGGCCCGCCGGAGCACGTCAGGATCAGCCGCCGCACCTCGCTCCGGTCGCGGCAGCCCATCAGGCATTGAAAAATGGCCGAATGCTCCGAATCGACGGGGATGATCTCCGCGCCGCAGCGCTTCGCCTCCGCCATGACCAGCTCGCCCGCGCAGACGAGCGTCTCCT
>ERZ791861.1463-NODE-1463-length-11455-cov-2.623158_pt1 | contig 11455 bp, 8 predicted proteins | sample MGYA00510283_ERZ791861 | MGnify/ENA primary metagenome ERZ791861 (study PRJEB30046, sample SAMN00792074) | human gut metagenome | study: EMG produced TPA metagenomics assembly of the A metagenome-wide association study of gut microbiota in type 2...
GATTGAGAACAAGCACTTTTTTGAAAAAACAGACTTTTTCAACAATCTGCGCCCGTAGGCTTAGCCTACGGGCTTTTTTGACGCTTTTTCCCGAATATAATCAAAAAACAAAACGAAAATGTTGTGAAAATTTACAAAATAGCTTGATTTGCGTTCTTTTTTATGGTAAAATTAAATAAAATCATAATGGCGGTACTGCGTATATCTGTAATGCAATCATATTTCACTGCCTTTGATTTCAGTTATTTTAATTGCGTTGCCCCACTTTAACAGTTTATCACATTGAACTATTACATACATATTAGCCCAAGGAGGCGAATAAGGTGCAGTTAAACACCAACGGTCAGAAGTTTATAAATATAATAATCGGCTTTTCACGGGATTTTCCCTTCACCGTAAATCCGGGCGAACATTCCGAGAAAACCTACCCTTCTCTTTTAGAGCTTATAAATCCCGATGATATTCCTCCGATAACCGAAATGTTCACCGATGTATCACAGGACGAGGAAAAGCGTTTTGAAGCGCATTGTCGTTTTATGGTGAACGATGAATATCACTGGTTTTTCCTTTCGTGCAAGGCGGTATATGCAGAATACGGCAGACCTGTGCGTTTCGAGGGAACGATGTGCGATGTATCGACCTACCTTGAAACAGCGGGCGATGACCTTGTATATAACGAATTCCGCAAAAAGCACAACATAAAGCTGTCCGAACTTAAAAAAGGCGCTCCGCGTCTTGCCGATGTGCTTGATGTCGACTACCTTACAAGCATACAGCGTCCTTTTGCCGTGCCACAGCTTTATTCCGCCATATTTGACGAAAAAGGAAAGCTGATATGTGCGCCGAAAACACAGCATAAATCCCTTTCTCCCAATGATTTTGCCTATCAGAAGAAAAAGAATATCCGCATAAATCACCTTATCAGCGGAACGTGGATACTGGGAGCTAAAACGCAGGAGTTGCTCGATGACAACATTCAGCTGTGGGAAACGCTCGTACAGACCGTTTCCCGTATGGCAAACGCATTTGTTGTAGTTCTTTCGGAAATGGACAATTCGCAGAACGCCAACAAGCTGCTCGGTCAGAATGTCGAGGAGCAGATACTGCTGAATAATATCTACGCTATCATAATGCAGAGCAAAAGCGCAGATATTGCGTTAAACTCCGTCACAGAGCTTATAGGCGATTACTTTCACCTTGACAGGATAACCATAATCGACCGTGATGATTTTACTCAGGAGCTGTGCTGGTGCAAGGATTACAAGTACCGCCACCTCCCTCTTGAAATAGACGGCGATACCGCACTTGACTGCGCCTCGATCCGTGATGATCTGAGCCTTACTTCATCGGCTTTTTCGGATACGGATACCAACGACCTTACAAAATTCGGTATCAAGTCGTACGCTATATTCAAGCTGATAAATTCGGGCGCTTTTGACAGCCTTATAATGTTCCAGACGATTGAAAAAGAGCATAACTGGACACAGCGTGAGCGCAAACAGCTCCGCAACATTTCACAGATAATCTCCTCGCTTATGATGCGTAAGGAAACGCAGGATAAGCTGGAGCAGTCGCAGAAGCTTATGCGTCAGCTTGCCTTTTATGACGCTATCTACAATATTCCGAACCGTGCAAGGCTGAACAAGGACCTTGACAAGATAATTAAGCGTAATACAAAAGGCTCGCTTATCGCTTTCAAGGTCACCAACACACGCACTCTGTCCGCAGTTTACGGTCACACCTATTCCGATATGCTGCTGCGCAGTATCGCTCAGTATCTTAAGGACCTGCCCGTGAAGGACATTGGTGTATATTATTTCACAAATGCGATTTTTATGCTTAATCTTCCGGATTGTACCGACAATGAAGCTAAAAATCTTGTCGAAATGCTGATACACCGTTTTTCAAAGCCGTGGAAATTCGGTGAGGATGAGCATTCAATCCATTGCAGTCTTGGCATAGCGTTCTATCCCGAAAACGGCGAGGATGCCGAGGAGCTTTGCAAGGCGGCAAGCACGGCAATGTACCGTGCAAGAGAATTCAAGCAGAACAGCTACGCCTTCTATTCAGGCTCGCTTGAGCGTACAAGAATGTTTGCGGCAAGCCTTGAACAGCATATAAGAGAATGTATAAACGACGGTATGAGAGGCTTTTCACTGCGTTTTCAGCCGTCCTTCAGCGCAGTTGACGGCAGTATAATCGGCTGTGAGAGCTTTGTACGCTGGCACGACGAGCAATACGGCAATATTCCTAACTCAACTTTGTTCCCTATGGCTGAAAATCTCGGCTTATCCCACGTCATAGACGGCTGGGTAATGGAGCGTTCGTGCGAATTCTGCAAGGAGATACAGGACGCAGGCTTTGAGAATTTTACCGTCAGCGTAAATCTTACCGCAGGCGAACCGCAATCTGCCGAAATCGTAACGCAGGTACGTCACGCTCTTGAAGAAAGCGCACTCCCTCCGTCCTCGCTGATACTCGAAATTCCTGTAAAAGCCAACATTTTCTACAGCGACAGCACCCATATCCTGCACGATCTGCGTAATCTCGGTGTAAATATTGCCATAGATAAATACGGCACGGGGAATATTTCGTTAAAGGTCCTCAAAAACTCATACGTCAACCTTGTGAATCTTCCGGCAAAGCTGTTTATGAATCACGAGGACGAATTTGACACTGAGCTTGTAAGCTCGGTCATCCATCTTGCAAAATGCCGTGAGCTTACCGTATGCGTAAAGGGCATTGAGGACAAGGAACAGCTCGATACCGTGCAGAAGTTCGATATTGACAGGATACAGGGCTACTACTGTTCACGTCCGCTGTCGCTGACGGAAGCAAAGACAGTATTTACCGAAAGTATAAGAATAAAGGGATGCTGAGCGTATCCTCAGACTGTCGATAAACCCACGCACCGCAAAAATGCAGAAAAGTAAACCGGCGCAAACTAAAAATCCGATAAATAAAAAGAATTTCGCACAGCCGTAAAAAAAACGGCTGTGCGAAAGCATTTTTGCTTACTGCGTCAACCGCCCCTCAACGTACCTTTGTACGCCTGTCGGAGCGGTTTCCTTGTCTGCGTGTGTTTCTCAACGTCTTCAGCGTGTCGAAAAATACTTTTTCGACACGCAACAACCGCCATGCCTCAGCACAGCGGTTGTTTCCTGTTATCCGTTAAATTTCATATTAATAATATCCGGGATCCGGCAGACCGCTGAGATAATATCTCGGGTTCAGCCTTTCCGAACCGTACCTTACTTCAAAGTGGCAGTGACAGCCGTACGCAAGTCCGGTTTCGCCTACTGCGGCTATGCACTCGCCCTGATTTACCTCCTGACCTGCACTGACGAATATCTCACTGTTGTGGGCATATACCGTTGTGTATCCGTCGGGATGAAGTATCATCACGGCATTACCGAGTCCGCCGTTGTCCCAGCCTGCAAATATTACAGTACCGCTTGCTCCGGCGTATACATCCGTACCGTAAGGTGCGCCTATATCAACGCCTCTGTGTCCGGCATAACCGCCGTCCCACCAGCCCCACTCCCAGAATGTGCCGCCGTCAACAGGCCATATATACTTCTTGCCCATATCGGCAGAAGCGTTTGAATAATGTGATGACTGCGGAGGCAGTGTACCCTGAAGGATTATCTCCGTTACAGGCTCTTTCACTCTTTCTGTTTTCTTTATGGTACGCTTGACCTCTTCGCCGTTTACATAATACACCTTTGCCGTGATTTTGTTCGTACCGGTCTCGCCCTCCTGGTAAACCGTTTCAACGCCCTCATAGCGTGTATCGTCGTCCTCATATTTCGTTTCATACGGAACTTCAACGTTGTATGTTTCCGTTCTTGAAATACTTACCGACAGGAAAGGCACCTCCTGCGTTTTAAGCAGCTTTTCGCCGGCTCTCAGCACATAGTCCTCATCCATAATGCCGGGATTCAATGCCTCAAGCTCCTCCATGCTTATTCCGAGCTTTGAACATATTCCCGAATGACTGTCGCCGTCAACCACAGTGTAATAGGACGCTTCTTCCTTTTTGGAATTTATCAGCTTGATGATTTCATCACTCGACACAATACTGTCCGACAGATAAAGACCGGGAACATACTCTATATCCTTCTCAAAGGCAACGTCCTCGTCCTTTGCATTTGTGCGGTAGCCGTCAAGTATCTTCTCAAGCTCAGCCTCAACCGCTGTATTGTCAACAAGCGCACCGTAGAACTTTCCGCCTATGTACATTCCGTATGCATACTCGATAGGAGTATCGCTCAGCTCAAGCAGCTTGTTTGCAAGCTGATATTTCGTCAGATATTCCTGGTCACCGAGCATTTCGAGCGAATATTCCGGGTCCATGCTTATCTTCTTCTCGTTGCCGATATATGTGATACGCTCCTGCATTATACGCTCTGCGTCATTGAACACCTGCTCGCTTTCGACATATCCTACAAACTTTCCGTCAACCGTCAGCTTTATCGCATAGTCTGTACCCGTCGCATATCCGACAACGCTCATAAGAAATACTATTGCGATGATCGGTGCGGCATAGTTGAACAGCGTTACCGCAAGACCCTGCTTGCCGAATACTGCGTCCTTCGCTATACTTCCGTACAGCTTTGCCGCCTTCTTGTTGTCACCCTGCTCCTTTGCGGTCCTTATCTGCCTGTTTGTACGCTGAAGCACACGCTTTGACTTTAACAAGGGTGCAAAGAAGAAGCTGCCTATTTCGCAGAACGTCCTCTTCACTGCGTCCCTGAAAAGCGCCGTATGCTTCCATATAAACACGGCGGCATAAGCCACATATACAGCAGGCTTTGAAAATACATCAGCTATGATATGGCAGAAATACTGCCCTGCCATAACCAGAAAATCAAAGATTCTGTCGGCAACAGCCGATATACCGTTTTTGCCTTTGTCTTTTTCTTCGTTGTTTTCTTCATTCCGATTCTCCGACGTATCGGCAACCGCAGGCTTTACATCAGCCTCCTGCGCTTCCTTTTCACTGTCGCTGTCAGGAAGTATAGTTTCCTCAATATCGTCACGATAATCGGGTATCATCAGTTTTCCCATTATCAATCCTTTTCCGTATAAGCCAAATCAAACGGGCATACGCCCCAAACAATCAATATATTTATATAATAACCCGCCGTTGTGAACGACAGGTGATAAATCAACGCTTTTTCCGTTAAAAGCAGGAACGGGCATAACGCCCGCTCCACACCTTTAAGGTTGCTTTTCCTTCCGTCATGAAAGACAGCAAATCTTTTCCGTCACCGCCATTATAACATAAAAGATTACAAACCCGCAACAATTTGTAACCATTTTGTTACCGTTTTGTAACCATTTCGCCCTTTTGCACAAAAATACATCTACTTTCGCTTTTATAACAGTGTATTTTCAACAGACCGATTTTGTTGTGATTTTACATAAACGCCACACGTTAATTTGTGCAACCCTTACAAATATTTTCCGGCAATTTCAGTATCTGTTGACACGCTCAACGCATTTGTGCTAAAATATAGATGTGAAATTATGCTTACCGTTAAGTTCAGGCAAAAGGCAGGTGATACCCATGAACACGAACGAAGAAAACAAAACCGAAAACCCGGAAAGCGGGATTCAGACATACGACAGGAAAAAGAAGTCACACGGCAATTTTCTGAAAATCGGCTGTGCGTCATGCGGTTTTGTCGCCGTAGTCGCTCTTTGCGTTCTTTCGAGCCGTTACTCATGGTTCGGAGTCAAAGCCGATGACGAGGGTATCAGCTACAGCAACGGTTCAGAGTCATCATATTCCGCTGCTGCACCTGTCGAGGAACAAAAGGTTCCCACCAAAGCCATCAAGCATAACGAGGCACAGGAAACCACCGCTGCAACATCGGCAGCAACAACCGCCAAAGCAACATCGGCAACCACAACAGCAAAGACCACTCAGACCACAGCGGCCACAACCAAGGCTACAGCTCCCGCAACAACCAAGGCAACAGCTCCTGCGACAACCGCCGCACCAAAGCCCGCATGGACAGAAAAGAAGTGCAGCGGCACAATGTACATAAACATTTCAAGCTGTTCTGCAAGAAAAGAGGGCTTACAAGGCGCTGAGGTCGTTTCCTATAAATATTACGGAGATGCGGTAAATATCACCGCACTGACAGACACCGGCTACTATAAGCTAGATGACGGCACATATATCCACAGCGACTATCTTTCCGAAAGTAAGCCTGTCGCAACTACCGTTCCCGCAGCGGCAAAGCCCGCCGTGCAGGACAACACAACACCCACATCGGCTATAACCGACAGTCCCGTAAACTGCACCGCAGAGGAGGCGGAGGTTTTCCGTATCGTAAATGAGATTCGTGTTTCCTACGGCCTTAAGCCTTATAAATGGGATACAAACGCATACAAGGCGGCAAAGGCACGTTGCAGTGAAATTGAACAGAATTTCAGCCATCTGCGACCTGACGGTTCAAACTTTAAGACCATATACGGCTACAGTGACGATGAGTTATGGTATAAGTTCTGCTCCGTCGGAGAAAATCTCGGCTCAGGTCAGCCCACCGCACAGAGAGTAGTTGACAGCTGGATGGCTTCCACCAAGGGTCACCGTGAAAATATACTCAATCCCGATTTTGAAAATCTCGCCGTAGCATTCGGCACATATAACGATGCTTATAAGTATTACTGGGTACAGGAATTCACAACCTACAGATAAGCATAATAACACGTTTTAAAAGCACAAACGCACAGGCTGTTCGCCTGTGCGCTATTTTTATGCTATATTTTCGTAAGATCCTCCGCTCTTACCGCCGCAGTGACCTGCCCGCCTTGCCCGATAACAATATAATCATCTCTGTCACCCGAGCCTGCCTGCATAACCTCGTACACATTCGTGTACACGAACAACGCAAGCGAACCGCCGTTATACGTCTTAGCACCGTAATTCACCTTGACCTTATCGCCTACAGCAAATTTCTGCGTTATCTCGTCACTTTCCGCCTTGTACAGATCTTCTGTATAAAGCCAGCCGGTAGGCACCGAGCCAATGCCTATAAGCGTTTCCTTGCCGCTTACCGACACCTGCTGAACGGTATAGACCGTATCATATACATAAGAATACGGCTCTAATCCGTTCGTGAACCTTGCACCACGCTTCACCCTTACGCTGTCGCCTTTTTTGAACAGATTCTCTGGCTTATCGGGCTTTTCCGGCATATCACCGTAATTTTCCCTGTACCACTTAGCCGTTATCGCAGGATAATTTACAAAGCAAATATCCCCGTCAACGTCCTTGCCTGCGATACTGTCAATGCCCCACTGCCACATTTTCTGCCCATAGTCATACCGGCTTGGGTAGTCTGGGCCTTCGGTCCAGTGCGCAAGCCATATGTCAACATCTGAAAGGCGGCTTTTGTCGTAATAGTTTTTCATCCATGAAGGGTTAGCATATATACCCGAAGGCAGACCGATTGCAGTCATTTCAGTGCAAAATTTCAGTGCCATATCAGTACGCTGTGCAGTCGTGAGTTTATCTATCTGTGCCTGTTCTTCAGCGTCAAAAAATATTGGATATGCAGGTTTTAAGCCTTTTACAGCCTTCTTGCAAGCGGATAGCTCAGCCTTAAACGTATCATCAGACGTTGCCTCAAAATACCAGTAAAGCCCGTAAGGAATGTTTCTTTTCAAGCACTCTGAAAGGTTATGTCTGAAATAAGTGTCCTCATCCGTGCGTATGCCGGCACGGATAATTACAAACTTCACGCCTGCCGACACAGCCGCCGTAAAATCGAACTGCTCCTGTGCTCTGCTTATATCAATGCCCTTTGTTCTCACTGTCGTCCTCCCCGCTTTTGCTTTTTATCTGCCTTAGTACATTCTTTATTTTCTTCGGCACCGGCAGTCCCAGTGCCGATGCGTTTTCGACAATGCTGATTCCCTCGTTAGCGATATAGAAAAGCATTACCGCCGTCATAGCGACAGGCACACCGCCAAGCACATAGGTGTCTGCGATATGACCTACCGACAGGAACACAAGTATCAGCAGCTTTTTTGCTATCCCCTTGAAGCCTACCGCACTTGACAGCTTCTTCTCCGCTATCGCCGCAAGCACACCGCTCACATAGTCCAGGATCATAAAAGCGATAAGCGCACGGAACAAACCGTTTACCTCGCCGTACATAAATCCCAGCACCGCTCCGACAGCACCTGCTATGCTGTCTATAATTATCTGTATCCTGCTCATATTTCCCCTCCTTTGCTTTGACTTTTTTACTTTTTTGTCATTCCTTGATTCAACCACCAGAAGCTCTGGGAATGAGGAGGCGTAGCTCCGCCGCCTGTTGCGGTTTTTCTTATAAGCTCGTCATCAGGCATACCCATTTTCTTAAACGTTGTCGGCTTAAGCTCCGGATGTATCTCATACAACAGCTCAAGATACGTTGTGCCCTTTGTGTCACCGGGTATCTCCATCTGCTCCACCCAGTCAAAGAAGCCCTCCTTATCACCGTAAAGCTGATATAGCGCCTCGATATATTCCTCGTCCGTATAGATTTTATCCCCGTACTTGCTGATAAAATCATAAGCGTCTCTCGGCGAAAATTTCGTACTGCCGGTTTCCTCATTCTCCACAGCGTCTTTCAGCGAGCTGTTCAGTTTTATCTGATAATTGCGGTCGCTGTCATACACCTTCTGAGCATAATCCCTGTCATTTTCGCTCACCCTACGGTTATAATCCCTGTTGTTTTCATATACCCTGCGGTTATAATCCCTGTCGTTCTCGTAATTATCCCGTTCAAACTGTGCCTGTAAATTACGCTGTGCCAGAGCGTCCTTACTTTTATTATATTCAAAATTCCTGTTTGTGTTATAATCGTCAACGCTGTCACGGTATCTTCCGTAGTCCGACTTCTCAAGCCCTATAAGCGTATTGAGCCGCTTATACGCACTTTCCTCATCGTCCTTATAGCGTTCATACGCCCTTTGTTCAAGTTCGGGTATCTTATCGTTGAGCTTTGACATATAGCTGTTGTACGCCTGCTGACCTGCCGTGACCGCATAGCTGTTGCCGTATCCGCCCGTAAGCGATGCCGCATTTCCCATCGTATCACGCATAGCCGTTCTGCCCGACTTTTCATAGCTGTTCTTATACTGTGAGAACAGCTTGTCCTTATCTGCGTCATAGGTGAAGTTCTTCTTTTCCATAACCTTTGCAAGATTGTTTTTCAGTGCGTCGCCGTATCCGCTCTTATATACCGGAGCGCTGTCCTTATCCTTGTTTTTCTGTTTTTCGCTCATATAACCTCCTCATAAATTTCAGTGCAATCGTCCTCGTTCATCTTTGCCTCATACTCATTCATCTCCTCATCAAACCTCGCAATATCCTCCGCCGTTATCCTGTCACGGCTGTAATGATTGCCAAGCTGCATAGCCGCCCAAGCCCTGTCAAAACTGCCGCTTTTAACGCCGTTCACAGCAACCTCGACTATCCATCTGCCAAAATCCAACATTATACCTCACCTCCCGATACCGCCATAGCCTCAAGCGCCGCTACTCTTGCTTCAAGGCTTGCGATACGCTCCGTATCCTCTTCGACCGCAGGCGACCAGTCTGTAGCCTTAGTGCCTTTTTCGAGCTTGATGTTGCATGCCTCGATCATGCCGTTTTTATCAAGTGCAAGAGCCACGCATTCGAGCTTTGCTATGTCGCTGTCGTCTATCGTCCAAGTCTTTTCGCAGTAGAGCCACTCGTCCTTTTTGGTTTTGTTGTTGACGGTAAGCGGTAAAATATGCAGCTTCGTATTATCAGCGGAACGGAATCTTGCCATTACATAGCCGCTTGCGTCAAGCTCGACATCGCTTCTGACCTTTATCCACGCCGACAGAGTATAGCTTGTGCCAACCTTGAAATCCGTCAGAAACCATCTTTTGCTCACGCCGAAATATCGTGCATTGCCGGAATAGCCGGTTCTGGATATTGCAAGGCTATTTCCTGATATTCCGCCATCAACCGTTATTATAGTGTTACCGCTCCAGCCTTTTTTAAGATTTCCGGTGCTGTCATACAGCAGATTTCTTCCGCCTATCTCGACAGCATTCACCGCCGCAGTAATATCTGCCGCTGTCGCCGCTCCGACCTCGCTTGCCGTATACGCAGGCTTATTCTCGGTTTTCGTCCATTCGGGCATATCCGTAATATCCGACATATTATGTGTATGATTTTTCTCTGCCGCTCCGACTTCATTTGCCGTATAAGCAGGCTTGCTTTTTGCCTTCGCCCAGTCCGATATTTCGTCTGATTTCAGATACGCCGACAGGTCAACCGATATTGTACCGCTGTCCGATACATTAATATTCTCCCCTATCATCACGCCGCCGAGCGTGTCGGCGGTTGCAGGCGGCAAAGTATAACCTCCGCTGCCACCGCCGCACTTTATACTGCCTGCCACCCACAGATTCCCGCCATCGTCAAGCACCAGTGCATCACTTTCGTGACTTCCTTGAGGTGAGCCGTTTCCGACAACAAAAAGTGCGTCTTTGGTCTTGTTGCTGATGCCGAAAGCCGCACCGCCTCGATAATTGGATACTGCATACATACCGTGAGCGAAGGATGCTTCCGCTTTCGCTTCGCTGTTAATACCGCCTGCGTGGCTGTACCAACCGCTTGCAACGGCATTATACCCTTCTGCATGGCTGTATCCGCCGCTCGCAACGGCATTGTATCCTTCTGCGTGGCTGCAATAACCGCTTGCTGTGGTGTTTTCTCCCTCAGCGTGCGAGCTCGTTCCGCTCGCTGTGGTGCCGTATCCTTCAGCGTGTGCGTATGTGCTGCTTGCTGTGGTGCTGTTCCCTTCTGCGTGTGCGCTTGGTGCTGTTGCCTTCGTGCCGTTTCCTTCGGCGTGAGCGTAAAGCGAGCTTGCGATATTATTTTCATAGTCGTTGAATATCTCACAGCCGATTCCGGTAGCGGTAAGTTGTCCCACTTCGCCTGCAATCGTACTGTAAATAAGCTGTTTTTCCTCTTTGCCGTCCGACTTCTGCGCAATATTCTCATCAATGCCGTTAAAACAGAATTTTATCCTTTCGGTAAGGAGTGACAGATAATCCTCAACCGCATTTATCCGCCCTTTGTCCTCCGCCGATTTATCGGGAGCAAAGCTCATATTCAGATTATCCACTTATCTCACTTCCCTTTTCACTGTCAAGATATATGCCGTACAGCGTCGCATAAGCGTCACCGCTTACTTCGCCGCATATCTTTATTTTTATCTTTCTGCATCTGAGCGGTATTACAGGAGCGACAGCTATTTCTTCGCCATTCCCCTTTTCACTGCAAAGCTCATATACCTTCCTCCATTCTCCGCCGTCAGCGCTTATATATGCCGACAGCTCAAGCGTTTCGTTGTCCTGCTTTTTGTGATACAGCGACATTCTCAGCTTTTTATATATTCTGAATATGCTTC
>ERZ791861.1469-NODE-1469-length-11411-cov-3.083920_pt1 | contig 11411 bp, 8 predicted proteins | sample MGYA00510283_ERZ791861 | MGnify/ENA primary metagenome ERZ791861 (study PRJEB30046, sample SAMN00792074) | human gut metagenome | study: EMG produced TPA metagenomics assembly of the A metagenome-wide association study of gut microbiota in type 2...
CCCGTAGGTCACAATGCCGTTCCACGAGATCACCCGCCCGATATGCAGCGAGCCAACCACGCCAACGCCCCATAGGGTCGATCCCGTTCCGGCAAAACTTTGCCCAATCCCAAGGATGACGCGCCCCAGGCAAAGTAATAACAGGCTGATGACAGGCAGACTGGCGGTTAATCCTGCCGTCAGATACCCCAGACCGCTCAAAAAGCAGCCGCATAAACCGAAGACGACAATCTTTTTGGGTCCCAGCGAATCGGCGTAACGTCCGGCATGAGGGCGGCTCAGCAAGGTGGCGAAATATTGCAGGCTGATAACCAATCCTGCCCAGAAGGCGCTAAAGCCCATCACATCATGGACATAGCCCGGTAATACAGCGAGCGGCAACCCGATGGTGAGGTAGCTGGCGAAGTTAAACATGACTATAGAGACAATGCGCAAATTCAGGCGCAATCCGTTTAGCGCGGGTTCGGCTACGGGTTCGGGCATGAGGATCACCACATTTTTACAACAGTGTTTCATTTTTACCACGTGCTGACGTGAAAATCAGCAGTAAGAATCAGAATATTGCTGGCGTGACTCCCGCTACACTTAATACAAAAAGTCACAAGGAAGCCCCAATGGAAACCCCTCAACCCGATAAAACGGGCATGCACATTCTGCTCAAGCTGGCCTCGCTGGTAGTGATCCTCGCGGGCATTCACGCAGCGGCAGATATCATTGTGCAGCTGTTACTGGCGCTGTTTTTTGCCATCGTCCTCAACCCGCTCGTCACCTGGTTTATTCGTCGGGGAGTATAACGCCCCGTTGCCATTACGATTGTAGTGGTGGTGATGCTGATCGCACTAACCGCGCTGGTCGGCGTACTGGCGGCATCGTTTAACGAATTTATCTCTATGCTGCCGAAGTTTAATAAGGAGCTGACGCGCAAACTTTTTAAATTGCAGGAGATGTTGCCTTTTCTTAATTTGCATATGTCGCCGGAGCGAATGCTGCAGCGGATGGACTCGGAAAAAGTGGTTACCTTCACCACAGCGCTAATGACCGGGCTTTCCGGGGCAATGGCGAGCGTGCTTTTGCTGGTGATGACCGTAGTTTTTATGCTGTTTGAAGTGCGCCACGTCCCTTACAAAATGCGTTTTGCGCTGAATAATCCACAGATTCACATCGCGGGATTACACCGCGCACTTAAAGGCGTTTCGCACTATCTTGCATTGAAGACGCTACTCAGTTTATGGACAGGTGTCATCGTCTGGCTGGGGCTGGAGCTGATGGGGGTGCAGTTTGCGCTGATGTGGGCAGTACTGGCGTTTTTGCTCAACTACGTGCCCAATATCGGCGCGGTAATTTCCGCCGTACCGCCAATGATTCAGGTGCTGCTGTTTAATGGTGTTTACGAATGTATTCTGGTCGGCGCATTGTTTTTAGTGGTCCATATGGTCATCGGCAATATTTTAGAACCACGGATGATGGGCCATCGCCTGGGGATGTCCACCATGGTGGTATTTCTTTCATTGTTAATTTGGGGATGGCTGCTCGGCCCGGTAGGGATGCTACTTTCGGTGCCATTAACCAGCGTGTGTAAAATCTGGATGGAAACCACCAAAGGCGGTAGCAAACTGGCGATTTTACTGGGGCCGGGCAGACCGAAAAGTCGGTTACCGGGATGAGGCGACAAGTGATACGATACGCACTTTCATTTTCCATTAAACGTTGGCCCTGATATGTATCGGATAGTTCTGGGGAAAGTTTCGACCTTAAGCGCAGCTCCACTGCCACCGGGTTTACGCGAGCAAGCACCGCAAGGTCCACGACGCGAACGCTGGCTGGCGGGGCGTGCATTGCTTTCGCACACGCTTTCCCCGCTACCGGAGATCATCTATGGCGAACAAGGCAAACCTGCATTTGCGCCGGAAATGCCGCTATGGTTCAACTTAAGCCATAGCGGTGACGATATCGCCCTGCTGTTGAGTGATGAAGGCGAAGTCGGCTGCGATATCGAAGTGATTCGCCCGCGCGCCAACTGGCGCTGGCTGGCGAACGCCGTATTCAGCCTCGGGGAACACGCTGAGATGGACGCCGTGCATCCTGATCAGCAACTGGAAATGTTCTGGCGCATCTGGACGCGCAAAGAAGCCATCGTTAAACAGCGTGGCGGCAGCGCCTGGCAAATCGTCAGCGTAGACAGCACCTATCACTCCTCGCTGTCAGTCAGCCATTGTCAGCTTGAAAATTTAAGCCTTGCGATCTGCACCCCTACTCCCTTTACGCTCACCGCCGACAGTGTGCAATGGATCGATTCAGTTAACTGATCCGCCCACCCGACTGCCCATCTATTGATCCAGAACAGGTAATCAGTATGACGAATACTTAAAATCGTCATACTTATTTCCGCCATCTATTTTAATCCATTGGGGTTACCATGCTCTCCACACTCCGCCGCACTCTATTTGCGCTGCTGGCTTGTGCGTCTTTTATCGTCCATGCCGCTGCACCAGATGAAATCACCACCGCCTGGCCGGTGAATGTCGGGCCACTAAACCCGCACCTTTACACGCCTAACCAGATGTTCGCCCAGAGCATGGTTTATGAACCATTGGTGAAATATCAGGCAGACGGTTCGGTGATCCCGTGGCTGGCAAAAAGCTGGACTCATTCAGAAGATGGTAAAACCTGGACCTTCACCCTGCGTGATGACGTGAAATTCTCCAACGGTGAACCGTTCGATGCCGAGGCGGCGGCAGAAAACTTCCGCGCAGTGCTCGATAACCGTCAACGTCACGCCTGGCTGGAGCTGGCAAACCAGATTGTTGATGTTAAAGCACTCAGTAAAACAGAGCTGCAAATTACCCTGAAAAGCGCCTACTATCCTTTCCTGCAAGAACTGGCCCTGCCCCGTCCTTTCCGTTTTATCGCTCCCTCGCAGTTTAAAAACCATGAAACCATGAACGGAATTAAAGCGCCGATTGGCACCGGACCGTGGATTTTGCAGGAATCGAAACTGAATCAGTACGATGTCTTCGTCCGTAACGAAAACTACTGGGGCGAAAAGCCAGCGATTAAAAAGATCACCTTTAACGTCATCCCGGACCCGACTACCCGCGCGGTGGCGTTTGAAACTGGCGATATCGACCTGCTGTACGGAAACGAAGGGTTATTACCGCTCGATACCTTCGCCCGCTTTAGCCAGAATCCGGCTTACCACACCCAACTGTCACAGCCGATCGAAACCGTGATGCTGGCGCTCAATACCGCCAAAGCCCCCACCAACGAGCTGGCAGTACGTGAAGCTCTTAATTACGCGGTAAACAAAAAATCGCTGATTGATAACGCGTTGTATGGCACCCAGCAGGTCGCCGACACCCTGTTTGCCCCTTCTGTGCCCTACGCCAACCTCGGCCTGAAACCGAGCCAGTACGATCCGCAAAAAGCGAAAGCGTTGCTGGAAAAAGCCGGTTGGACGCTGCCTGCGGGCAAAGACATCCGCGAGAAAAATGGTCAGCCGCTGCGCATTGAACTTTCGTTCATCGGCACCGATGCGTTAAGCAAATCGATGGCGGAAATCATTCAGGCTGATATGCGCCAGATTGGCGCAGATGTCTCGCTGATTGGCGAAGAAGAGAGCAGTATCTATGCTCGTCAGCGCGACGGTCGTTTTGGCATGATTTTCCACCGCACCTGGGGCGCGCCATATGATCCACACGCCTTCCTCAGTTCAATGCGCGTACCGTCACACGCTGACTTCCAGGCACAGCAAGGATTAGCCGACAAACCGCTGATTGATAAAGAGATCGGCGAAGTGCTGGCGACCCATGACGAAACGCAACGTCAGGCGCTGTATCGCGACATTCTGACCCGTCTGCATGACGAGGCGGTTTATCTGCCTATCAGTTACATCTCAATGATGGTGGTATCAAAACCGGAGCTGGGTAACATCCCCTACGCGCCGATCGCCACCGAAATTCCGTTCGAACAGATTAAACCGGTGAAACCTTAATGTTGCGTTACGTATTACGCCGCTTTCTGCTGCTGATCCCGATGGTGCTCGCCGCCTCGGTGATCATTTTTCTGATGCTGCGCCTCGGTACCGGCGACCCGGCGCTCGATTATTTGCGTCTGTCTAACCTGCCGCCGACGCCGGAGATGCTGGCCTCTACCCGCACCATGCTGGGACTGGATCAGCCGCTGTACGTCCAGTACGGCACCTGGTTGTGGAAGGCGCTGCATCTTGACTTTGGTATCTCATTCGCCAGCCAACGCCCGGTACTGGACGATATGCTGAACTTCCTGCCCGCCACGCTGGAACTTGCAGGTGCGGCGCTGGTATTAATTCTGCTCACTTCCGTACCGCTCGGTATCTGGGCGGCGCGCCATCGCGACCGTCTGCCGGATTTCGCCGTACGTTTCATCGCGTTTCTTGGCGTGTCGATGCCTAACTTCTGGCTGGCGTTTTTACTGGTGATGGCGTTTTCGGTGTATCTGCAATGGCTACCCGCGATGGGTTACGGCGGCTGGCAGCACATCATTTTGCCTGCGGTTTCCATTGCCTTTATGTCGCTGGCGATTAACGCGCGTTTACTGCGCGCCAGTATGCTGGACGTCGCCGGTCAGCGTCACGTCACCTGGGCGCGTCTGCGCGGCCTGAACGACAAACAGACCGAACGTCGCCACATCCTGCGCAATGCCTCGCTGCCGATGATCACCGCCGTGGGGATGCATATCGGCGAACTGATTGGCGGGACGATGATTATCGAAAACATCTTTGCCTGGCCGGGCGTCGGGCGCTATGCGGTGTCGGCGATTTTTAACCGTGACTATCCGGTGATCCAGTGCTTTACGCTGATGATGGTGGTGGTTTTTGTGGTCTGTAATTTGATTGTCGATTTGCTCAACGCCGCGCTGGACCCGCGCATTCGTCGTCATGAAGGAGCGCACGCGTGAACTTTTTCCTCTCTTCCCGCTGGTCGGTACGCCTGGCGCTGATCATTATCGCCCTGCTGGCGCTGATTGCGCTCACCAGCCAGTGGTGGCTGCCGTATGACCCCCAGGCGATTGATTTGCCGTCGCGCCTGCTTTCGCCGGATGCGCAGCACTGGCTGGGCACCGATCACTTAGGTCGCGATATTTTCTCGCGGCTGATGGCAGCGACCCGCGTGTCGCTCGGTTCGGTAATGGCCTGCCTGCTGCTGGTGCTGACATTAGGGCTGGTTATTGGCGGCAGCGCCGGGTTGATTGGCGGGCGCGTTGATCAGGCCACCATGCGCGTCGCCGATATGTTTATGACCTTCCCGACCTCGATTCTGTCGTTCTTTATGGTTGGCGTGCTCGGCACCGGGCTGACCAACGTAATTATCGCCATCGCCCTGTCGCACTGGGCGTGGTATGCACGCATGGTGCGCAGCCTGGTGATTTCACTACGCCAACGCGAGTTTGTGCTGGCGTCACGGCTTTCCGGTGCGGGCCATGTGCGGGTGTTTGTCGATCATCTGGCAGGCGCGGTGATCCCTTCGCTGCTGGTGCTGGCAACGCTGGATATCGGCCATATGATGCTGCACGTCGCGGGGATGTCTTTCCTTGGCCTCGGTGTGACCGCGCCGACCGCCGAATGGGGCGTGATGATTAACGACGCGCGCCAGTATATCTGGACCCAGCCGCTGCAAATGTTCTGGCCGGGGCTGGCGCTGTTTATCAGCGTGATGGCCTTTAACCTGGTGGGTGACGCACTGCGCGATCATCTGGACCCTCATCTGGTGACGGAGCACGCACACTAATGCCGCAACAGATTGAACTACGTAATATCGCGCTACAGGCCGCGCAGCCGCTGGTACACGGTGTATCGTTAACCCTGCAACGCGGGCGCGTGCTGGCGTTAGTCGGCGGTAGCGGCAGCGGGAAATCATTAACCTGCGCCGCGACGCTGGGCATTTTGCCCGCTGGCGTTCGCCAGACGGCGGGGGAAATTTTAGCCGATGGCAAACCGGTTTCGCCTTGCGCCCTGCGCGGCATCAAAATTGCCACCATCATGCAGAACCCGCGCAGCGCCTTTAATCCACTGCACACCATGCACACCCACGCGCGGGAAACCTGCCTGGCGTTAGGGAAACCCGCCGATGACGCTACGCTTACCGCTGCCATAGAAGCGGTGGGGCTGGAAAACGCCGCGCGCGTGCTGAAGCTGTACCCGTTCGAGATGAGCGGCGGCATGTTGCAGCGCATGATGATTGCGATGGCGGTGCTGTGTGAATCACCGTTTATCATCGCCGATGAACCGACCACCGACCTTGACGTGGTAGCACAGGCGCGCATCCTCGATCTGCTGGAAAGCATTATGCAAAAACAAGCGCCGGGAATGCTGCTGGTGACCCATGATATGGGCGTTGTGGCGCGTCTGGCGGATGACGTGGCGGTGATGTCTGACGGTAAGATTGTCGAACAGGGCGATGTAGAAACGCTGTTTAACGCCCCCAAACATACAGTGACGCGCAGCCTGGTTTCCGCTCATCTCGCCCTCTACGGTATGGAGCTGGCATCATGACTTTACTTAACATCTCCGGCCTTTCCCATCACTATGCGCACGGTGGATTTAACGGAAAACATCAACATCAGGCGGTGCTGAATAACGTTTCCCTGACCCTGAAAAGCGGCGAAACCGTCGCCCTGCTGGGGCGCAGCGGCTGCGGGAAAAGTACCCTCGCGCGGTTGCTGGTGGGTTTAGAATCGCCCGCGCAGGGGAATATTAGCTGGCGTGGCGAACCGCTGGCGAAACTCAATCGCGCCCAGCGTAAAGCGTTCCGCCGCGATATTCAGATGGTATTTCAGGACTCCATCAGCGCCGTGAATCCGCGCAAAACCGTGCGCGAGATCCTGCGTGAACCGATGCGCCACCTGCTATCACTGAAAAAATCCGAACAACTGGCGCGCGCCAGCGAAATGCTGAAGGCGGTCGATCTCGATGACAGCGTTCTCGACAAACGCCCACCGCAGTTAAGCGGCGGCCAGCTCCAGCGCGTCTGCCTGGCTCGCGCGCTGGCGGTCGAACCGAAACTACTGATTCTGGATGAAGCCGTTTCTAACCTTGATCTCGTGTTACAGGCGGGTGTCATTCGCCTGCTGAAAAAGCTACAACAACAGTTTGGCACCGCCTGCCTGTTCATCACCCACGACTTACGCCTGGTAGAACGCTTTTGCCAGCGGGTAATGGTTATGGACAACGGACAAATCGTCGAAACCCAGGTGGTGGGAGAGAAATTAACCTTTTCCTCTGACGCCGGACGTGTGCTACAAAACGCGGTATTACCCGCATTCCCCGTGCGCCGTCGCACCACAGAAAAGGTTTAACGCAAATGCAACGAGTCACCATCACGCTTGATGACGATTTACTGGAGACGCTGGACAGCCTGAGCCAGCGTCGTGGTTATAACAACCGTTCCGAAGCTATCCGCGACATTCTGCGTAGCGCCCTGGCGCAAGAGGCCACCCAGCAGCACGGCACGCAAGGTTTCGCGGTGCTGTCGTATGTGTATGAACACGAAAAACGCGACTTAGCCAGCCGCATTGTCTCCACCCAGCATCATCACCACGACCTCTCCGTCGCCACGCTGCATGTGCACATCAACCACGACGACTGTCTGGAAATCGCCGTGTTGAAAGGTGACATGGGTGACGTGCAGCATTTTGCCGATGACGTTATCGCCCAGCGCGGCGTGCGGCACGGGCATTTGCAGTGCTTGCCGAAGGAAGATTGAGTCTATTATTGGGTCCTTTGGTGAACGATCAACAAAGGGCCACTAGCACACCTGATTCCTCTCTAAATACCCTATCCGAACCTTCTCTTTTGTAACGTTCTAAATATATTCCTAAAAATCTTCAATTCATTGTGACCACAAGTTTTTCTTCGCTTTTTCGTATGAAGATACTGTCATTAAAATAATAGAAAAGGATTTTACGATGAGCGGAAAACCGGCGGCGCGTCAGGGTGACATGACGCAGTATGGCGGTAGCATTGTTCAGGGTTCAGCCGGGGTACGCATCGGTGCCCCCACCGGCGTGGCCTGTTCGGTGTGCCCCGGCGGAGTGACGTCCGGCCATCCGGTCAATCCCCTGCTCGGTGCAAAGGTCCTTCCCGGTGAAACCGACATCGCCCTGCCCGGCCCGCTGCCGTTCATCCTCTCCCGCACCTACAGCAGTTACCGGACAAAAACGCCCGCGCCGGTGGGGAGCCTCGGCCCCGGCTGGAAAATGCCTGCGGATATCCGCTTACAGCTGCGCGATAACACACTGATACTCAGTGATAACGGCGGCAGAAGCCTGTATTTTGAGCACCTGTTTCCCGGTGAGGACGGTTACAGCCGCAGCGAGTCACTGTGGCTGGTGCGCGGCGGCGTGGCGAAACTGGATGAAGGTCACCGGCTGGCCGCACTCTGGCAGGCGCTGCCGGAAGAACTCCGCTTAAGTCCGCATCGTTATCTGGCGACAAACAGTCCGCAGGGGCCGTGGTGGCTGCTCGGTTGGTGTGAGCGGGTGCCGGAAGCGGATGAGGTGCTGCCTGCGCCGCTGCCGCCGTACCGGGTACTGACCGGGCTGGTGGACCGCTTCGGGCGCACACAGACGTTCCACCGCGAAGCCGCCGGTGAATTCAGCGGCGAAATCACCGGCGTGACGGATGGTGCCTGGCGTCACTTCCGGCTGGTACTGACCACGCAGGCGCAGCGGGCAGAAGAAGCCCGGCAGCAGGCCATTTCCGGCGGGACGGAACCGTCCGCTTTTCCTGATACCCTGCCGGGTTACACCGAATATGGCCGGGACAACGGCATCCGTCTGTCTGCCGTGTGGCTGACGCACGACCCGGAATACCCGGAGAATTTACCTGCCGCGCCGCTGGTGCGCTATGGCTGGACGCCACGCGGCGAACTGGCGGTGGTGTATGACCGTAGTGGCAAACAGGTGCGCAGCTTTACTTACGATGATAAATACCGGGGCCGGATGGTGGCGCACCGTCACACGGGCCGGCCGGAAATCCGTTACCGTTACGACAGCGACGGGCGGGTGACAGAACAGCTAAACCCGGCAGGCTTAAGCTACACGTATCAGTATGAGAAAGACCGCATCACCATCACCGACAGCCTGGACCGCCGTGAAGTGCTGCACACGCAGGGCGAAGCCGGGCTGAAGCGGGTGGTGAAAAAGGAACACGCGGACGGCAGCGTCACGCAGAGTCAGTTTGACGCCGTGGGCAGGCTCAGGGCACAGACGGATGCCGCAGGCCGGACAACAGAGTACAGCCCGGATGTGGTGACGGGCCTCATCACGCGCATAACCACGCCGGATGGCAGGGCATCGGCGTTTTACTATAACCACCACAACCAGTTAACGTCAGCCACCGGGCCTGACGGGCTGGAATTGCGCCGGGAATATGATGAATTGGGCCGTCTGATTCAGGAAACTGCCCCTGACGGCGATATCACCCGCTACCGTTATGATAATCCACACAGTGACTTACCCTGCGCAACGGAAGATGCCACCGGCAGCCGGAAAACCATGACGTGGAGCCGTTACGGTCAGTTGCTGAGCTTCACCGACTGTTCCGGTTATGTAACCCGTTATGACCATGACCGCTTCGGGCAGATGACGGCGGTGCACCGCGAGGAAGGGCTGAGTCAGTACCGCGCATACGACAGCCGTGGACAGTTAATTGCCGTGAAAGACACGCAGGGCCATGAAACGCGGTATGAATACAACATCGCCGGTGACCTGACCGCCGTCATTGCCCCGGACGGCAGCAGAAACGGGACACAGTACGATGCGTGGGGAAAGGCCGTCCGTACCACGCAGGGCGGGCTGACGCGCAGTATGGAATACGATGCTGCCGGACGGGTCATCCGCCTGACCAGTGAAAACGGCAGCCACACCACCTTCCGTTACGATGTACTTGACCGGCTGATACAGGAAACCGGCTTTGACGGCCGCACACAGCGTTATCACCACGACCTGACCGGCAAACTTATCCGCAGCGAGGATGAGGGTCTGGTCACCCACTGGCACTATGACGAAGCAGACCGCCTCACGCACCGCACCGTGAAGGGTGAAACCGCAGAGCGGTGGCGGTATGACGAACGCGGCTGGCTGACAGACATCAGCCATATCAGCGAAGGGCACCGGGTGGCGGTGTATTACGGATATGATGAGAAAGGCCGGCTGACCGGTGAGCGTCAGACGGTGCATCACCCGCAGACGGAAGCACTGCTCTGGCAGCATGAGACCAGACATGCGTACAACGCGCAGGGGCTGGCGAACCGCTGTATACCGGACAGCCTGCCCGCCGTGGAATGGCTGACCTACGGCAGCGGTTACCTGGCAGGCATGAAACTCGGCGACACACCGCTGGTGGAGTACACCCGCGACCGCCTGCACGGGGAAACGCTGCGCAGCTTCGGCCGTTATGAACTCACCACCGCTTATACCCCTGCCGGGCAGTTACAGAGCCAGCACCTGAACAGCCTGCTGTCTGACCGCGATTACACCTGGAACGACAACGGCGAACTCATCCGCATCAGCAGCCCGCGCCAGACCCGGAGTTACAGCTACAGCACCACCGGCAGGCTGACCGACGTTCACACCACCGCAGCGAATCTGGATATCCGCATCCCGTATGCCACAGACCCGGCAGGTAACCGCCTGCCCGACCCGGAGCTGCACCCGGACAGCACCCTCAGCATGTGGCCGGATAACCGTATCGCCCGTGACGCGCACTATCTTTACCGGTATGACCGTCACGGCAGGCTGACAGAGAAAACCGACCTCATCCCGGAAGGGGTTATCCGCACGGATGATGAGCGGACTCACCGGTACCATTACGACAGTCAGCACCGGCTGGTGCACTACACGCGGACACAATATGCAGAGCCGCTGGTCGAAAGTCGCTATCTTTACGACCCGCTGGGCCGCAGGGTGGCAAAACGGGTGTGGCGGCGTGAACGGGACCTGACGGGCTGGATGTCGCTGTCACGGAAACCGCAAGTGACCTGGTACGGCTGGGACGGCGACCGCCTGACCACGATACAGAACGACAGAACCCGCATCCAGACGATTTATCAGCCGGGGAGCTTCACGCCACTCATCAGGGTTGAAACCGCCACCGGTGAGCTGGCGAAAACGCAGCGCCGCAGCCTGGCGGATACCCTTCAGCAGTCCGGCGGCGAAGACGGTGGCAGTGTGGTGTTCCCGCCGGTGCTGGTGCAGATGCTCGACCGGCTGGAAAGTGAAATCCTGGCTGACCGGGTGAGTGAGGAAAGCCGCCGCTGGCTGGCATCGTGCGGCCTGACCGTGGAGCAGATGCAAAACCAGATGGACCCGGTGTACACGCCGGCGCGAAAAATCCACCTGTACCACTGCGACCATCGCGGCCTGCCGCTGGCGCT
>ERZ791861.1474-NODE-1474-length-11389-cov-4.599876_pt1 | contig 11389 bp, 12 predicted proteins | sample MGYA00510283_ERZ791861 | MGnify/ENA primary metagenome ERZ791861 (study PRJEB30046, sample SAMN00792074) | human gut metagenome | study: EMG produced TPA metagenomics assembly of the A metagenome-wide association study of gut microbiota in type 2...
CTCAAGTGTCTTTCGAATTCTTCTATCATAGTGAAAGACCTCCTTTCACTATGATATTATACCGGGTTCCTTTTACAGCCCTTTGACCAGCGGGAGTAATTCCTCAATCCGCTGAACGATGCGGTACTGTTCAGCGAGAGGCGGCAGCGGAAACAGCAGATTGTGGATTGCATTGGAGGATAAGCCCTGAATAGCAATGCCTTTTCCGCCAATCCAGCCTGCGCCTTTGTAAAGGTAAAAGAGGTAGTAAAAGAACCGAGTACAGACAGGCGCATAAGCTCGCAGCCTGTGAATATGGTTCTGAATACGCATGGGTGCAGCGCCTTCCCAGATGGCTGCACGACCGATATCCCCACCCTCACAAACTAAGAGATCGCCCTGTTGTACTGTACATTTATCGACCTCTGAATCCGTAAAGGGCATGGTTTTGAGGTTATCCAAAACAAAACGATCCCAGTATAAGTTGGAGGTCGTAATATAGGTGAGCTTTTCGCCGTCCCGATTTGAGGCGTTTAAGGCTTTTCCTGTGTTGTGTTGAAAAACAGTTCCGAGCCGTACCCACTCCCAAGTTTCGGGGATCTCAAAGGGCAGTTCATCGTCGATACAGCGCTCCACACCGTCCAACTTCTCATAATGAGAATTAGACAGTGCCGACGGATTGAATCAACGGCGTAATGGAAGCGTAAAACTCAACAATTCTCTTCTGTTCTGCAAGTGGAGGTATAGCAACGAGAGTGTTTGCGATATCCCTCATAACCCAATTCTTATTGCCAACACCTCTGGTGTGCTCAGTACATTGCTGTTGTACCAGCGGGGACTGAATTAGGAGTAGCAGATAATTCTCGTCAAGCAGCGAATGTGAGAACCTCAACTGCGCTACGCTCACAAACAGGCTGAATTCTTCATCTGTATCGACAATCACAGGAATACCGGTCGTTCCAACCTTGGTGAGGAGAATATCACCACGTTTGGGATCGCACCGTTTATACAGCTCACGATGTTCACTTTCTGATATGTGCTTGGCACTGTCAAACGAGAGAACACCGGAGCTCACATCCTTAACAGAGATAAATGGCACTCCGCTATCAGTGTATTTGGGTGTACTGTGAGTGCCATCCGTTAGTTTCTCCAAAATTGAACCCAAACGGCACCAAGCCCAGCTATCAGGGATTTCAAACGGGATCTCATCATCAATGCAGGCCTCTTCGGAGCCTCGCTTTTCATAATGAGAATTATCCCGTCTGAAAATGACGGATTCGTGCTTGTCCTTTTTGATTTTGCCCTCTTTGATGAGCCGCTGTTTCTCCGCCCGGATACGTTCCAGCAGAGCCTCTGCAGGAGCGTCAGCCGGGTCTTGCGGTACCAGCTTACCCTGGACTGCCTCTTGCAGTATCGACTTCTTAAGGGCTTCTGGAAAGCTATCCTGCAATTCCTGAAGGGCTGTTGCCTTAAGGGCATAATTCTCAATAACCAGTTCAGCTTCCTGTATACGAGCTACAATTCTCTCTTGCTCAGCAAGTGGTGGGACTGGAAGTAGTATCGTTCCCAATTTATCTCCGGAGATGTGAACAATTATGTCGCCGGTTGCTAAAGCTACTTTGCGGCCGATTACATATGGCGAAGCCATAACGTATGAAAGAAAAAGCGGGTTCATACCATGCCGAGTCCAAAAAGCAAGGTCACCGCCTGCAGCAATAGGCTCGGTTCCCAAATATGCCACAGCTTTCGCTATGTCTGGCTTATTCTCGCCAGTAAGAGTCATGAGCACATCGCCATACGAAAAATGCTTGCATTTCTCGTAGAGATCGAGGGCAATAAAGGAAACAGCTGAAGTGAACGATGTCTGATAAGTTGTATAGAGCTCACCATAGCGGACACACGAGAGACCCTGTTGGACTGTTTCGTTCCGCTTTATGCCGCTGCCGCGAACAATCTCTCCCAAGGAGCGAATACGCACCCACTCCCACGAATCGGGGATGTCAAACGGTACTTCATCCGTCAACGACCGCACTTCATCGCCGATTTTCTCATAAGGAGTATTATCGGCACCTTTGAAGATAACGGAGGTGTTCTTTTCACGCTTGATCTTCTTCTCTTTGATGAGCCGCTCTTTCTCCGCACGGATGCGTTCCAGCAGAGCGCTGGCGGGCTCGTCATTCGGGTCCTGCGGCACGAGCTTGCCCTGAACAGCCATCTGGAGAATGGAGTTTTTCAGTTGCTGCGCAGTCATTCGTCGCCCTCCTCCGTAATGTCAATGCCAAGGATATCGGTGATCTGGGCAAGGATGCGGTCAATGTCAGCGTTCAGGCTTGCCCGCTTCTCCTGGTACTGCTGAATCAGTTCCTTCGGCGGCAGGATCTCCTCCTCTTCGTGAGGATAGCCGCAGAGGTCGATGTTATAGCTCCGTGCTTTCAGTTCCTCGACGGTGTACTTCTTCGCCTTGTCGAAGCCGTCAATGGTGATCTCCTCGCGGTTGTCCCACCACTCAACAGCAGGGGCAAAGTGCTCCAGCTTCATGGGCTTTGTCTTGGAGAAGTTCTTGTATCCCTCCGGCATATCCAGACGATAGAACCAGATCTCCGTCGTGGGATGCGTCCGGTCGAAGAAAAGGATGTTTGTTGTGATAGAGGTGTACGGTGCAAAAACGCTGTGTGGCATACGGATGACCGTGTGGAGGTTAAACTCGGACAGCAGCTTTTCCTTGATTGCCATTTTGGCATTATCCGTGCCGAACAGGAAACCGTCCGGCAAAATAATGGCGCAGCGACCGTTCTGCTTCAGCCGATACATGATGACAGACATAAAGAGGTCGGCGGTTTCGCTGCTGCGAAGGTCAGCCGGGAAATTCTGCTTTACGCCCTCTTTTTCGTTGCCGCCGTAAGGAGGATTCATCAGAATGACATCGAAGCGGTCGCTCTCCTTGTACTCACGCACATTCTTTTCCAGGCTGTTGCCGTGGATGATGCGAGGGTTGTCGATGTCGTGGAGCAGCATATTTGTGGCGCACAGAAGGAACGGCAGCGCCTTCTTTTCAATGCCATAGCTGGAGTTGCTGTAAACCGTTCTGTCCTCGACAGTCTGCACCTGAGCATCCAGCACCTTCAGCGCAGAGGTAAGGAAGCCACCGGTACCGCAGGCAAAGTCCGCAATAGACTCGCCGAGCTTTGGCTTGATCATCTGCACCATAAAGTCCGTTACAGCACGGGGCGTATAGAATTCACCGGAGTTACCGGCGCTCTGCAAGCTGCGGAGGATCGTTTCGTAAATCTCGCCGAAGGCGTGACGATCCTCGTACTCCTCAAAGTCGATCTCGTCAATGACGTTGATGACCTGCCGGAGAAGGATGCCATCTTTCATGTAGTTGTTATTGTCCTCAAAAGCATTGCGGACAATGATCTGACTCATCGGAGTGTTTTCGTCAATCTCAATGGACTTAAGGGTCGGGAACAGCTTTCCGTTCACGAAGTTGAGAAGCGCATCGCCAGTGAGAGCCTTGCCATCCTTGTGGTCGACTGCCCAATTGCGCCAACGCAGTTCCTCCGGAATGATGGAGGTGTATTTCTCGTCGTAAAACTCCCAAATCTCCTCTTTGGCGTCATACACTTTCAGAAAGAGAATCCATACCATCTGCTCAATGCGCTGGGCATCACCGTTAATGCCCGCATCATTCCGCATGATGTCCTGCAGTCGTTTTACCAGGTTATTTAAACTCATATCTTATGCTCTCCTTACGCAGCGTATATTTCCTTCTGCAAATCACGGATGGCTTGAATGTATCCACTCTTGCCGCCGAACAGTTTTGCGATTTTCATGGGAGTGCCAAATTTACGGAACGGGTCATTGGACAGAATTTCGAGGTTCTCGATGCCTTGAATGCCCTCGTTCATGTACTTGTCCAGAAGCGCACTCAGAACGTCCTGCGCCAAGCCGGAATACTTGTAGAGGTATCCGCGCTTACGGACATTGTTTGCCCGCTCCGCCTTCGTCAGTGGTGCCTTATCGTAGGCAATGTGACAGATGAGGTCAAAATCGTCAATATCCTTATTCCCAGCAATTTGCCGCACCGCTTCCAGAAGGACGCCGCGCTCCTGCAATTCGTCGATAATGGCCTGCTTTTTTTCCTCGGAGTTCCAGGCACGGAGGAACGAGTCCAAGGTGGCATACTCGCCGAGAATGTTCTTCTTGGAGTAGTCCGTCACGCTTTCCGTGATGAGCTTTCCGTCCTTATCGTAGTATTGGACACGTTCATTCAGAATCGCAACCTCCACACCACGCACTCGGAATTTGTGGCGCGGTTCAGCCGGTTCATCAACGCGCCCATTTCCGTTGTGCGGGGGATCATCTGTCACGGGAGGATCGTCATTGAGGATATCCGGGTTATCACCGCCATCATCAATGACAACAATTGGGTCGCCATCGAACTCCGGATCGGCAAACAGGCGGCAGGCATTTCGGAAATCCATGATGGTGAAATACTCTTTGCCGTAGTCTGGCTTAAGCCGTGTCCCACGACCGATAATCTGCTTGAACTCGGTCATGGAGTTTATGTTGTTGTCCAGAACGATGAGCCGGCACGTTTTGCAGTCCACGCCAGTCGTCATCAGTTTGGAGGTCGTCACGATTACAGGGTATTTGCTGTCCTCGGCGATGAAGTAGTCAAGCTGGGCTTTTCCCTCGGCGTTGTCGCCAGTGATACGCATGACATACTTGGCGTTCTCCGCCACCAGGTCGTTGTTCTCATTCACGAGTGCCTGACGCATCCGTTCTGCGTGGTCGATGTCCACACAGAAAACGATAGTCTTGGCAAAGCGGTCGTTCTCCTTCAAGAAGCGAGTAACACGCTTAGCCACCGCTGCGGTACGCTCATCAATGATGAGATTTTTGTCGTAGTCCTTGGTGTTGTACTCGCGGTCATCGATCTCGTAACCATAGATATCCCGCTGTCCTGCCGTGGGACGCCAGCCTTCCAGATCCTTGTCCAGACCGACACGGAGAACTTTGTACGGAGCGAGGAATCCGTCATCGATGCCCTGTTTCAGGCTGTATGTATAGATGGGTTCGCCGAAGTAAGAGATATTGGATACATCCTTTGTTTCCTTCGGCGTGGCAGTCATGCCGATTTGCGTGGCGCTGTGGAAGTATTCGAGTATCCTGCGCCAACGGGAGTCCTCCTTGGCGCTGCCGCGGTGACACTCGTCAATAACAATAAGGTCGAAGAAATCCGGCTGGAATGCACGGAAGGGCTCCTCATTCTCATCACCAGCCAGCTGTTGATAGAGGGACAGATAAAGTTCATAGGAGCTGTCTAATTTTTTGCCTTCGATTTTCGTCATGACCTTTGCAAAAGGCTTGAAGTCCTGTTGCATGGTCTGGTCGACGAGAATGTTGCGATCAGCTAGAAACAGTATCTTTTTCTTTCGGCCAGATTTCCAAAGACGGTGAATGATCTGGAACGCTGTATAAGTCTTGCCGGTGCCTGTTGCCATCACGAGGAGAATACGATTCTGCCCACGGGCTACTGCATCAACAGTGCGGTTGATGGCGATGCGCTGATAATAGCGAGGGGTCTTATCACCCGGCTGGAAATAATACGGCTCGGTAATGAGTCGTTCTTGCTCCGGTGTAAAATGCTCGTCCCCAATATGCCGCTGCCAGAGATCCTGCGGCGAGGGAAACTGCTCAAGCGTTAGTTCACGCTCTTTGCCGGACTTCATATCGTGCTCCAAGAAACCGTTGCCATTCGAACTGTACACAAACGGGATGTCCAGTACTTCGGCATATTCAATGGCCTGTTGCATTCCAGAGCCAACGCTGTGTTTGTTATCCTTTGCTTCGACGATAGCCAGTGGGATATTGGGCTTGTAGTAGAGCAGATAGTCTGCGCGTTTTCTCTTTCCTCTGGCCGTGACATTTCCGCGGACGATGACGCGACCATCCGTGAAGTTGTACTCCATGCGAATCTGCTTTTGTTTGTCCCAGCCGGCGCCCTCAATGGCTGGGGTAATGAACTGAAGTTTGGTGTCCTCCTCAGTCATTTCATGTTTTTTCATAAGGTCGTTCATACCCATGCCTCCTTCTGTTGCTTCTGATAACTCGAAATTATCGGAAGTTAATGGGGGTTAAAGAGCGCAGCGCAGCTGCGGACTTTTACAAAATAAACTCACGCTATTTATTATGCCGTTATTCGCCCTTGGTGACTTCCGTGATGTTCCCAACATCGACGTCCAACGCACAAGTAGGTCTTTGCAAGAACCTCCAGCTGTACATATTCGTCTTTTGTGAGCTTTCTAACTCACCAACATACATACTTCTGGCAAATAACAATGCTCTGCCTCTCGGCAGAGCATATGGTCTGTATGACTATGCTGCCAAGGCCTTACAACACTTAACAGCGTTGTTTATAATGATAGCACATCTAGCCGGAATAAGCAAGAAAATGATAGATTTGCACGATTTTGCAAAAAGAATTCTTTAAATACTAGCGTGTTAGCGTTCCAACACAGAGAAAAAGAGTTCGTTCAATTCGTTCCAGTCTTGCACTGGTGTATCTGGCAGCTTTTCGATCTGCTCTTTCACACTCACGATGCCAGCATCTAGGTATCGATTCAATTGATCGATTCGAGGGATCTCCTTGATCTCCGGTGAATTCATTTTCAAATTCAACAGTTGATAGACCGTTTCAGACAAGTCATCAGGAAGCTCGCTTTTTACAAGGTCTGTAAAGAGCATCGGTGGCGGTGTTCCTTTTTCAAGGATCCACTTACAGGCTAGAATTGGCCTGAGCACATAAAAGTACTTCTTTGCACGCACCATCTCACCTCTGAGATAATCGCGATAGTTTCCCTCTGCCATATGCAAATAGTGCCACAAACCAGCCTTTGATGAGAAATACTTCTGCATGATCGGTCTAAATTGATCCGCAAATGCACTCGTCTGGTAGATGATCGGCGACGAAAACCATTCAAACACCGTGGGATTTGATTTGTGCAGCAAACGCAGTGTTTTATCAATATCCCAGCCATTGATGTCAAGTTCGTCATTGATAGGTACTTCTATCACATCGCGGGTTCTGTCCAGACGAAGGTACGCTTTTTCCGGACGCACATAAATAAAGCGGACATCATAATCGCTGTCCGGAGAGGCAAAGCCCCATGCACGGCTGCCTGATTCAACTGCCAAAAGAATACGGCATTCCTCACGCTGTTCGATCTCGCGCAGTTTTTCCTGTATTAGTTCCTTCATGGTCAACGCCTCCTATAGGATATTCCCTTCCCGGTGCGGTTTTATTATATCATTCTGCTCTGCTGTTTGCAATTTCCACGCAGAAATGAAAAACGCTTCCTGCCCAGCATCGGTGAACATTCACCGGTGCTGGACGGGAAGCGTTTTGGATGATATAGATTCACAGCGGAATCACTACTTTACGATTGTGTATCCCGCCTGTTTGAGAGCATTCAGCGCCTTTCCATAGTACTCCGCTTTCGTCAGAACATAGTCCGTGTTATAGGTGGAAATAGCGAAGATCGGGATGCTGTTCTCGGCCAGAAGCGTCGCGATTTTGGAGAGGATTCCCACCAGAGAGAAGTCCAGAATGCCTTGAATGCGGAAACCCTTCCAGCCGTCGTCCCGCCGGATCACATTAGCGGGCACATCTCCGGTGGCGCAGACCAGAGAGTACTCCTCGTCCGTTTTGCCGGTGAAGCAGAACTCCGCCGTCCAATTTACCTGCGAGTAATCCGCCACCTGACACACGGTGAATTCCTGCTCCAGCACTTTGATCTCCGTGATGTTGACCTCCTTGCTTTCAGAAAAGGATCTGCTCCGGCTTGATTTTGTCCGCCTCCGTGATGGGACGGATCACACGACAGGGCGCGCCTGCCGCCACGATACCAGCGGGGATGTCGTGGGTGACCACACTTCCCGCACCGATGACCGAGCCTGCGCCGATGGTCACACCACCGCAGACGGTGGCATTAGCCCCGATCCAGACGTCGTTCTCCAGCGTGATGGGCGCGGAGGTGCCGATGCCGTGGCTGCGCTGCTCTGGATCAACAGAGTGTCCGGAACAGGCCAGACAGACGCCCGGCGCGATAAAGGCTCCCGCGCCGATATGAACTGGCGACGTGTCCAGAATCACGCAGTTATAGTTGATCACCGCCAGCCCGTGGATGTGGATATTGAAGCCGTAGTCGCAGCGAAAATCGGACTCGATATTGGTCAGCGGGTGGTAGGTGCCCAGAAGCACACGCAGGATGGCGCGGCGCTTCTCCGCGTCCTCCGGGGATGTCTGGTTATATGCCCAACAAAGCTGCTTGGCACGTCTCTGCGCCTCCGCCGGGGCGTTTTCATACCCGCATGCATACGCCGCGGGACGCTTCATCAGGTCGATTGGGTTCATAGGATACTCCTTTGTTTGATTATAATTGCTGGTATCAGAATGTGAGTTACGCGAGCATTTATCTTACCAGCAGCGCCAGCACCAGCATATGTACCGGATAGAAGGCATAACAGGCATACTGGAACGGTCTGCTGTGGTAGCCCTGCCGCCCGCGATAGAGCCAGATCGGTACGAGCGCCAACAGCGCAAGCCCCTTCTGACAGAGCTCAAACTCCACGCCAAAGAGGGAAACGGGGTACAGCTGCCCGCCGAGCATCTGCACATTGATCCAGTACAGCGCCACGATCTGTCCGAGCAGCTTCCACCACGCCCTGCCCCGGAAGAAGTAGAAAACGAACACGGTCAGAACACCCGCGCCGTAGTAGTCCACCATTCCCACCGTGCCGAGAATCGCACCGAGTACTGTTACGCCTACGCAGGTGAGGACGTAGCACCACGTCTTTCCCTTTTGCCTTACTTTTTCCATCAGGTGGATGCCCAGCAGGCCGATGAGCAGTGTCCAGATGACATTCTGGTGCACGGGATAGAACCACGTTCCGCCGTACATCAGGTCGAAGGGGATCTCGGAGAGCAGCGCAAAGGCCAGCATCCGCAGTGCGTAGCGCTTGAAGCTCCGCGTGTGGAAATAGCCCTCCACCGCCATGAAGGCGAACATCGGGAAAGCAAGCCGTCCCACACCTGTGAGCCACTCCTGCGCAGGCAGAAGTGTCGCCCACAGGTGATCCATCAGCATGAAGGCCATCGCCAGAATATGCAGCGCCGCCGCGCTAAGGTCAAATCGTTTTTCCATCAACATCTCCTCATAGCTACCTGCCGCCAAAGCATCGTATACTCTTTCTCGCCGGTGGACTCATCCGAGCCCTCATGCTGGATCACGAAACCTTCCCTCTGGTAAAAACGGATCGCCCGTGTGTTCTTCTGGTATACGTTCAGGCGCAGCGTGTCCTTTATGGCTTTCATATGATCCAGCAGGCGCTTGCCGATACCTTGCGACTGCGTCTCATCAGCAACAAAAATCCCCTCGATATATTCGCCGCTCAAGCCAACAAAACCCTGTATTTCTCCGGCGCTTTCATACACATAGACTTCCGCCTGCGGCAGCATCTCTTTCACCGGCTCAAAATTGCTTCTCCAGTATTCGGCTGGGACAAAATCGTGGGTTTTCAGATTCGTGTCTAACCACAAATCCATCACCCTATCTACATCTACTTTCTGTAATCTTCTGATCATGATCGTTGTTCTCCCAAAATGAATAGGAAGAGTCATACGGTATCGGCCTACTGGCCTTCTGTCCGCTTCATGTACAAAAGCGGATAGGGATCGCCCATCTCGTCGTGGTCGGTTCGTTTGTATACCGCGAAACCCATGTGTTCATAAAACCTACGGCCTGCGGATTCTGCTCGTTGACCGTGACCTCGCGGATTCCATACCGACGGATGCCGTAGTCAAGGAGCTGTCGTCCAAGTCCGGTGCCGCGTTCCTCTGAGGCAAGAAACAGCATCTCCAGACGCTGGCCCTCCACACCCATAAAGGCGACAGGACAGCCTGTCTCCCTCTCCGCAATGACCAGATGGGACACACCGGCCAGCGCCTGCGGAACGTATTCTTTGATCTTCCGTACCTCCGCGTCCGACAGGAACAAATGGGTGGCACGGACGGAAGCTTCCCAGATCACCAGAAGCTGGCGGATCAGGGACGGCGTTCTGTCGTGAACCTCGTAAATATTCATAGCGCTATTCTCCACAAGTCACAGCGTTACATTCGGATTCGTATACTGACCGTGCCGTTGGGTGTTCTTTCCGTACTGAATGGCAAACTTAGGGCAGCGATGCAGGCAGCCAAGGCACAGGGCGCACTTCTCTTTGACCCATACCGGCTTTTTCTTTTGCATCTCAATGGCCTGAACCGGACATTTCTTTGCGCAAAGTCCGCAGCCGACGCAGCTTTCCTCCACACGGAAATGCGCCGTTCGCCGCTTGTTATTGTTGTAAATCGGCTGCGCAAACCATTCCGCCAGAAACGCGGGGACATGCGGTGGCATATGCCGGTTGGTATAGCGTTCACCGATCTTGCGAATCGCATCGTCGATCTCGGCTTCCGTTGTCTTGGAAAACGCCGCCACTTTCTCCGGCGTGGACAGGTCAAAGATCGGCGTCCAGGTATCCGGCATCCGCACGGAGTAGAACGCGTTGATCGTCTTCCCGCGAATCGCTTTGCCTGCCATGGCGTCGGACGCTCCCGGCGTTGTGCCGTAGGTGGCAATGAAGTAGAGATAGTCCGTATGAAAGTCCGCTTTTTCAAGAAACTCCTTCACGATGCTGGGAAGTCCCCAGAAGTATGTGGGCACGACGATACCGATCGTGTCATCCGTGAAATAGTACGCGCCGCCTTGGATGCAGTCAACGATGGACACCGTTTCCTGCCCGAAGGCCGCCGCGAGTCTGGCGGCAACGTATTTGCAATTTCCGGTGGCGGAAAAATACAGGATCATATGACACCTCCACAAGCAACGGTTTCTCTGCATCTCTGCCACAGATTATACCATCCCGCTGCACCCCTTGGCAACCTCACTTCCAGCCCTCTGTGTCGAGCAGATTTGTCTCTTCTTTGTTTACACCGACCCAAAATCTGCGCCGCTGTCCTTGCAGGAATCTCATACATACTAATTTCTCTACAAACATCGCTTGATTTTATATCACTTTAGTGATACTATTTGTGTAGTGATACTTAGGAGGATGCGGAAATGAATCAGAAAATTACCCTATATCACGGCTCTGAACAGCTCATAGCGTCTCCGACCTTTGGGCTGGGGAAACAGAACAATGACTTCGGACTGGGCTTTTACTGCACGGAAAGTGAAGAGCTCGCCAAGGAATGGGCCGTATCCTCTCTGCGCAGCGGCTTTGCCAATCGTTACAGTCTTGATACGGAATACCTGAAGATTCTGAATCTGAACAGTCCGGACTATACGATTCTGAACTGGATCGCCGT
>ERZ791861.1478-NODE-1478-length-11360-cov-2.255728_pt1 | contig 11360 bp, 9 predicted proteins | sample MGYA00510283_ERZ791861 | MGnify/ENA primary metagenome ERZ791861 (study PRJEB30046, sample SAMN00792074) | human gut metagenome | study: EMG produced TPA metagenomics assembly of the A metagenome-wide association study of gut microbiota in type 2...
GCTATAATTGCAAGATCTATTATCGCTTCTTCTTTCATTCCTTTCTTTTTTGCTCTATATTCTCCCAGAAATAAAGCAAGTATAAATCCAATCCCAATCATAAGCCCATAGCCGTGAACACTAAATCTACCTATGTAAAATAAATCTTTTTTCATAAATCCTCCATGTGTGACTATATCTTTATTTTTATATAGCCCAGATATTTTATTACTTAAAAATTTTACCGCATTCCCAAATCAGTATATGCTTTCTGAATTCTTTCTCTTACTTCTCTAAAAAATCCATCTGCATCTGATGACATATACGGTGTGACAAAAAATGTTTTTAATGTATACATGCACAAAATTCTTAATTGCTGCTCGTCTAAATTCAATGCAGCACTCTTAATCTGCTTGAGATAAACATGCCATAAAATTATAAATTCCCTGTATGGCTCACCCTCATGCATATCAATCCATTTTTTTACTTTTATCTTAAACAGATTGTCCTTGTTGCACTGTCCTTTTTGAAGAATATATTTAAAATGCGTATCATCTTCCCAATATCTTCCAAGCGGAAACATCCTGCAGACCCCGGGTCTTGCATCATGTATTGCACATCTGTTGTCACTAAGCAGAAATCCACACGCATTAGTATCCGGGTCCATTCTCATATTCGGAAGCATAATCCCGTCAACAATATTTATCTCTATCTTATCATTAATAAGCTCGTTAAATGACTTTCCCGTCTTTTGTGTCAATCTGTATACATCATATGGGTCAAGCACTATTGAAGCTTCCATTCCCTTACAACATACCTGCCTGCACCCGGCACAATTGCCTGTATCTGCCTTTACACAGTCATTTTCCGAATAAAGTTTTCCGTCAGATATTTCTTCAAGACTTTCCTGTCTAATCATATTCTTTTACTCCGTTTCTTTTGCAAATATCGAAAAGACAGCATTTTGTGCAATGCGGCTTTGTTCTTGCCGTACAGACATCACGCCCGTGACAGACCAGCCTGTGGCACAAATCGCTTCCATCTTCCGGCGGAACTATCTTCCATAATGCCATCTCTACTTTTTTTGGCTCTTTTTCGTCTTTTACAAGACCAATTCTGTTTGACAGCCTTATGCAATGTGTATCCGTTACTATAGCAGGCTTCCCAAACACATCTCCCATTATAAGATTGGCACTCTTTCTTCCTACCCCCGGCAGCTTTAAAAGTAAATCAAAATCATCCGGTACTCTGTCATTAAACTGTTCATGCAGCATTTTCATACATGCACTTATGTCTTTTGCTTTACTTTTGCCGAGTCCGCATGGATGAACTATTTTTTCAATATCATCAACATCTGCCCCGGCAAGTGCTGCCACTGACGGATATTTTTCAAATAATCCGGCAACAACCACGTTGACTCTCGCATCAGTACACTGTGCCGCAAGCCTTACACTTACAAGCAGCTTCCATGCTTCATCATAATCGAGTGTACAGCCTGCATCCGGATATTCTTTTTTTAGTCTATCTATAACTTCAAGTGCTAACTGTTTTTTAGTCATAACAAGTAATACTACTCCTTTATGCGATTACCGCTTTCCTGTCTTTTTAAGTTTATCACGCATATAGATAAAACTCAATAACAAAAGCTGGCAGGTTTTTGATACCTGTACACCGATATCAGAAACCTGCCAGACAATTAAGATAAATAAATTATTTATTCCATTCTGTAACTTTTTCTTTAAGCCAGTTACACCATTCGTCTACTCCCTCACCTGTTTTTGCGGAAATAGGAAATATTTTAAGATTCGGATTGCGTTTGTACGCATACTCACGCACTTTTTCCATATCAAAATCAAAATAATCGCAGACATCAATTTTGTTGATTATCATTGCATCGCAAATTGTAAACATAAGCGGATATTTAAGCGGCTTATCATCACCCTCAGGCACTGACAATATACATACATTCATTGATGCACCTGTGTCAAATTCAGCCGGACAGACAAGATTTCCTACATTTTCAAGAATTGCAAGGTCAAGGTCTTTTGTATCAAGTTCCTTAACGCCCTGTCTTGTCATATCGGCATCAAGATGACACATTCCGCCTGTATGAAGCTGTATTGACTTTGCATTGGTCTTTTCGGCTATTGTATATGCATCTACATCTGAATCTATATCAGCTTCCATAACTCCGATTTTTAAATCTTTTTCAAGACGGTTTATCGTCTGTACAAGCGTTGTTGTTTTTCCGCTTCCCGGTGCCGACATAAGATTTAAAAGAAATGTCTTTTCACTTTTTAACTCTTTTCTCAGCTTTTCAGCATCCGCATCATTATCTGCAAATACACTCTGCTTAACTTCAATAATCTTCATTTTGTCTGTCATTACATATTGCTCCTGTCTGCTGCTGCTTTATAATATCTGAAATCCGTAAAAATTTCACCCTTATACGGATTTGTCTTAGTCTTTACTGACTTATAAATGATGTATGCAAGTGCAATTACATTAACAATGAGTGCTGTAGCAGATACTATTGTCATTGCTGTAGGGTCAGCATTTACTGATGTTCCCGCTGCAATTCCGTTTAATGTTCCGTCAGCATACTGCTTTGTAAGTGTTGCCCATGGATAAATCTGTGTTCCGTCTGACATTGTTTCCTGGAAAAGAGGGAACACCTGTGCAAACATACACCATACACACAATGTGTTTGCCCTGTTCATAATCCAGCCACCCTTGTTCCAGCAAAGTGCTGCAATTGTAGGTGCAAGTAAAAGTGCTACACCACAGAACCATGAATGTGTTGGGAGACAGTTGTATGTATAAGCAAAATTCCATACATCGTAAACAAGGATATATACCCATATCATATCAGGCCATATCATATCTTTTTTATCTTTTGATGAATATACTGCCCACCAGCCAGTCATACAGAATATGTTAATCAGACCTGCAATACCATTCATTACATTGTGCCATCCACCATAAAGCCATACATCTTCTGATGAAAGCCACCACTTATACCATCCGTTGATTGCTGATTCAAAATCACTTGCAACAGCAATAAGAATATTAATTGCAACTATTACAAACGGATATGCCTTAAACCAATGTGTCTTACCGATTCCCCAGCCATACTTTATCATCATAAAACCAATACAACCTGCAAGTGATGCATAAAGCTTCATATAGTGGAACCAGCCGTTCATATAAACATGTGTCTGGTTTTCAACAGCCCATGTCTGTCCTGCTGCCGCACATGCTGCAATAACAATAAAATATATTGTAAGCACAACCGGTACAGCACCAAATATTATAAGGCCACCAAGCTTTGTACGTCTTGCAACCTCATTTAAAAGTATAAGTCCTACAAGGACTAAAATCATTGCTCCCCATTGATAGAGAGCATTTCCTCCGTAAACATGAAATAACATAGATTTCTCCTCCTTTGTTTATCAGCACGCTTCGATTTCTTTTATATTGCACTCATTTCCTACCGCAAGCCACGTATTATAACCTTTACAGTATGGACATTGTCTTCCATATTGCACTGTAGGATAAGTCTTTTCACAGTCATCGCAATACGTAACCGCCTCTATTTTTTCAATTATCAACTTTGAGTTTTCAATAAGTTCATCTTTTTTACGGTAGTATTCCCAACAATCTGTGAGATAACTTTCCACTATGCCTGACACTTCTCCAATTTCAAGTGTGACACTGCCGATTTTACTTACATTTTCCTGCAATGCTACATGTTTTAATGTCTTGGCAACATGGACTATAATTCCCAATTCATGCATAAATTTCTCCAATCCGGCACGCTTATGCGTGGCATGCTATACTTGTGTGCACACAAATCCTGCTTGCTTATTTTTTATCTTTGTTAAACTTAATCTTGATTTCTCTCTTAATCATATAAGGAAGAATCTTTTTAAGTTTATCTTCTGATTTTGTCATTCGGCTTGCATCAGGCAGGTCTCTTGAAAGATGTATAGCATCAAATTCGCACTTTGTTGTACAAAGTCCGCATCCGATACATTTGTTAGGGTCTACAACTGTAGCACCACATCCAAGACATCTTGAAGCCTCTGTTTTAAGCTGTTCTTCTGTGAATATCTCACGTAAATCCCTGTATGTTGATGCTGCATCGCCTGATTTTCTGCCCGGTCTTTGTCTCTTTGCATTATCATACTCTTCAATGTCAAGATTATTCTTATCAAGCTCAATGAAATGTCTTAAATCTCTTGCAAGTGTGAGACTATGACCCTTATGTACAAATCTGTGAATTGATACACAACCTTCTTTTCCGGCTGCAATTGCATCTATTGCAAATCTAGGTCCTGTATATACATCACCGCCGACAAAAATATCCGGTTCTGCCGTCTGATATGTAACAGGATCCGCTTTTGCAGTACCATTTTTATTAAGTTCAACTTTTGTTCCTGCTAAAAGATTTCCCCAGATAATCTGCTGTCCAATTGAAAGAAGAACATTATCGCATTCTATTGTAATAGTATCATTCTCGTCATATACAGGAGCAAATCTCTTTTCCGCATTAAATACTGAAGTACACTTTTTAAGAACAACTGCTTTGACTCTGCCATTTTCAGTGATAATCTCTTTTGGTCCCCAGCCGTTGTTAATGCTGATATTTTCTTCTAATGCCTCTTCAATCTCATCTTTTGCTGCCGGCATCTCATCACGGCTTTCAAGACAATACATAGAAACATCATCTGAACCTGCACGAAGTGCTGTTCTTGCAACATCCATCGCAACATTGCCGCCGCCGATAACAACTGTTTTGCCACTAAGCTTCATATGTTCCTCATCTTTATTTACTTTGTTAAGGAACTCTATTCCGCTCATGACGCCCTTTGCATCTTCTCCCGGAACTCCTGCCATTCTTCCGCCTCTCGCACCGATAGCTATATAGAATGCTTTGTATCCTTCATCACGAAGCTGCTGTATCGTCACATCACTTCCGACATCAATGCCAAATCTGAATTCAACACCCATAGTCTTAAGCACTTCTATCTCTGCCGCAATAACATCTTTTTCAAGCCTGAATGACGGAATACCATTAAGAAGCATTCCTCCGGCTTTGTCTTCACGCTCGAAAACTGTTACAGGATAGCCTTTACATCTTAAATAATATGCTGCTGACATACCGGCCGGTCCTGCACCAACTATGGCAATCTTTTCTTCAAACTGCTTACCTTCATGATTTACAGTCTTAGGAATATATCTGTCTTTTTCATTAATCTCTTTTGCTGCGATGAACTTTTTAATCTCATCAATTGCGATAGGCTCATCAATCGTGCCTCTTGTACAGGCATCCTCACATCTTCTGTTACATATTGCACCACATACTGCCGGAAATGGATTTTCATTTTTGATAAGCTTCAACGCATCCATATATCTACCCTGCGATGCCATCTTTATGTAACCCTGTACAGGAAGATGTGCCGGACAGGCGGTCTTACAAGGTGCTGTACCTGTATCATAACAGTTAATCTTTGCATTATCTCTATAATCAGGATCCCATTTTTCTTTGCTCCACTTAACTGCATCAGGAAGCTCCGCCTGCGGATATTTAACCGGACCATCCTTTGTACAAAGTTTCTGTCCGAGCTTTGCTGCTCCTGTAGGACAAAATTCAACGCATCGTCCGCATGCGACACACTTATCTGATTCTACACTCGCACGATATGCTGAACGCGAAAGGTTCGGTGTGTTAAACAATTGTGAAGTTCTAAGTGCGTTACAGACACCCGGTGCACAGTTACATATTGCAAATATCTTATCTTCACCATCAATGTTAGTAATCTGGTGTACAAAACCATTATCTTCGGCTCTTTGCAATATCTCAAGCACTTCATTGAGGTCTATATAACGTCCCTTTCCGGTCTCAACAAGATAATCAGCCATATCGCCTACACCGATACAAAGCTCACCCTCAATCTCACCGGTACCCTCACCGCGGACTCTCTGCTGTCTTCTGCACGAACATGCTCCGACTGCATATTTATTTTCATATTTCTTTAACCAGTATGAAATATGCTCAACACTTACTGACTGCTGTGTTGCCGGAATAGCCTGTTCAACAGGTATAACGTGCATACCGATTCCTGCACCGCCAAGCGGTACCATCGGTGTGATTTTTTCAAGCGGAAGTCTTGACATATTCTCAAAGAAATCTGCAAGTTCAGGATGTTCTTCAACCTGTTTTTCATTCATCATCATAAACTCAGCACAGCCCGGAACAAACATAGGAAGTATGTACTGCTTTACATGATCTTTATTTTCCCAATTATATTCTATAAGACCTATAACGCTCATTTCCTGTAAAAGTTCTTCTGTGCGTTCCAGACTTTTTCCGCACTTTTTGGCAATCTGTGGTGCCGTTGCAGGTACTCTTACTTTCATAGAAAGTGCAACTTCTGCCATCTCATCGGTTATAACACCGGCAAGGCCCCAGTATTCAGGGTCTTTTGTCGTAACCTTGACACCGATTCTGTCTGTAATCTTCTGACCCAGCTTCAGAATCAGTTCTCTTTCTTCTGCCATATTTATCCTCCGTTCAGATTGTTTTAATTATAGTACAATTATACTACCCGTTTGTTAAAAAAACAACAATTTAGAAACAATTTGATTTACAAATTTAGTCTATTTGATTAACTTTTGTGCATATGCTATTATGATTAAATAAAATAAAGAAAGGACAGGATTAATCACCGTGACAATTGCAGACTATACACTCGAATATATAAATGGCATTCCTTATCTTATGCCTTATGGACAATCTGTTGCAGATTTAAAAAAATGTGTGAAACTCAATGACACTGGCATTTTTATATGGAACAGCCTTTCCGATGGCTTTGGAAGAGATAAAATTTTATCTGAAATGTGCAAAAAATACAATGCCGTTACTCCCGATGATAAAACTATTCTTTCTGACGATCTTGATTCATTTTTAGACATACTTACAGCCTACAGGGTTTTTGAACGTGAAAATGATATTATAACCCTGCCGGATAATTCTAAACCGCATCATTTAAGAATTAATACAATTTCTATATGCATCAATGCACCGGATGAATATGTTTCAGACAATTTTTCCATTTTCCGCTATGATGACAATGAAGATTTGTCATTTAATACATTTAAGGATACAGTGCATGACGATATTACAATTAATATAACGCATTTTATTCCGTTTTTTCATCGTGGAAAAAAACAGGTTTTAAGAACTGATGAACTCACTCTTCTTGAAGATGATTCATTTTACATATGCAGATATAACAAACCATACGGACTGATTGAATGGCATCTTTCAAAGGACGGACGCACATGTAATATGTACTGTAAACGCACATCTGATACAGATTCAGACAAACCGGACATAAGTGAAGAAATATTTTTTGCCATAAGAACAATCTTTCTTTATAATGCTTCTTTTAAGGGAATGTATGCCATACACTCGGCATCAGTCCTTTATAAAGATAAAGCATGGCTGTTTTCAGGTCATTCAGGTGCCGGGAAATCAACGCATACAAATATGTGGAAAGAACTTTTTAACACGCCTGTCATTAACGGTGACTTAAATCTTATAGATATAAATACCACAGATGGAATTCCTGTAGTTATAGGAATTCCGTGGTGCGGTACTTCCGGCATTTATACCAGCCGCAGTTACCCGCTTGGCGGAATAACTTTTATAAAAAAAGACATTACTGACCAAGTTAGGCGAATTGACGGTGACGACGCTGTTTTAAGTATTGCACAACGCATGATATCACCGTGCTGGAATACCCGACTGCTTGAAAATAATCTTGCAGCATCAGAAAAAATAGCTGCCGGAATTACAGTTTTCAGACTCTGCTGCACCAAAAATCCTTCATCCGCATTTTTAATGAAAGAAGAAATCGACAATGAATATCATTAAACATATTATAAGGCGAATTAAAGAAGGCATGTTAAAAGACATGCTCCGACAGACTGTATGGATTTACGGATATGCACGACATTACTGGAAATCTATGATTTTTTATACACTTTCGGGGCTTACCGGAACTGCTATCGGACTGTTATCAAGTATTATTTCCAAAGATTTAGTAGATATTATAACCGGCCACCAGACAGGTGAACTCTTGAAAACCTTCTGCATGATGATTGGTTTTACAATTGGAAGTCAGGCAATATCACAGTTTACTTCATACCTTTCATCAAAGATAAGCATACGTGTTGACAATGAAATAAAAGCCGATATCTACGAGAAAATGTTATCGACTGACTGGGAGGCAATAACACATTATCACACAGGTGACCTGCTTGTCAGATGGAGTTCGGATGCATCCAATATTTCCAACGGAATATTGAGCTTTATCCCGAATCTTATAATTTATCTTTTCAAATTTATTATGGCTCTGGGCATTGTTATTTACCATGATGCAACATTTGCCATATTTGCATTAATCGGCATGCCTGTAAGTGTACTTATGTCAAGAAAACTCATGAACCGCATGGTCAATAATAATAAAAGAAGTGCCGCTCTGAATGCCGAAATGTCTGGCTTCAACCAGGAGTCACTCTCTAACATACAGACAATCAAGGCTTTTGACCTTATAAAATTGTATTGTGAAAGATTAAAAGATTTACAGACTAAATACCTGAAAATGAGACTTGAATTCAACCGCATGTCAGCTGTGACATCATTTATTATGGCTATTGTGGGAATGGCAGTATCTTACAGCTGTTACGGCTGGGGAATTTACCGTGTATGGAGCGGTGCTATAAGTTATGGTACTATGACGCTTTTCCTCTCACTTTCAGGTCAGCTTACAGGAACTTTAAACTCACTTATCTCACTTGTTCCTACAGCAATCAATCTTACTACCTCTGCAGGCCGTCTCATGGACATTCTTAACATGCCACGCGACGATTATTCGCAGACCGAAGAGGTTACACTGCTTTCCGATATAGGAAAAAAATATGGCATACGCCTTGAAATCAGCAATATGTCCTATAAATACAACTCAGGTACAGAAGTTTTTAAAAATGTCTCTTTTGAGGCTGCTCCACATGAAATTGTGGCACTTGTCGGTCCTTCCGGTGAGGGAAAAACCACTATGCTCCGCATTCTTCTCTCTCTTCTTCATCCATACGAAGGAACGTGCCTGCTAAAAAGTGGGGAGAATTACAATAACAGTCTTACACTTTCGCCTGCCGCAAGAGCATTATTTTCATATGTTCCACAGGGAAATACTATGTTTTCCGGCACAATTGCTGACAATATGAGAAGTGTAAAGCCGGATGCAGCAGATGCTGAAATAATTGAAGCTTTAAAGCTTTCATGTGCATGGGAATTCGTTTCGGAACTTCCTGACACAATCAACAGTGAAATAAAAGAACGCGGCGGCGGATTTTCCGAAGGTCAGGCACAGCGTCTCTCAATTGCCCGTGCAATCCTTAGGAAATCGCCTATTCTCCTGCTTGATGAGGCCACTTCCGCACTCGATGTTACAACAGAAAGAAATGTTCTTAAAAATATTATGAAAGATGATTACCCTCGTACATGTATTGTAACAACTCATCGTCCTACTGTTCTTACCATGTGTGACCGTGTATATTCAATCCATGACATGCAATGTACTCTTCTTAATGATGATGAGATTGAGGAAATCACAAGAAATTTTTAAATGTGTTATGAGAATCACAAAAAACCGCATCACCGGCAAAACCGGTGATGCGGTTCTATTATGTTATCTTAATTAATTATGCATTATCTGTCATATAAGCATATGTTACAGATAATCCTGCCTCTGATGTTACAATAACATCACCCATTCCGATGTTATCCTTTGGATTATTCCAATATGAAAATGCAATCTTAATCTCCGTACCCGATGTAAGTACAGGCGTACCATTAGAACTACTGTATTCTACAGGCTGGTTAAATCCAAGCGTTAAAAGCTGCTGGCTGCATGTATTACTTGTATCATGTCTTGCATTAACCTGAATTCTGTAATCGCCCCAAACTCCGGTCTCTGATGTATATTAGTTGTGACTGTATAACAACCACTCGCTGCATAAACCCCTTCAGCAACATCGTCACAACCTACAACTACAGGTTTCTTGTAATCGGTCATAAAAATCCACCTCCAAAAAAACTAATACCTTCAGTAACTATTATAGTATATCATATGTCAGGCATATGTCAATTTGCATATTTTTTTATTTTTTATTTAGTCATTCTTCTAAAATGTAATAATTTAACGCATTACTCTTGCATGAAATCCAAAAAAAGGATATATTTTAAATATCAATTTTTAAAGGAGTTTTATAATGGAACAAAGAGAATCCCTTGGCTCCCGCCTCGGTTTTATTCTGTTATCTGCCGGTTGTGCAATCGGCATCGGTAATGTATGGAAATTTCCATATATAACAGGACAATACGGTGGCGGAGCTTTTGTTGTTATCTATCTTATATTCCTTATTCTTATGGGTGCTCCCATTATGACTATGGAATTTGCTATCGGCCGTGCCAGCCGCAAAAGCCCTTTTCTTGACTGTAAAGTACTCGAAAAGCCGGGTACAAAATGGCACTATCATGGTTATCTTGCCATTGTCGGCAATTACCTTCTGATGATGTTTTATACGACCGTAACAGGCTGGATGCTTTACTATTTTTATAAAAGTCTCACAGGTCATTTTAATAATGCATCAGTTGAAACAGTAAGCACAACTTTTACAAATATGACAGCAAACCCATATATCCTTGTCGGATTTATGATAATTACAGTTGTTACTGGATTTCTTGTATGCTCACTTGGTGTACAGAATGGTGTTGAAAAAATTACAAAGGTAATGATGCTTGCACTTCTTGCACTTATTATATTACTTGCAATTCACAGCATGCTTCTCAAAGGTGGTATTGAAGGACTTAAGTTTTATCTTGTTCCTGATTTTAACAAGGTTGCCGAAATCGGGCTGTTTAATGTTATTGTTGCTGCAATGAATCAGGCATTTTTTACATTAAGTCTCGGAATTGGTGCAATGTCAATCTTTGGAAGCTATATTGGAAAAGAGCAATCACTCTTTGGTGAATCAATAAGAGTTTGTATACTTGATACATTTGTTGCTATATTTGCCGGTCTCATAATTTTCCCAGCATGCTCTGCATTTGGTGTCAATGCTGACAGCGGTCCAAGTCTTATATTTGTGACACTGCCTAATATTTTCAGCAATATGGCAGGTGGACAGCTTTGGGGAAGTCTTTTCTTCCTCTTTATGTCATTTGCAGCATTTTCAACCGTAATTGCCGTATTTGAAGGTATTATTGCATGTTTCATGGATATGACAGGTGTTTCACGTAAAAAATCATG
>ERZ791861.1480-NODE-1480-length-11349-cov-2.387108_pt1 | contig 11349 bp, 9 predicted proteins | sample MGYA00510283_ERZ791861 | MGnify/ENA primary metagenome ERZ791861 (study PRJEB30046, sample SAMN00792074) | human gut metagenome | study: EMG produced TPA metagenomics assembly of the A metagenome-wide association study of gut microbiota in type 2...
CAGATACCGATACAGACACGGATACTGACTTAGACACAGATACTGATACGGACACGGACACAGATACCGATACAGACACGGATACTGACTTAGACACAGATACTGATACGGACACAGATACCGATACAGACACGGATACTGACACTGACACAGATACCGATACAGATACAGATACGGACACAGACACAGATACTGACACAGATACAGATACAGATACAGATACTGACACAGATACGGATACGGATACTGACTTAGACACAGATACCGACACGGACACAGATACCGATACTGACTCGGATACTGATACCGATACTGACACAGACACAGACACGGACACAGACACAGACACAGATACCGATACCGATACTGACACTGATACCGATACTGACACAGACACGGATACTGACACAGATACAGATACCGATACAGATACTGATACAGATGCCGATACTGACACGGATACTGACACAGATACGGACACTGATACCGATACTGACACTGATACAGATACTGATACGGATACCGATACAGACACAGATACAGACACGGATACCGATAACGATCGTGTAAATGGTGATGAAGTTGACTTCGACGACAGAACACCTCAGGGTGAGCGTGTAAACGGCGATGACAGCAACGGTAACCTTGAGCGTACTGACTTTGACAACACAAACGGCAACCCCAATACCGGCGTTGGCATTGACGGAACGCTTGCGGCAGGTGCGGCGGCTACTGCGGCTCTTGCGGCAGCAGGACTTCTTCTCGGTAAGCGTAAGAAAAAGGACGAATCCGAAGAATAATCGGTGAATAACCAAACAGCTGTATGGCTAAAAACCATACAGCTGTTTTCTTGTATAAGGACAAAAAAATAACGGCAATCAATACGATTGCCGTTATTACTGCTTTGTCAGGTTTTCTTGAACTGACTGTTGTAAAGCTCCGCATAGAATCCGTTCTTTGCAAGAAGCTGATCGTGATTACCGATCTCGATAATCCTGCCCTTATCCATTACCAGAATGGTATCGGCATTTTTTATAGTCGATAATCTGTGAGCTACTATAAAGCTCGTTTTGCCCTTTGTCATCTTTGCGAAAGCGTTCTGAATCTTCATTTCGGTCTTTGTATCAATGCTGCTGGTCGCTTCGTCAAGAATCAGCATAGGAGGCATTGCAAGCATTACACGGGCTATGCACAATAGCTGCTTCTGACCCTGTGAAATACCGTCATTGTCGCTTATTATCGTATCATAACCGTCTTTCATACGCTTTATAAAGCTATGGCAGTGAGCGGCTTTTGCGGCGGCTACAATTTCTTCTTCAGTTGCATCCTGTTTTCCGTAAGCTATATTTTCACGGACTGTACCCTCGAAAATCCATGTTTCCTGAAGCACCATACCGTAGCTGAGCCTGAGCGAATCACGGGTCACGTCCTTTATATTGTTGCCGTCAACCGAGATACCGCCCTTATCCGTATCATAGAAACGCATAAGCAGGTTTATTATAGTGGTTTTACCGCAGCCGGTAGGACCTACAATAGCTATCTGCTGACCGCTCTTTACGTCAAGATTAAGGTCCTTGATAAGCTCTTTTTCGGGAACGTAAGAGAAGTCAACGTGGTCAATCTTTACGTTTCCGCTTACATCTGTAAGCACCTTGTTGTCAGCGTCGGATATTTCATCGTCGCTTTCGGTGAGGGCGAATATACGTCTTGCCGACGCAAACGCCGATTGTAATTCGGTAACAACGCCTGAAATTTCGTTGAACGGCTTTGTATATTGGTTTGCGTATGATAAAAATGCGGAAAGCTGACCTACCGTGATACCGCCGCCTATAGCGCTGAGTGCGCCGAAAATTCCGACACCGGCATATACAAGACCGTTTACAAATCTTGTGGAGGGATTGGTAAGAGCAGAGTAGAACTGCGCTCTAACGCCGACCTTATACAGCTTTGCGTTAAGCTCTTCGAATTTTTCTTCGCTGTATTCTTCACGGGAGAAAGCCTTTACGACCTTCTGATTTCCGATATATTCTTCGGCAAGTCCGGTAATCTGACCTCTGAGCGCCGCCTGCTCCTTGAATTTCTTTGAGCAAAGTCTTGCTATGGTAGAAGCCACAATCAGTGATACAGGGGTAATAACGATAACAACAAGCGCAATGCCTACGTTTATCGAGAACATAAAGCAGAGTGTTCCTATTATAGTGACAGAGCCTGTGAATATCTGCTGAAATCCCTGCAGCAGACCGTCAGATACGGTATCAATATCCGCAACGACTCTGCCTATTATATCGCCGTGCGGAGTAGAGTCTATATATTTCAGCGGTACACGCTGGAGCTTGTTGAAAGCGTCTGTTCTTAAATCCCTTACCGTTCTTTGAGTGAGTATGTTGGTGCAATAACCCATGAACCACTGAAATCCCGCACCTACGATTACCACAACGGCGAGCTTTATAATTATCGGCAGGATTTTTTCGAAATCAACGTTGTTAATATCAATGATAAAGTCAACAGCCTGACCGATAAGCACTGGCGCATACAGCGTTGCTATTGCGCTTATAACAGCGCTGACTATCGTGAAAACGAGATAGAACGTATAAGGCTTAGTATATTTCAGCAGCTTTGCAAGAACTGTAAAACCGCTGTCGTTATTTTTTTTACTCATCGCCGTTTATCTCCTTTTCAAGTTCTTCCGCACTGAACTGAGTAAGACAGATCTGACAGTAATCGGTACAGCTCTGTAACAGCTCTTTATGTGTGCCTATGCCGACTGTTTTGCCGTCGTCAAGTACGATTATCTGATCGGCATTTTTGACCGTGTTCGCTCTTTGAGAAATGATAAACACCGTCATATCAGAGCAGTTTTCCTTGATTGCCGTTCTCAGCTTTGCATCTGTAGCAAAGTCAAGTGCACTTGCGCTGTCGTCAAGTATCAGTATCTCCGGGTCTGCGGCTATTGCCCTTGCAATAGTAAGTCTTTGCTTCTGACCGCCTGAAAGGTTCTTACCGCCCTGAAGTATCTTATAATCAAGCCCGTTTTCGAGCTTTTCGACAAACTCATAAGCCTGTGAAATCTTCAGTGCACGCCATATCTGCTCGTCTGTTATATTATCTCCGCCCCACTTCATATTTTCACGGATTGTACCGCTGAAAAGTACGGCTTTCTGAGGAACGACAGCTATCTTTTTGCGAAGACGGTTAAGGCTGTATTTTCTGACATCTGTTCCGTAAACTTCGACCAAACCGTCTGATGCGTCATAGAATCGTGGGATAAGATTTATAAGCGTTGATTTACCGCTGCCAGTACCGCCTATTATGCCTATCGTCTGACCTTTTTCGGCGGTGAACGATATATCTTCAAGTGCATATTCACTGTTATCGTGATAGCTGAAATATACTTTGTCGAATTTTACGGCAGGAGCAGAGTTGTCGCCGTTTTCTTCGGCGCTGTCTGTTTCTGTAACTGACGGCTTTGTGTCAAGTACCTCGTTTACTCTTGCCGCACAAGCCGCCGACTTTGTGAAGATAACAACAAGGTTTGCAACAACCACAAGGGCGAGCAGGATCTGATTCATATAGTTTACAAGTGCGATAACCTGACCTTGTGTAAGGTCACCGACATTTACCGAGAATCCGCCGAACCATATTATCGCAACGATTGCAAGGTTCAGTATAATAGCGTTGACAGGGCTGAGCAGTGCTGAAATCTTGCCGGCTCTTACTGCCGCTTTTTCAATATCCTCAGCGTTATCCCTGAAACGTTCTATTTCGTGCTGCTGCTTTGAAAAAGCTCTTACGGCTCTTGCACCGACAAGATTTTCACGGGTGATGAGCGAGGTTTTGTCCAGCTTTTTCTGTATCGACTTGAAGAATGGGATAGTCCTTGTTGTGACAAGCCACATAACAATCGCAACAAGCGGAATAACGAGAACGAATATCAGCGCTAATTTCACATCTATCATAAAAGCCATTATCGTTGAGCCGATAACCAAAAACGGCGCTCTTACAACAAGTCTTATCAGCATCGCAACAGCGACCTGCAGCTGATTTATATCGGAGGTAAGCCTCGTTATAAGTGATGGCGTGCCGAATTCGTCAACCTCCTTGTGCGAAAGAGTGTTGATATGATGATACAGTTCACGTCTTAGCTCTGTGCCGAAGCCCTGCGACGCAACCGATGCCACATACTGACATATAAGCGCAAATCCAAGACCGCATACACCGAGCAGAACAAGCACTCCGCCCATCTTCCAGATATAACCGCTGTCTTTGTGTGCAATACCTATGTCTATTATCTTCGCCATAACCAGAGGAACGATAAGCTCAAATACCGCCTCGGTCAGCTTGAAAATAGGTCCGAGTATTACGTTTTTTCTGTATTTTTTAAGATACTTAACCAGTTTTAGCATATTTCACCGTCCAATAATAATGACATCGGAGCAAAATCCGATGCCATTACGAATATTTAATTATTATCAGCCAAGAACTTTCTTGATTTCTTCGGGAAGTGAGGCAGCGAAGCTGTCGCCAACCAACAGGCTGATCTCGTCAACGCTCGTTGTTATGAGCATTACATCGGCACATATGTTTTCGCAAGCCTGGAATACCTTAGCCGCAAAACCTGCCTGATCAATCATTTCCTCACTCTTGATAACTATCTTTACATTACCGCTGTTTACACAGGGTGTTATTCCGTGTACCGCAGTTATTCTGGGTAAAACGGTAAGCAGTGTGGGTATATCATCGTCGCTGAACGTAAAGCCGAATGAGAACATATCCGACTTAGGAGGTGTCTGCGAGATCATATCGACATTGATACCGCTTTCGGCTACCGCTGAAAGAGTAGTTGAAACAAAACGCTTTCTTGACGGAACATCTGAAAATGTTACGATTGATATGTTTTCGTATACTTTAATATCTGTCATATTGACCTCCGTTATGCTTCGGAAAGAAGATCCGACATCTGATAAAGACCTTTTTCACAGCCGCTTAAGAATACTGCCGCATTGACAGAGCCGACTGCGAATACCTGTTTTGAGCCTGCACTGTGAGAAAGAGTTATCACTTCATCACGTCCCGCAAATATAACATCATGCTCGCCTACTATCGTACCGCCTCTTATCGAGTGCATACCGATTTCGGTTTTCTCACGGGGCTTTCTCACGCTGTGGCGGTCATATACATAGTGCATCTTATTGCCAAGCTCTTCGTTTATCGCTTCCGCTATCATTATTGCCGTTCCCGAAGGAGCGTCCTTCTTGAGATTGTGGTGCTTATCTCAATATCAAACTGATCGCCGAGTACCTTTGTTGCACGCTTTGCAAGATCAACAAGAAGATTTATTCCGAGCGACATATTGAATGTGAAGAACACGGGAATCTGACCTGCCGCTGTCTTTATCTGCTTTATCTGTTCATCTGTGTAGCCTGTCGTTGCAATAACTACGGGAACATTGTTTATCTTGCAGTAGTCGAGCAGCTCGTCAAGCAGTGAGGGGTGTGAAAAGTCGATTATAACATCGGGCTTTTCCGGCAGATCGAATAACTTCTTGTAAACGGGGAAGTCAGCGTACTGTTCACCTGCTATATCAATGCCGGCTGTTATTTCGCAGTCATCTCTCGTATTGACAATGTCATTTATTACTCTGCCCATTTTACCGCAGGCACCTGTAATTACAATTCTCGTCATATTAACGTCCTTTTTCTGAATTTACTTTGTAAGACCGAGCTTTTCCATAGATGAAAACAGCTTAGCTATCTTTGCGTCTTCCATTCTTATAAGCGGAAGTCTGCACTCGCCAACATTCTTGCCCATTATGTTAAGTGCTTCCTTAACGGGAATGGGGTTGACATCTATAAACAGATCGTTTGTAAATTCAAGGAGCTTTAGCTGTAACTCAGCCGCTTTCTTATAATCGCCTTCAAGACAGTAGCTTGCTATCTCGTGCGTTTCTGTGGGAAGGCAGTTTGCAAGTACCGATATAACACCCTTACCGCCGAGCGACATTATAGGTACTATCTGGTCGTCGTTACCCGAATAAATGTCAAGGTCGGTTTCAGCCGCTATTTTGGCTACTGCACTTATATTTCCGCTTGCTTCCTTTGCGGCAACTATGTTGTCCTTCTTTGCAAGCTCCTTGTACGTTTCAACAGAAATGTTTACGCCTGTACGGCTGGGAACGTTGTAGAGGATTATCGGCAGGCTTACGCTGTCCGCTATTGCACTGAAGTGTGCAATAAGTCCTCTCTGCGAAGTCTTGTTATAATAAGGTGTCACAAGAAGCAGTGCGTCAGCACCGAGTGCCTCGGCTTCTTTTGAAAGCTGAATGGCATAAGCGGTATCGTTACTGCCTGCACCTGCTATGACAGGAACTCTCTTTGCTACCTTTTCAACGCAGAAGCGGATACATTCCTTATGCTCCTCGTCTGTCATAGCCGCAGATTCGCCTGTTGTGCCGCACACTACTATAGCGTCCGTTCCGCCGGCAATCTGTTCCTCTATACGATCTGCAAAATTATCGTAGTTGATGCTCCCGTCCTCGTTCATAGGGGTCACTATAGCTACTGCAGAGCCTGTAAAAATTGTCTTTTTCATCGGATACCTCCGTGTTCAATGAATCAAAATCAGTCGAAATAACCCTTTGCGGCATAAAGCTCAGCCATTTCAACTGCGCCGCCTGCGGCACCTCTTAATGTGTTGTGTGACAGGCAGACAAACTTGTAGTCGTACTGTGTGTCTTCTCTTAATCTGCCGATTGAAACTGCCATACCGCCTTCAAGGTTTCTGTGCAGCTTAGCCTGAGGCATATTGTCTTCTTCAAAGTAGTGAAGGAACTGCTTGGGAGCGGAGGGAAGCTCAAGCTCCTGCGGTGCGCCCTTGTATTCCTTCCAGATATTGAGGATTTCTTCCTTTGAGGGCTTGTTCTCGAAGCTAACAAATACTGCGGCAAAGTGACCGTTTGATACGGGAACTCTGAGGCACTGTGTTGTGATTGCGGGAGCGGCAGCCTTTACAATCTTGTCGCCCTCAATCTTGCCCCATACCTTCAGAGGCTCCTGCTCACTCTTTTCTTCCTCACCGCCAATGTAGGGGATAAGGTTATCTACCATTTCAGGCCATGTTTCGAATGTTTTGCCGGCACCTGAAATTGCCTGATATGTGCAGGCGAGAACCTTTGTGATACCGAACTTGCGTAAGGGGTTGAGAGCGGGAACGTAGCTCTGGATAGAGCAGTTTGACTTAACTGATATGAAACCTCTCTTTGTGCCAAGACGCTTCTTCTGAGCCTCAACGATAGCCATATGCTCGTCGTTGATTTCGGGGATAATCATAGGAACGTCGTCGGTGAAACGGTTAGCTGAGTTGTTGGACATAACGGGGCATTCGTGCTTTGCATAAGCCTCTTCAAGAGCCTTTATCTCGTCCTTCTTCATATCTACCGCACAGAATACGAAGTCGACCTGTGATGCGATCTTTTCAATATCGGCAGTAGCGTCCATAATAACAATGTCTTCCATAGCCTTGGGCATAGGCTTTTCGATGAGCCATCTTGAGCCGACAGCCTCTTTATAAGTCTTTCCTGCGGAACGGGGAGATGCGGCAAGCACCTTTACGTTGAACCAGGGGTGATTTTCCAGCAGAACGGCAAAACGCTGTCCTACCATACCCGTAGCGCCGATAATACCTACGTTGTAGTTTTTCATTTTAGTTTCCATCCTTCTTTTTTTGCTTTTAGCATATTTTCTTAAAAAAGCCGCTTGTAAAAATGATTACAGGCGGCTTTGTATGCAGATGTGATAAAGTTGTGTGATAGCTCTCCACCTACAGCTTAACCGCTTGATGACAATCGTGCATATATTAGACACACGACCAGATACATAAGCTCCGACACTTATGTTCTTCGGCGACAAAGCCTTTTCCCGCTGCAATCTGTCGGCAGATTGACGCAACGGGTACTTTTCTTTAATCGCACCTCTACCTGCTTTGTTTATATTATCATATTTATTGCTGTTTGTCAATGGCGAAGCGGTAAAAAATAATTTGATTTTTTTTCGTAAATGTGTTATTATAAAACAGTATGCAATATCCAGAAAGAAAAAATGCGTGAAAAACGCAAAAAACAGAGGAAAAACAATGCTTAAATCGGATTTTTATTATGACTTGCCGCAGGAGCTTATCGCACAGACTCCGCTTGAGCCTCGTGACAGCTCACGGCTTATGAAAATTGACCGCAAAAGCGGCGAAATAACACATGACCGCTTTTATAATATATGCGATTATCTTGAAAAGGGTGACCTGCTCGTTCTCAATGACTCAAAGGTTTTCCCTGCAAGACTTTACGGCGTAAAGCAGGAAACGGGTGCGGCAGTGCAGTTCCTGCTTCTTCACCAGATTTCACATAATCGCTGGGAGGTTATGGTGAAGCCCGGCAAAAGACTTAAAATCGGTACAAAGGTTGACTTTTCGGGCATTCTGACGGCCGAGATAGTCGACTATGCCGAGGGCGGTGACAGGATAGCCGAGTTCACCTATGACGGCGACAGCATATTTGAAGTGCTTGACCGTATCGGTCAGATGCCTCTACCTCCTTATATTACCGAAAAGCTGAAGGATAAGGATAGATACAACACCATCTATTCCCACGAGGTAGGCTCAGCCGCCGCTCCTACTGCGGGACTTCACTTCACCGAAAACGTGTTTGCAAAGCTTCGTGAAAAAGGCGTTGACACTGCGTTTGTAACACTCCACGTCGGACTCGGAACATTCCGTCCTGTAAAAGAGGATAATATACTCGATCATAAAATGCACGTTGAGCATTACTCTATACCGCAGGAAACCGCCGATAAGATAAAGGCTTGCAGAGAGCGTGGAGGACGTGTTATTTCAGTCGGCACCACAAGCTGTCGTACACTTGAATCTGCCGCATCGCTTGACCCGAACGGCGAGATCAAAGCCTGCTCGCACGATACGGGAATATTCATTTACCCCGGCTATGAGTTTAAAGCGATAGACGGACTTATTACGAATTTTCACCTTCCCGAAAGTACGCTTATAATGCTTGTAAGCGCATTCTTAGGCAGGGAAAAGACGCTGAACGCCTATAATGTTGCGATACAGGAGAAATACCGTTTCTTCAGCTTCGGCGACAGTATGATAATAATATGATGAACATCGTTAAAGTAACCCTGCCCGAAAAGTGCAGGATAATTTGCGTCAGTGATATACACGCACATTATGATGAGTTTGCAAGGCTTTTGCGTAAGTGCGACTACAATAATGAAAGCGACTATCTGTTCATTCTCGGTGATATTCTGGAAAAGGGCAGGCAAAATATTGAAACACTGCACTTTATACAAAAATTATCCTGCGACAAAAAATGCGTATGTATCAAGGGTAACAACGATACGATGGTATCGCGTATGGCGTTTGACGATGAAAAGGAAAAGTTTCTCGAAAGGCTTACATACCGCCCTGTAAACGCTTATATGCAAATGGCGGAGAGTATCGGTATTACCGATTTCACGACAGATTTTGATAACAAGCGTAATGCTGTGAACGAGAAATTCGATGGGGAACTGTCTTTTATAACAGAGCTTCCGCTTGCTATAGAAACAGAAAAGTACATCTTTGTCCATGCGGGAGTCGAAAATCGTCCAGATTGGGAAAACAGCTCAGAGCAGTTTGTCCTGTGCGCACCGTGGTGGATAAGAAGCGGTCACGCTCTTGATAAATATGTTGTTGTCGGTCATTTCCCGACCTATAATTTTGCAAGAGGAAAAAACACCAATCTGCCGATAATCGACACGGATAAAAGGATAATAGCGGTTGACGGCGGCTGTTCGGTAAAATCAGCAGGACAGATAAACGCTTTTATCATTAACAAGGATGGAGAAAGCTACAGCTATGACAACGTTTTTGAGCCGTCCGAGCCGTGTGAAAAATGTACGGTCATCAAGGATTATACAGCCGCTCGGCATTATTCTTATCTTGATTATGAAAAGAGCGACCTTGAAATACTCGGCAAGTCCGACGGACTGGTGTCGGTGCGTGATAAGCACAGCGGCAACAGCGGGCTTATTCCCGAAGGTTTTATAGCCGAATGGGGCGACGGCCGTTTTCACGGCTGGACTAATCTTGATGCGTTTGTTTGCGTTAATAAAGGCGAAACATTCTGCGTTTATTATAAGAATGAAAAATACTGCTACGGCATAGCACAAAGCGGAGAGGTAGGAATGATACCACTTGACTGCGTTGCCGTATTTAAGGAGAAATATGTTTAAAGTATTAAAAACAGACGGTGTGGCAAGACGAGGAGAATTCCACACACCTCACGGTGTGATACAATCGCCGTTTTTTATGAATGTCGGCACATCTGCGGCAATCAAGGGCGGTATATCATCGCTTGACCTCAAAGACCTCAAGTGTCAGGTGGAGCTTTGCAACACCTATCATCTTCACGTTCGTCCGGGAGATGATATAATATATAAAATGGGCGGACTTCACAAGTTTATGAACTGGGACAGACCGATACTTACAGACAGCGGCGGATTTCAGGTGTTCTCGCTTGCTAAGCTCAGAAAGATAAAGGAAGAGGGAGTATATTTCAACTCCCACGTTGACGGCAGACGTATTTTTATGGGACCCGAAGAAAGTATGAGGATACAGTCGCATCTTGCCTCAACGATAGCTATGGCATTTGACGAATGTATAGAAAATCCCTCGCCGTATGATTATGTAAAGAAGTCGGTTGACAGAACGACAAGATGGCTGCAGCGCTGCATTGACGAAATGGCAAGGCTTAATTCTCTGCCCGAAACGATAAACCGTCAGCAGATGCTGTTTGCGATAAATCAGGGCGGAACTTATGACGATATAAGAGCCGAGCATATGAAAACAATAGCGAATATGAACGTTGACGGCGTGGCTATCGGCGGACTTGCCGTAGGCGAGCCTACAGATGTTATGTACAGGATAATAGAAACCGTTATCCCGCACGCTCCGACAGACAAGCCCCGTTATCTTATGGGTGTCGGCACTCCGTCAAATATAATAGAAGCCGTTTACAGAGGCGTTGATATGTTCGACTGTGTTATGCCGAGCAGAAACGCACGTCACGCTACCGTTTTCACATGGAACGGTATCACTCACGTCACGAATCAGTGCTTTGAAACCGATTCGTTACCGATAGACCCCGAATGCGACTGTCCTACCTGCCGCAATTTCTCAAGAGCGTATATAAGACATCTGTTTAAATCGGGAGAGATGCTTGGCGGAAGACTTGCCGTACAGCATAATCTATATTTCTACAATACGCTTATGGAAAAGATAAGAGCGGCGATAGACGAGGGAACTTTC
>ERZ791861.1485-NODE-1485-length-11327-cov-21.503549_pt1 | contig 11327 bp, 8 predicted proteins | sample MGYA00510283_ERZ791861 | MGnify/ENA primary metagenome ERZ791861 (study PRJEB30046, sample SAMN00792074) | human gut metagenome | study: EMG produced TPA metagenomics assembly of the A metagenome-wide association study of gut microbiota in type 2...
CTATGATGGTACCGATTCATGCGCTATAGTGGTACCGATTCGCCGATACTGTCACACAATTGTTACCGAATATCCGTTTAAACATGGAATACATGATATATCTTTCTCCACTGAAAAAGGACATCATTTGGCAAGGATGTTTCGTGGGAATATCCGTTGGACTGTTTTGCTTGGCATAATCAACTGTGTTTACTCCTTCTTTGAACCCTTGGATTGTAGAATCAATACCACTCAATAAATCCACTAACAGTTTATCATCTGTGCTTTGGCAAACATTAATCACAGTTTGCTTGAATTGATTTGAGTTTCTCTCATCCGTAATGTAAAGATATAGCAACATTCTTATTGCTGCAGCTTTTCCCAACAAGGAATACATTGTCATGTCTTCGGTGTCTTTGCATGCCGAAGGACCATGCTTCAAACATGCAAACGGTTGCATTAGTTTGTTCTTTGAACTTGATAAATTATTCATAAGTCCAAGCCAGTTGATTTCAAAAATCAGACTGGATCCAAAAAGATGAAAATGATTATCCGAGATTGGTCGTTTCATCATTGCGTTCAATCTTCCTTTGTCAGAATCAATGACAGCCTCCCAAAGGAAATTCTCTCTGTCTTGTTGCTTTATAATGTCATTAGAAGCAAAATATGCTGTCGTGAAAAGATCTTCTCCAAGACAACAGGTAACATCATGCCATCTTAACACTGAATTAAATCGACATACTATTTTATCATTTTTCCCTAATTTCAGTATTTTTGAAGAGAAGTTCAACACGGCATTGAAAACAGAATTGGTTTGACTATAATTTAACCCATCGCCACCATCACGCATCCAATGTTCCTGAAAAGATTTGTAGAAACAAACAAGTTGGCTTAAGCTGTAGTTTTTCAAAGAGTTTGTATAGCTTTCCTCAAACCAATCGTATGAAAAACTAACATCTGCCCTTTGCTCCTTGTTCCTGTTGAGACTATTGATAATCTCCAGCCAACTCCTTCTCAAAAACAGCATCTTAAGCGTCTGTCGAACTACTTCCATCTATTTTAGCTTTGGCCATTTCGTTAATACGTTTGGCGATTTTCTCAATTTCTGTTTTAGACAGTTTGTCTGGGAACTGCGCAAACACTTCATCAAGAATTGAAATATTTTCCTGCTTTACGAATATAGGATAATGTTCTTCTATATATTTTCTGACAGTATCTGTTCTATTCCCCTCAACCTGTCGCCCTTTTATCAAAGCCTTGACGTCAATAGAAGTAGAACTCTGATAGCCTATATCGTAAATAGCCTTAAACCATCTTGCTATACTGTAATCTTTTGCATTGAATATGCCGGACAACACCTTGACAAACGAAAATTCCAACTCATAGTAGTCTTCCTGGCCGTTGTCAGTCCTATCGTATGTCATTCGTTTATATGCCGACAACTCCATGAAATAGTGGGAGAAAATATCAAATTCCGAAGCTTTGGAATAGCTAATCTCTTTCTGATATTCAATCAAGTCCTCCAAAATCTCTGCATTACGAATACTTGCCCAGGATAGCCATTTGTGATTAATATCTTTGGTATTATATTCATCTCCGTCCCTATCCCTTATACGCCTATCCGTCAAATCCATAATTTTTGAATAGAACGATTTCTTTGCATCGTCGTTTTGCACTTTCTCCAAGAATTCTTCTCCATTGAAGAAACGGTTATAACATCTCTCTATGTCAACTATATTGCACATAAATGAGTTCAAATCAAACAAGGCGTATTTTCGATTCTTTAGATCATCCGCATATCTCACAGATGTAGTCTTGCGATAACCTAATTCAAGAAAGTCTGAGGCTTTATTCTTTCGGTCTTTTGTATCAATGAACCTTGATATGCAAAGCATAAAGAATTCCGCAAGCATAATTACATTTTCGTTTATTTCGTCAAAATGTTCTATACACTCACTTATCAATATATTCAATTGGGTGAGGCTTATCATTCTGACAGAACGTGAACGAGTATCAGAAGAAGATGCTGTCTTTGGTAGAATATCCGTAATGATAGAATTGACAAACGACCCACCCACTAATTTCTCGTAGTTTGAAAGTTCCAGATTTTCAAAAGGGCTCAATCCAATGACTCTTTCCTGTTTTTTTTCGACATTGGTCGAACTTTCCGTTCTCTCGTCATAAAACTCATAAAGACGCATGGAATAAATAGACCGAATCATAAAGAGAAAATGTAGCTTATCCACAGGTTGGTCTTGTTTCTCTAAATAGGAAATAATCGCCATGACATCACCTAATGATATATTATAAACCACATTGCTTTCATTTAGAATGTTGGATATTTCACTATTCTCCAATGCAACATCACGTTTTAAGAAGAACTGCTTCTTGATGATTCTCAGAGCTGCGGCATTAAACAAGAATGCATCTGTCACTTTTAGCAAATCATATATACAATTAGTTTGGTCAGTATTCAGGTTATTGAGAATCCAGTTCTCGAAGAAATATTTTTTAAATTGCTCTTTATTGTTCGCTATATTGCTTTCAGACATACCAACCAATAATTTCAACAAAGAACGTAACTCTCGCAAGTTACGAGGAACGATATAGCTTGTCTTTAACGCAGTATTGTAGAATAAATACCGTGTCTTCCTAAAGATCAATTCAGGAATAGCCATTCTGACACTGCTAAAAGTTTCCGTTTCTCCTTGAATATTTTTAACCGACAATTCCCAGGTGAGAAATTCTTGTGCTGTAGGCATAAAGATTCTTTGGTCAAATGGTATCAGCTTGGTAAGATATCTTTCTACCATCTCATCTATGACACCTTCTGAAACTTTTTTCTTTTCCAACAATACTTCGTATTCTTTGGTATATTGCTGGCGTTTAAGCATGGCCAACTGATCGAGTTTGATTGCTAAAAGGACGATTACATTAGGTTGTACCAGGTATTTTCTTATTTGCTCCACCATGATCGTTGCTTGGCTTGTATGAAGGTCAATGTCATCAATCATGATAATTAGTTTGCCGTTAGGCTTACCTATATATTTCATGAAAATTGTAACCAACTCTCCAAAATTAGCTCTTAGATTTACTGCTGCAGACAAACTTACCAATTGTTCCAAGTCGTCGTATGGTTTTTCTGCATCAGATGCGAGAAGACAATTGAAGTCTTTCTGTAAGTCTGCGAACTTTCCCAAGAGGACAGTTCGATCTAAGCTATTCTTGGGCTCTTTAACTTTTTGATATTCATGGTACAATGATGCCAACACCTCTGCTATGATACCATGGTACTCGTCAAAGAATGAAGGGTCTATCAGTGAGAGTTTATGGAAAGAACAATTATTCACTTCTTGATAGTTGTCTAAGAAACTATTTTCTGATTTGCCTGTCAATTCATTGGCTACAGACAACATACAAGAAGTCTTGCCTGCACCTCTTTCTCCAATAAAGGCAAAGATGTTGTTAAATGGTTCGTTTTCCTCGTCATCTTTAGTTCTTGAAACTTTCAAATAAGACGAAAGACTGTCAAACGCATTTTTATATTGCTCAGAAAATAGAGATTCCTTAACATTCTGCTTAGTGAGTTTCTCTATTACAGGTCTACTTTCTTGACCAATGTTGAAATATAAGTGCTGACTCATATTTTGTTTAAAATTATAATGTGTTACTACACATAGTTACTAAAAACGGGCTACTAGGCTCCATCCCCGAAAAGTAGCTTAAATAAAAAGGGGAGAGGGATCCGTTCACCCGTATATCTGTTATTTCTTATTCTTTATCCTCCAGAAGAAATGCCACGTTCTGAAGATTGGTTCACTTAGAGCCTCTGCAGGATAATATCTTACGAAATGCATATTTCTCCATATCTTCAGAAAGTATTTCTTTGCCATTCCTTGTTGTGTGAAATGCCCATACTTGGTGAAGTGCTGTCCGAAGTTGCCGCCATTCAGTATCTCAGCTAACAACAACTTTCCTCGCTTTTCATCCATCGGAGCTATCATCTTCTCCTCTGATAAACCCAAAGCCTCATGCAGCACATACATCACCGCCCCAGCAAACTTCCACAATCCCAAACACTTCAATTCCTTCGGCAACCAAGTTAACATTTCACAGTTAACATTTAACATTGATACCACATAGTAATAATCAATGATTTGTCTCATTCCAATCCCCTCATCGAAGAAATGGTGATATAGATGCGTCAGCTGATAAATCACATTGAATGCCGTCGTTGGTATAGCAATTTCTCCAATACCATCTGGCAGGCTAACAACATTTGAGCATTGCAAATCTACATTCCGCTTGAACCATTTCTGCAAACGTGCATTATAGATAGGATTATTCATTATACCCGGGAAGGAATGTAGTTCCACCGGCACCCCGTCAAACGAAGTCTCCAAATGATGGAATCTAATATCATCACCAATTTCAAAATGAGTCTTAGCATATTCTGTTATATTTTCTCTGCTAGCATTCATCCATACATCAATATCCCCAGGAGTACGAGAATATGGATTCGGATACATCAAGGCATTCCCTTGTCCTTTCAGGATGCAGCATCGCAATCCATCTTCTCTAAACTTTGAATAGAGTTTACCCGCCACAGCATTCACCTTCATGTTCTGTCGATGAATTTGTTGCGACGCTCCCATCCAAGTCATCAGCAAATCCCTTCCTATAGAATTTTGCTTTAGCTCTTCAGAAAATTCTTTCGTCAATCTCTCGATACCGTCAAAACAAAAGCCAAGAAGAGCTTGCCTAGAAGCAAAGTTGTATAGTTGTCGCCAATCTATTTTGGCGACAACCATACTCATATCCACCTTCTTGCCAAGGCAATAATTTAAGAACAAAAAGATTGCTGATGTCTGTATCATCTATCATTCCTTAGAGTTCCACCATTCCATTGCTCTCTCCACAGTAGGAGCCATGTCATAGTACTTGTATTCCGCCAATCTACCACCAAAGATAACATTATCTTCTTTATCAGCCAAAGCCTTATACTTAGCATATAATGAAGAGTTCACTTTATCATTCACTGGATAATATGGTTCCATACCATCCTTCCATTCAGTAGAAAACTCTTTTGAGATAACTGTCTTTGAAGTTTCATAAACCTCTTGTCCAAACATCTCAAAATGCTTATGCTCAATAACACGGGTGTAAGGGATCTCACGCTCAGTATAGTTCACTACCGCATTACCTTGATAGTTAGGTTTGTCTATAACCTCTGTCTCAAATCGAACAGTTCGATAGTTGAGCTTGCCAAACTGATAATCATAGAATTCATCTATCTTACCAGTGAAAACAATCTTGTCGGCAATACCTTCCCAATAAGGACGATTCTCAAAGAAATCTACATTCGTTTTCGTCTCGACTCCTTCAAGCAAGCCATCAATGAGTTTGTTATAACCACCAACAGGGATACCCTGGTACTTATCATTGAAGTAGTTATTATCGAAGATAAGACGAACAGGCAAGCGCTTGATAATGAAAGCAGGAAGTTCTGTACATTTTCTTCCCCACTGCTTCTCAGTATATCCCTTGATAAGTTTCTCATAAATGTCTTTTCCTATCAACACCTGAGCCTGCTCCTCTAGGTTACGTGGTTCTGTTACGCCATCTGCTTTCATGCGAGCTACAGCTTCTGCTTTCTGCTCATCAATCTTAGCCTGCGCTTCCTCTGGTGTAGTTACACCCCACATCTGGTAGAAGGTGTTCATATTGAAAGGCAGATTATAGAGTTTGCCCTTATAGTTAGCTACTGGCGAGTTGGTATAGCGATTAAACTCAACGATAGAGTTTACAAAGTCCCATACCTTCTTATTGGAGGTATGGAAGATGTGAGCGCCATACTTATGCACGTTGATACCCTCAATATTCTCACAGTAGATGTTACCTCCTAAATGAGAACGCTTATCGATTACCAAACACTTCTTACCTTGTTTTTTTGCAAGATAAGCAAAAGTTGCTCCAAACAAGCCAGAGCCAACTATCAAATAATCATATTGTTTCATTCTTATTAATAATTAAGATTCGTAAATTCGTTGTAATAATTTAATTCTATTTTCGATAAAAAAATCTTTCAAGAAAAATTCTCTTGATTTCCTCCCCATGTCCTTTCTCAAATCATCATCATTCACAAGTTGAATAACTTTTTCTGCGTATGAAGCTGCATCCAAAGGCAAGAGATACCCATTCTCACCATTTCTTACGCAATCCTTATTTCCAACCACATCACTGGCTATAATCGCCTTGCCATTTGCCATAGCTTCAATGATAGCCAAAGGCAAGCCTTCATAAAGAGCAGTAGATATATAGAACAGCGACTTACGCACAAACTCCTGACAATCTGCATGACTAATCCAAGGTTCCAGGCGAATGGAATCTTCCAATCCTAACCCATGCATTTTGGCTTTCATAGCTTCCAATTCTGGAGAATGATAGCCAACGCCTAACAAGATAAATTTGAGATTACAACCTCTATCCTTCACCTTCTTGATGACATCAAGCAAAAACAAAGGATTCTTCTGGTAACATGGCCGTCCTATATAGCAAGCATAAGGCTCTGATATATCTTCCACCTTTCCCCTTTCAAGAGAAGAATCAGGCACGGCATTGTGCCAAACCAAGGCATGCTCTTTAGAATAGCCAACCTCCTTATTCGCCATTTCCTGTTCAGATTCCGAACAAGCCAATACGTATGTCTTGAAACGAGTCAATCGCTCAATTGTCATAAACACCCATCGTTTCAACTTCGAAGGAGTACAGAGATAAGAAAAAGCATGAGGCGTATAGAATGTCTTCACACCAGTAATCCATCCCGCAGTTCTTCCGATGATACCACCTTTCGCACTATGGCAATGAATCACATCCGGCTTCTCCTTCTTAATAATCTTAACGCTTTCTATCAAAGCCTTTAAATCATTTAAAGGATTGAGCGAGCGGAATAGCGATATTGGATATTCCTTTACAGTGATGCCATTGCGAACTACTGGCTGATGCTTATCATCCTTGCCACACACAATGACATACTCATTACTCCCCACCTTATTATATATAATAGAGTTTCGGATATAAATATCCAAGCCCCCTATCATTTGACCGATATGTAAAATTTTCATTGTCAATTGTTACTTTATTAGTTCAAGTAGAGTTTTGTGCATTACACCTGCAAAACTCTCAAAAGTATATTTCTCCAAGATTGTTTTTGGTGAAGCGACTTCCTTAGATAAGAGCTCATCCAAATCCACATTCGTATCATAAGGGTCTATCCAATATGCTGCATCACCAAATATCTCTGGCAGACAACTCGTCTTAGCTATAATGCATTTTGCTCCAACACTCATAGCCTCCAATGGAGGAATACCAAATCCCTCAAAGAAAGAAGGGAATATAAAAGCCTTACAATGAGCCATAAGGTACTTTACTTCACCATCACTGATATATCCAAGGAATTTTACGTTCTTAAAGTCCTCTTCCTTATAGTCTGTACCATAGGCACGCAAATTAGCATTGCCACCAACAAAGAAATTATATTGTGGATGCTTCTTTGCGACCTCCAATATCCATTGGATATTTTTATTTGGAGCCAAACTGCCTAAAGAAAAGAAAAAAGGATTTTCAAATAAACTCGGTTTACGAATAGCTAATGAATCATCAGAAACTACAGTTTTGAAATGGTCCCATCCATTTCCCAATACAACTATTTTATCTGAAGGCAACTTTAAGTGCTCCATCATTTGCTGCTTAGAATATTCTGACACCGTGAATAACAAAGGTGAGAATCTTCGAGCTAACTCCTCTTGAAATATATGCCAACATCTAGAAACCTTCATGTAGAATGTCTTGCAATACTCGGGATGAGTTCTATAACTCATGTCGTGAATACAAATAATTCCAGGTTTTAAAACAGGCATTATCGTAAGAAGGTTTAGAGAAATGCTTCTAGGATGAGTTAGCATATACAAAGCTAAAAAAGTTTGTTCCCATAAAGATCCTTTCGCCTTTCCAAATTTGATAACTGGTATATTATTCAAATGCGGAATATTGGAAGCATTTTTTGGAACAACCAAAGCATATTGACCTTTCTTGCATATTTTGTCTAATTCTAATATAATTTCAAATGCAAAACGTTCCTGTCCAGTAACTCTTCGCGCTGTAAATTGTCCATTAATAATTATTTTTTTCATATGTTTCAATACACTTTTAATTAATCAGACAAATTATTATCATTGTTATCATTTTTTACATCATCAGAAGATTTCTCTTTGGTAATACAAATACTATTTAATTCTTGAATACTATTAACATTTTTACCTGTGCTTAGTTTATAAGCTGCCTTTTTTATTAAATTTTTCAATCTAGGTTCGTCCTCTTCTTTTATTTCATTATGACCAAGATGTAATAACATAATATCTTTTAGTTGACCTAAGTAATAGGTATTTGCTCCTAACTCGGAAATGTACTTATCAATATAGATATTCCAATCTTTTGGACGCTCCAAGACTAAGATGTAAGCTTGTAAAAATTTAATAATCTTATCATGCTCGTTTGCAAACGTCATCAATAACATTTTAGAATTCTTCTCAGAATATAAGTAGTCCTTGAACATATTTAAAATATTTAAAGGGATACAGACAACTACTCCGATATGTTTTTCCTTAATGTTTTTAAAACGTTCAAACACATCATCAAGTTCAAAATATGAGTCCTCTATACCTACATGCCCATTGACTGCCAAAGGCCAAGATAATGCAAAAAAGATTTGAGTGACTACTTTCCATGAAGCAAAAATGGCTGCTAGCAATCTGTTTTTTGTCTCAATTTGTACATAGTCACAATTCCGATAAACCATAGAGGCTATTCTAATACACTCTATCAAGTAATTAACAGAATATTCATGCATAAACTTTCTCACGGATTGGTCAAACGGTTTGGCAACATTGTAATTACTATCTGCATAAGAATCCTTTATCTCTGTAGGCAAGGAAGATTGCTTGACATTATCATCCAACAACTTAAAGATTTGCTCTTTCTGCTCTTCCGTCTGTTGGCACTTCAACAAAGAAAACAAGTTTAAGTCATCTTTCCATCCTACTTTGTCATGCACACTCTGAGTAGCCTTTTCAATGTCATCAAGCATATATTCTGCTGCATCTTGTCGTTGTCTATCTTTTCCTGAGTAAAATTCCAACACTTCTGGATAGTGAATGTAATTATGAGCTTTAAAAATATATTCTTTTAATTCACTATCAGGTCTATACATTTCCATAGCGGCAAAATAATAAACCCAAAATGAATGCCTAAAACAATATTTTCCTTCAAATTCTTTTATTACATTATTATAATATAAAACATCGAACAAATAGTCTATGTCTAAATCAATTCCTTGCTTTTTACAAACATCCTTGAGGTAATTGAGAAAATAATCTTTATCAAAGAAATCAATATTTTTGATGATTATGTCTTTACAGAAGACACCCAAGACAAACTCGCAATCCTTCATGTCAGGAATTATTGTTTTGTAATTGGGAACCACATCATTCTCAAAAACCATTTGCAGAATTTTCTCTATAACAGCGGTTCTGTTTATCAAACGTTCAGTATTGTGATTGTTGAAGATAGTTAGTAGTGTAAAAGTATTGATTGGTGTTCGATGCATGTTAAGGTCTTTCATATCATTATCAACACGTTCCAAGACCTTTTCTTCTTCATCAATATAATTCACCTTATTATATGCAGAGACAAGTGCCCTTACATCTTTTCTCTGCAAAGGTGCCAAATACAAAGATTCAAAGTTTGGCTCACGAGTTACTATCTCATCATTGTTTTTGAAGTACTTTTCCAAACGAGGAGAAAGAAGCATAACCTTTGCATTTGGCATCTTTTCTCGTATAGTTCCCAAGTATTCTGCCGACTGTTTCTTTGTAACAACCCAATCATCCACAACAACCCATGCTATTTCATCTCCAGAGATGTTACATTCAGAAAGTTTATTCTCAATATAACCTCCTAACTTTTGTCTATTCTTCCATTCCTTTGGAACGAAGATACCAACCTTGTCGTATTTTGCAATGAGAGTATAAACAAAATGCAAACCATAACAAGTCAATCCATATTGTACTGGTGCCAATATCTTCACATTAGTATCTTTATTAATAATGTCATGCTCAGAGAGTAATTTTACCTTATTGATTCGTCGTGTATGATCTATTCTTTCTAGACTCACATACCTATCAACCCAAACTTTCGGTTGCTTACTATACAAAGTCATCAATTCTTCTAGCTTAGCCTTGGCAAGCTGCAAAACTAAATTCTTAGGACTTTTGTTTGACTCTATATCAAGTGGTTGAGATTGTTTATTTTGCAAGAAATCAATGATGCCATTCTCCTGTTCTGTAAAATCACTTCCCAACTGAAAACGATGGCGTTTATCAGACCATTGGCGATAAATGATACGCTCAATACCGATTGTGCCAAACTCTATGAAACAATATCCCAAAGTTTGGTCTTTCTTTGTTGTAAATAGCTGCGGAGCCTTTATCTCTATATAAGAATCATTCCCATTACTATTACACAAAATATCTTGCTCATGAGTGTGACCTGTCAAGACAACATCAAAGTCTCTCTTTATGAATGCATTAATCTCTCGTTCCGCCCATTCTTGCAGCCATTCCTGAGGATGATGCATCAGTAAAATACGTTTCTTATGCTTGTCTGCATTTAGCCATTGAGTCAAGGAGCGAGTATCAACCCCAAGATTGCGTTCATCCCTTTTTCCTTGAAATGCAGCAAATGATGCCAAAGATGTATTCAAACTCAGAATACACCAATCTTCATCAATTTCAACAGAATTACATAGAATGTCATATCTATCAAAAGAAAACTTTTCGTTCAAATATCGTTTAAACATGTTGAACTTTTCCACACAACACTTATCTTGATGAATCCAATCATTAAATTCTCTTTCTTGGTATCTCTTTTCAATCGCTAAAGTATGACTTAACGAGTTTGAAGACACAACGGACTGTTGACAATCATGATTGCCCATCGTGAAAACAAAGTGTTTGCGCTCAATGCCCATATTCACCAAAGGCTGTACTACTTGTCTGTCGAAATCCTCGTATTGAGCATAAGCATCAGCATTCCAAACCAAATCTCCACCAACTACCACATAAACGTGGGCAATATCATAGCTTGTTATCTGATTAGAAACATCCTTAATAAAAGCACTAAGGACAAGACCTTCGTCTTCTGGTGAGCTATGTCCGATATGAATATCAGAAATATATATAAACGTAAAACCACTCATAAGTTATTTCAGCATTTTTCTAACAACATTAAAC
>ERZ791861.1492-NODE-1492-length-11289-cov-4.051184_pt1 | contig 11289 bp, 9 predicted proteins | sample MGYA00510283_ERZ791861 | MGnify/ENA primary metagenome ERZ791861 (study PRJEB30046, sample SAMN00792074) | human gut metagenome | study: EMG produced TPA metagenomics assembly of the A metagenome-wide association study of gut microbiota in type 2...
GGGCAGGGCTGCGGGCAGGAAGCCGCCGATGCCCGCGCTCGGTTCGAGCAGCGAGCGCATCGGCAGGCCGTACTCCGTGAATGCGGCGCGTATCTGCCGCGCTACGGCATCCACGAGGAACTGCGGCGTGTAAAAGGCCGTGAGGACAGAGGCCTTGAGGCTGTCCGTCAGCTTGCGATACATTGTCTCTTCTCCGCCTGCGAGAGTTCGCAGGGCCTTCTGCAGGCGGTTCATCGGCTCCGCCATGTTGTCCGGCAGGGGGTTGTCCGTTCCGATGTTCAGCACTTCCTTGATGCCCCCGAAGCCGGAATAGCGGGACAGCGTCTCCTTCTCCTTTGCCATGGCTTTGCGGCCCTGTACGTGGATTTTTACCGCCGTTTCGATGGCCTCCACGTTCGCCGCCAACGATGTCTGTTTGTTGTAACTCATCATTCAACCTTGTTTTTCGTTCCCTTCGTTCGGTCCGTTTGCGACCCGCAGGGATTATTTTTCTGCAGGCAGAAGGTGGCCGGAACAATCCGACAAGGCTGGACGGAAAAATACGCTCGACGGCGGAGAGGAAGATTTTTACGGATCACCCGCGGCGGCAGCCGGCCTTGGCGGAGCGGAACGGCCGGTTTACCTTCGCTGAAAAATAACCCCCGAGGGGCGCACAGGGCCGACGGCGGGAAAGGAGAGATGAAAAAGGGAAGATGGAAAGATAGAAGCGGGAGACCGGAAGCGGTATAGAAAGGGCGGAATCGGCAGTAAAACGGGACATGCTGCCGGCAGGCCGAACATCCTATGGGATCGGACAGGGGAATCCTGTGTGTAATCGAAACAAAACCTTACCTCTGTAACCGATTATAATGAATAACCTATGGCTGAAAAGAACACTCCCATCTTATCTCCCGAATATCTCGATTTCAGAAACGAGATAACCTCCCGCATCCGGTCGGCCCAATACGAGGCGCTGAAGGCCGTGAACAAGGAGATGATCGCCTTGTATTGGGAAATCGGCAGGCGGATTACCGAACAGCAAGCGGCCTTGGGCTGGGGAAAATCCGTCGTGGAGAACCTTTCGCGGGACATACAGAAGGAGTTTCCGGGTATAAAGGGGTTCGGTGTTTCCAATATGTGGGATATGGCCCGTTTTTATGCCGAATACCGGTCGAATGAAATTCTCCAACCGTTAGTTGGAGAAATTAGCTGGTCGAAGCACATCGTCATTCTGACCAAATGCAAGGAGACACGACAACGGCAATTTTACATCTTATCAACCAAGAAATACGGCTGGACGAAAGATGTGCTTATCAACAAGATAGAAGCATAGACCTACGAAAATTATCTGCTCGGTCAGAGCAACTTCGACACGACCTTGCCGGAGAAGATAAAGAGCCAAGCCATACTTGCCCTGAAAGACGAATATACATTCGACCTTGTGGGCCTTTCGGAAGAACATTCCGAATATGAATTGGAACAAGCGATTATAAAGAATATCCGCGCGTTCCTCATGGAGTTCGGTCCCGATTTCGCCTTTGTCGGCAACCAGTACCGGATAGAAGTGGACGGAAAGGAATACTTCATAGATTTGCTGTTGTACAACAGGCGTTTGCAGGCCATGATAGCGATTGAATTGAAAATCGGCGAGTTCCTGCCGGAGTATAAAGGCAAGATGGAATTTTACCTGAATGTGCTGAACGACACCGTAAGACTGCCTCACGAAAACCCGGCTATCGGTATCATCATCTGCAAATCGAAAAGCCGCATGATTGTGGAATACGCCCTGAAAAGCTCGACAATGCCTATCGGGGTGGCGACTTACAGCCTGTCGCCGGAGCTGCCCGAAGCCTACAAGGAGTTGCTGCCGACCTCTGAGGAGATAGCGAAGAAGATAGAATTGCTTATGGAATAACGTATAAGTGCCGATGTTTGCATATCGGCACTTTTTATATTCTATTCATTCGGGATTTCGCCCGTCCTTTGCAACACACCGTCCCTGTAAAACTCGATTCGTCCGGGCTTGAAGCCCATTTCGCCGAGGGCTATATGCTTGATATAGTTCCAGTACTTGTTTCCTGAAAAGTTCTTTCCGCATAGATTGTTAAAAAACATCGGGATAGAAAACCCGTCCTCGCTTCTCAATACGGTCTTGCCGTCTTGCTTGATTTCGTCTGTCATCGTCGTTTCGTTTTAATGGATTAAACATTCATCGCTGTCTTTTCTTTCCCTGCTTTCGCTCGGCTGGGTAGGTCTGTCGTTCAACTTTTCAAGGCAACGGAAGGACGAAACTGCGGCATCATAAGCCAAACCCGGATAACGGAAACAGCTTCTTGCAGGGGCTGTTTCCGTTATCCGAATGGAATGCGGTTTGGCGTCGATGCGCTTCGTCCTACATTCGCCGGCGAAAAGAGAAAGACAGGCCTGCCGGCAAAGGAGAGAAAATTGCAGGTACAACAAAAAAGAGGTGAGAGACAGGAGAAAATACTCTAAAAAATTTGCACCGCAGTAGAATTTATGTATTTTTGCAGTTGTATTTCAAAATTACATAAATGAATATGGAGCCAAAATATATCCGCAGGGAATTATCCGCCGTGATAGAAGAGGCGTACCGCTATTTCTCGGTCATAACCGTTACCGGTCCCCGTCAGTCCGGCAAGACAACACTGATCCGTAATCTGTTCCCACACCTGCCGTACTACTCTTTGGAGAACCTCGACGTGCGGAGCTTTGCCGAAAACGACCCAGTCGCTTTTCTGAACCAGCACGCGGAGGGCATGATTCTCGATGAAGTGCATAATGCCCCGAATCTTTTGTCGTATATACAAGGCATGGTGGACGATGACGCAGACCGGCGATTCATCCTTTCAGGCAGTTCGCAGTTCGCCATGCTGAAAAGGATTACTCAATCCCTAGCGGGACGTACCGCCGTATTCGAGTTGCTGCCCTTGTCCTACTCCGAGATACGGGAGATAGCCTCCGATACGCCGCTTGACCATCTGCTGCTGGACGGGTTCTATCCCGCGATTTATTCGGGACGCAACGTGCCCAAATTCCTCTATCCGGCCTATATGAAAACCTACCTGGACAAAGACGTGCGCGATTTGCTGCAAATCAAGGACATGATGCAGTTCCATACGTTTATCCGTCTTTGCGCCGGGCGTATCGGCTCGCTGTTCAAAGCCTCCGAGCTGGCGAATGAAATCGGTATCAGTTCGCACACCATCACGGCGTGGCTCTCCGTCTTGCAGGCATCCTATATCGTGGCCCTGCTGCCCCCGTATTTCGAGAATACGCGCAAACGACTGACCAAAACACCCAAGCTCTACTTTACGGACACGGGGCTTGCCTGCTATCTGCTCGGCATCGAATCTCCGAAACAACTTGCACGGGATAAGATGCGGGGGGCGCTGTTCGAGAATTTCATCGTGATGGAAGCATTGAAACGGCGATATAACCGGGGCAAGGAGAGCAACCTCTATTTCTACCGGGACTCGAACCAGAACGAGGTCGATCTCGTGCTGAAAAAAAGTTCGGGATTGTACGGTATCGAAATCAAGTCGGCCATGACCTACCATGCGGATTTCGAGAAAACGCTGAAACAAATGGACGACTGGATCAAAAGTCCCGTAGAGGGTAAGGCCGTCGTATATTCGGGGACGTTCGAAAATACAGCAGGAAAGATCAAGTTGTTGAATTATGCCCATTTGGACGATGTGCTGGAGTAATTCCTATCGCCGGCTTTCCTCGCAACGAACAGCGGTTGCCGGAACAGATGCAGACGGTCTTTCGCGCATAGCAACACTGCCTGTCGGAGATCTCGAAAAAACGATATTCCCGATGCAGGAAATTTCCGGTAGACCTTCAGGGAAATACCATACAGACGGCGACCCCGACCGGAGTGCATCAACCGCCCCGACGGCGAAAGCACACCGGGAGCGTAAAGAATCCATAAAAACCGGTAAACCAACATTACAAGCTCAGTTTTTCACTATATTTGAATAAAATCTCTATAAGTATGGAAACCAAACCCATAAAAAAACATTTGAACAGGTTGTTGCTGGACCCCAACAACTACCGCTTCATCGACCGTCCAGAATACAAGCCTGTGTCCGACGGACAGATTGCGGAGTCCCGGATACAGCAGCGCACGGCTGAGTTTCTCAAAGGGAGGAACAACGAGAACATTGAAGACCTAATTAACAGCTTCAAAACGAACGGTGTGCTGCGGCAGGATCCCATACAAGTGCGTCCTTTAGGAGACAACTACGTCGTCATCGAGGGCAACCGTCGCACCGCGACACTGAAATACTTGTATGAGCAATTCCAGAAGGGAATGGATGTCGGCGTTCTGACCGAAAGCGATTTCAAGAGCGTCGAGTTGATCGAGTTGCAGGGGCAAGACCGCCGCCATGAGTTGATCGCCATGGGACTCAACCACATCAGCGGGAAAAGGCGCTGGAGCCCGGTGAATCAGACCCGTCTGATCCGGGACCTGCTCGAAGAGTGCGGCATGACCGAAGACGAGATATGCAACGCGCTGGGCATCACCAAGCATTACCTGCGCCGCAGTATGCGGACGCTGGCCCTAATCGAGCGATATAAAGGCAGCGATTACGGGGACCAATTCCAGACGGACAAGTATTCCATCTTCGAAGAGATCATCAAAAATACCGCCCTGAAAAACTGGCTGGGCTGGAACGACGACTTGCGCGCCCCCTCGCGCCTCGACCGTGAGGAGCGACTATTCTCGTGGATCTCGGTTACCGAGCGCGTGCAAAGAGACGAAGAGACAGGGGACGAACAAATCACCAAGCTGGAGCCGATCGTCACCAAAAGCCATGAAATCCGGGAACTGGCGAAATTCGTCGAAGACGAGAAAGCCTTAGTCAAGATGGAGGAGAGTCGCAGCGTCACAATCGGGTTCGCATCCAGCGAGGCCATATGCGAAACGCGGCTGCACAATGCGCTCGATAATATCGCCTCGGAGGTGAATGCAGCGTTGCATTTCAGCGACTACCTTTCGGACGACGACTACACGCGCATCGGCCGGCTGAAGACCAAATTGGAGAGGCTGTTGCCTTCACCGAGCGAGATTCGCATCGGGTCATTAAACAGCAATGTGGCGCCGCGCTTCTTGCAGGTGTCGGCACACTATTCGGACCTATACATTCGCAGATACCGCAAGATTGCCAATCTGAATATCGGAAAGTTACGCCGGATCAACCTTTTCGTCGGGGAGAACAATTCCGGGAAGACCTCCCTGCTGGAGGCCGTCTACCTGCTGGCGCAACTCAACGACCTGAACGCCTTTCTCGACCTGGAGCGTTTCCGCGGCAAGTTTTTCCGGGATTTCAATGCCCTATGGGTGGACAAAAATTTCATCTCTCCTATCGACATCGCCGGGCATTTCAACGGGTTGGACACGCAGGTCCGTATATCGAAGGAAGATGCGCAAGAAAATATCGACAAAAACTCCTATATTTCCACGATACGGATCGATGCGAATACCGGGGCTGATGAGCTCTCCAGCTACGTGCATCTATACCTGAATCGGGAACCGGAACTCTATTACCAGAAAGCCCAAAAGCTTTGTCGCTCGGCTTTTTCCAGCCCTTATCGCTACAACGACTCGATACTCCGAGAGGCACACGCACGCGCCGTAAAGGAGAAACGCATCGACGAGATCACGAATTTTATCCGCCAACATATCGACCCGGCCATCGAGAAGATCGAACTAACCGATATCCATGGGGAAAACCGCTTTTTCGTCACATCGAAGACGCACGAGTGTAGTATCGACCTGACCAAGTACGGCGAGGGCCTGCAACGCATCTTCGAGATAGCCCTGCTGTTCGCCTATTGCTCCGACGGCATACTGTGCATTGACGAGATAGACAGCGCGATCCACAAGGGACTGCTGGTTCGCTTCGCCGAGTTCGTGCAGAAACTGGCCGAGGAATACAATGTACAACTGTTCCTCTCCACCCATAGCAAGGAGTGCGTCGATGCATTCTCCAGAACGCAGAAAGAGGACTTGATGGCTTTCGCCCTGTACACAACCCAGGACGATACGGTGGATTTCCGATATATGGAGGGCGAGGAACTTAAAGAACTGATAGATATTATCGACCTCGATATTCGATAGACGCCATGGAAAAGATTTTGTTTGCATTATGCGAGGGACCTCACGATGTGGCGTTTCTGTACAGAATATTACAGGTGAACGGCCTTCAAAAATACTCAAAGCCTATCGGGGAGTTTCCCGCTCCACTGAACAAATATTTTGCCAGTGAGGCGGCCGGAGAAAACCTCGAACAGCTGAAACTGGAAGAGGTGCGGAACCGACGTCTACCGTCGGAGGTACTCGCACACAAAGATGATGCGCTCGTATTGCTTTATGCCATCGGGGGAGATTCCCAAGTAGAGCCCCGACAAAAACTGCTACAAGATGTCGCCCGCATATATGGTCGCCATCAGCCAGAGGAGAAAAAAATCAAAACGGGAGCGACAGCCCAATGCTCGGTCCTCTATTTTTTCGATGCGGATCAGAAAGGGTCCGATGCTCGGCTACAGGAGGTTTGTCGTGAGCTGTCCAAGGTATTGGAATCGGAGGTTTCCCTATCAGGAAATCCGCAGCAATACCGGCATACCAACGGCATCACTTATGCCGCCCATATCTTTGCCGAAGCAGGGAAACCGACCGGCAAACTGGAAAATATCCTCCTTCCGCTGATGCGGCAGGGCGACGAAGAGATTTTCCATCGGGCGGAAAGTTATGTAGAACTGCACGATCCGAAGAGACTGCCGCGCCTGAAAGTAGTTGAAATGGGAAACGGGCAATTGACGGAAGTGCGCGACGAAAAGAAGAAGGGAAAATACCATCGGGACAAATCGGTTATCGGCATAGCCGCCCAGTTGCAAAACTCCGGTTCCACGAATACCGTCTGTATCAAGCACAGTGATTATCTGACCCGAAATAAGATAGTTTCGGACCCCTCATGCCGGAAAATATGGCATACGTTCGAAGCCTTAATCGTTCCGACTCCATGACGGCCACCGGTAGCAATACCCTACTTCGCCCAAACTGAATCACCATGAACGAAAGGCTTGTTTTTCTGATTTTGCTCGGTGGATTCAGTTTGCTTTGTAGCATCATCGGTTACGGCGGCGGAAAACCGGGGAGGCGGCGTTCGCCGCCGCGCGGACGGCTGAGAGCGACAAGGAGCGCGACCGCTACTGCCGGATGGCGGTAATGGCCGGTCATCGTAATGCCTGCCGGATGTTCTGCCTCTCACGGCCCGACCTGTTCGAGGACCATCACCCGCTCAAGCCGTTCAGACTGCGTGGTATTCGGGTGGCTTTCTACGGGTATTATTATCCCTCCCGGTGGAACGATCTAATCGGCAACGAACAGCGGGCGTTCTGCCGTTCGCTATACCGTTTCAAGGAGGGCAAAATACACGGTATCGAGTTCTTCAAGGCGTGCATGGCCGCCTTGGAGACGGAAGACAGGCCGTACCACGTCATGTTCATGCCGTGCAGTAACGGCGCGAAGTATGTCCGACGGTTCAAGCGCCTCCACGGATATATCGGTAAGCACCGACCGGAACTGACATCGGGACTGCACGATGTCGATGTGTTCAAGCCGCGGGAAAGCCTGCACGCGGTTAAGGGCGGCGAGAAGCGCGTCTTGGAACGGAACTACCGCATCACGGGCGATATTGAAGGGAAAGAGATCGTTATCGTCGATGACGTAATAACGACCGGGCAGAGCCTGACCGACTACCGGAAGGAGATCGAGCGATGCGGCGGCAAGGTGGTCGCGGCCATCTTCTACGGCAAGACCGTCACAATGCCGCCGCTGCTGCTGATAAAAGCGGCGGTATGGGGCAAACACCTTATATCCTGAATCGGAGAAGCGATAAATCCGGGATGTATGCAAAGGGCAATACCTGCGCCGAATCCTTTAATAAAGCGCTGGCGGCGGTGTAAATCTTTTACATCGCCGCCAGCGCTTGCACGCACTCCCGCCGCGTGGAGTCAATGTAGTCGAACAGCAGCGAGGGATCGACGCTCCGGCCGTCGAGTCTGCAGGTAATGTGCAGGTGCTCGCCCGTGCTGCGCCCCGTAGAGCCGGTAACGCCGACCGCATCGCGCGGACGTACCGACATTCCTTTGACGACGAGTATCTTCGAGAGGTGGCAATAGCTGACGGTGTAGCTGCCGTGCCGCAGGGTCACGTACTTGCCGGAACTGCGGTCCTGCCCGACCCTGACGACCACCCCTTTCATCATGGCCAGAGCCGCCTCGCCCCGCGCATGCAGGTCGAGGCCGTCGTGAAACCTCCTTTTCCCGGTAAACGGGTCGCTGCGGTAGCCGTAGGGCGACGTGACGCGGATATGCCGCAGCGGATAGCACACGCTGAGATAACGCTCCACCCACTCCTTTTTACGCGCCTCGACGGACGTCGCATCCTGTGCGGGGGTCGCTTCCACAGGCGACGGCCACGGGTTCTCCGGACCGGAAAGCAGCAGCGCCGCCCGGCAACTGTCCGGCACGGCAGCTACGGTAGCGAACCGCGCGTCGGCCGGTATCGTGCAGACCGAAAGGCACCACATCATCAAAAGCAACATCCTTTTCATGCGGCAAAGATAACGCCCGCTTCCGACGGCGGGCCAAAGTCGCCATACTTTCTTCCGAAAACATGGAAATTAAGCGATTCAGAATATGATTTTAGCATGAAAATCATATTCTGAATATAAAAATCGAGCGCCACAACGATTTATAACACACTATTTTTGTTAGACAGAATAAAATTACCATACCTTTGCAGAGTATAATTTTTCAACATAATCAGAATATGAAAACAGCACGATTCGAATTTGACGAACTGCCTTTTCAGACGCTGGCCCGCTTCGGCCTCACGCAGGAGATGATCGAAGATCTACCGATGCGCGTGCTGGACGAGCTGTGCGAGGGCCGCCACTCGCCCGTACTTCCCGTGCGCGTGAGCGACGAGAACGGGAAGACGGTAGAGAGCCGCACCCGCCTGGTCTTTTACCGGATGGAGAACGGACAGGTGGACGTGCTCTTCTATCCTGTACTGAAATCCTCGCCGCTGGACCGCTATGACCGGGAGCAGCAGAAACAGCTACTTGCGGGCAAAGCGATCCTCGCGGACACCCCGACGGAAGACGGACGGCACACGAAGGCTTTCGTGCAGATCGACCCCGAGACGAAACAGGTGATGTCCGTCCCTACGCCCATCATCGGGCGCAACCTGCAGGTGCTGGCCGAGGAGCTGCACATGGGCACGGCGGAGATAAACGGAATGCAGCACGGCGACCCGCTGACGATGGTCGTGGACGACGAGCCCGTCACGGTGGGCATCGACCTGCACGCGGCCACCGGCATCCGCTTCTACGCGGGAGACGAGCAGAAATGGAGGGAGCAGAGCAAGCGCGAATGGGACAAGTACACCTTCGGGGTGTACGGCTGCTGGGTAATGGACGACGAGGGCAACCTCAATTACGTGTCCGAAGAGGAGTACACCGAGGAGCTGTGGAACGAACAGAAAAAGAGCGCCGAGCGCAACCGCGCGGCGGCCCTGCACAAATAAAGGGAGCAAAAGGCAATGGCACACGGCGAATACTACCCCGAAGAGGTACTGGTAGAGAAGGTACAGGCGGGAGAATACGGCTGGCTCGACTACGTGAACCACTTCTCGGCCGAGTGGCAGGACGAATACGTCCGCTACTGCGAAAAACGGGGGCTGATGGTCGGCGAGGAATCCGCCGCCGAGTTCGTCCGCTACAAGGACGACCAACTGGAGGCGGCCATGGAGGCCGGCGACGCATAACAGGCAACCATCACGACACAGGACTATGGCGATACGAACGAATACCAATCCCCGGCAGATGGACTTGCAGCCCGAGTTGCGCGACATACTGATGCGCAACGGGCTTCAGGCCCACGTGGCGCTCGACAGCGGGGGCTACCGGCTGCTCGTGCAGGGGCACGACTCGCCGCTGCTGAGTTACCCGATCACCGAGCGGCAGATGCTCGCGCTCACGGACTGGGGGACGCTCACGGCCAACAAGAAAGCCTACAACGTGCTGACGGGTATCCTGTCGAAAGATTTCTACCTGCCCAAGGATTTCGTCCATGCCCGCAACGCCAACGGCCGCGTAGCCATGGGGCTGCACGGCTACCGCATAGGCATCGGCGAGTACGGACGGCTGGGACGGTTGGGCATGCCCCCGCCGTTTCTGGGCTGGACGCCGCGCCACCAATGGGGCTTCCACCTGCGGCGGGTCGGCGGGCGGCTCTTCTATCCGGGACCGTACACCGTTCCCGAACGATGGGACGGGCGCATGAAGCCCGGCGAGATGCAGTCGGGCGGATACGGATTCTACTACAAAGGCGACAGGCAGCCGCAGGCAGCCCCCGTGCAGCAAGACGTATTGCGACAGTTGGAGGCGGTCATCGAACCGATGGCGGGCATCCCGCGCAGCGGGGAACCGGCCCGGCCCTACAAGGAGCTGATCGCCTCGCCGGTCTATTTCTCCAACGAGAAATGGCTGGAGTGCCTCGCCTCGCACGGGCTGATCGTGGATGCGGAGCGGCGGACGCTGACCGTACAGTCGGAGCGTGTCGCGGCCGATATGGTCTACGACCTGACGGAAGAAGAGACGGCCGCGCTGACCTCCGGCTCCATCGAGGAACACCCCGTCGAAAGGCGGCTGGAGACACTGAACCGCATCATCGGCGAGGACTTCGCCGACCCGGTAACGGTGGAAGTCCTCGACAGCGAGCGGCGTATCGACATCGGCCTGCACCCGGAAATAGCTCGGGAGCTGGCCGAGCGGCAACGGCAGGAAGAGGAGCTGCTGCGGCCGTTGGAGAATCCGATGCCGCAGGAAGATATACTGCACGGAACCGATGCGGCCGTAGACGGGCGCGACCTGCCGCTGCTTGACGAGCGTAAGGGATGGTACCGGGAGGAGATGTACGGGCGGGAAGTGGAGGTCGGCCAGATCGGCGTACACCCGGCGCAGGCGGAGGGGAAATACGTGATGACCGCCGTGATCGACGGCCGGGTCGTCAGCCACGAGATCACCCAGCGGGACTACGACCGCTTCCTCGCCGTGGACGACTACCACCGCATGAAGCTCTTCTCGAAGATTTTCAGCGAGGTGGAGATGAAGCCGCGGCCGGAGACGCAGCGCGGCCTCGGCGTGAAAATCTTCGCGGCCCTGACCGCCGGCGCGGTAGTCACGGCAGGCGTGGCGCACGGCCTGCATCACC
>ERZ791861.1502-NODE-1502-length-11214-cov-2.099023_pt1 | contig 11214 bp, 10 predicted proteins | sample MGYA00510283_ERZ791861 | MGnify/ENA primary metagenome ERZ791861 (study PRJEB30046, sample SAMN00792074) | human gut metagenome | study: EMG produced TPA metagenomics assembly of the A metagenome-wide association study of gut microbiota in type 2...
TTTCGTTGTTATATTTTAACAAATAATTTATGCTTAAACAATATTATTACAAAAAATATCTTTAAATTTTAGTATCAATCTGTTAAAATAATCATATTACTTTAAAAGGACTAATTATGGACATTTTACAAAAACTTACTCAGGAATTTTCCGTTAAGCTTTGGCAGGTGGAAAATGCCGTTAATCTTATTGATGACGGAAACACTATTCCGTTCATTGCAAGATACAGAAAAGAAGCAACGGGTTCACTTGACGACCAGCTATTAAGAGATTTATCAGACAGGCTTACATATTTGCGAAATATGGAGGAGCAAAAAGAAAAAATAATTGCTTCAATTGAAGAGCAGGAACTTATGACGGATGAAATAATGGCGTCAATTGAAAGTGCGTCTACTCTTACCGAACTTGAAGATATTTACAGACCTTTCAGACCTAAAAGAAAAACAAGAGCTTCAGTCGCTAAAGCTAAAGGCTTGCAGGGACTTGCAGATTTTCTCTATGCACAGGATAAAAATTCAAATCAACCGCTTGTTGAAGCCGAAAAATATCTTAATGACGAAGTAGAAAGCGTTGAAGACGCATTAAACGGTGCTAAAGATATAATTGCCGAATTTGTTTCTGATGACCCGGCAGGCAGAAAGATGCTGCGCTATTCAATTAAAAATCATGGAAATATCGTTGTAACAGGGGCGAAGGATGAGCTTGGCGTATATGAAATGTATAGGGAATATACCGAGCCGATTTCAAATATTGCGTCACACAGAGTTCTTGCATTCAACCGTGGTGAAAAAGAAGGCTTTTTAAAAGTAAATATTGATTATGATAAAAATACCGCCTTGACTATTCTTTATAATCTTCATATTAAGGATAGTTCGCCGACTCAAGAACTTGTTAAGGAAGCTATTGAAGATTCGTATACCCGCTTGATTTTTCCGTCTGTTGAGCGTGAACTAAGAAATTCATTGTCTGAAAATGCAGATGACAAGGCTATAAAAGTTTTTGCGGAAAATACGCGCCATTTGCTAATGCAACCGCCTGTAAAGGGTAAAGTCACTTTAGGGTTAGACCCGGGTTACAGAACAGGATGTAAAGTTGCGGTAGTTGATGCAACGGGTAAAGTATTGGATACAAGTGTAATATATGCCGTTCCTCCGCATAATAAAGTTGAACAGGCGAAGAAAATAATTAAAGACCTTGTTAAAAAACATAATGTTCAAATGTTTGCAATCGGCAACGGTACTGCATCACACGAAACAGAGGTTTTTGCTTGCGAAGTTATTAAAGAACTCAACTGCGGTATTACTTATATGGTTGTAAGTGAGGCTGGAGCATCGGTTTATTCGGCTTCTAAACTCGCCGCAAAGGAATTCCCTGAATATGATGTATCATTGAGAAGTGCAGTTTCAATTGCACGCCGACTTCAAGACCCGCTTGCCGAACTTGTTAAAATTGACCCTAAAGCAATTGGCGTAGGCCAATATCAGCACGATATGCCGCAAAACCGGCTTTCAAGCGCACTTGACGGTGTGGTTGAAGATTGTGTTAATACAGTCGGCGTAGACCTTAACACTGCATCTGCGCAGCTTTTAAACCGAGTTGCAGGCGTATCATCAAAAATCGCTGATAATATTGTAAAATATAGGCAGGAACACGGTATTTTTAAATCACGCGATGAAATTATGAATGTTTCAATGCTTGGTCCAAAAGCATTTGAGCAATGTGCAGGATTTTTGAGAGTGAGCGAAAGCAAAAATGTTCTCGATAACACAGCCGTTCACCCTGAAAGTTATGATGCAACACGCAAACTTCTTAAATTATGCTCGGTTACTGATGAAGATGTAAGGAGCGGTAATGTTTCTGCTGTTAAGCAATATGTTGAAACAGTAGGCACATCTGCACTTGCAAAACAACTCGATATCGGTGAGCCGACTCTTATTGATATTACAAAAGAAATTGCCAAACCGGGCAGAGATCCAAGGGATGAACTGCCGGCCCCGATGCTTCGCACAGATGTTATGGATATCAAAGATTTAAAAGTCGGAATGGAACTTAAAGGAACAGTTCGTAATGTAATTGATTTTGGTGCGTTCGTTGATGTTGGTGTTCACCAAGACGGGCTTGTGCATATCTCTCAAATTACAGATAAATATATTAAGCACCCAAGCGATGTTTTAAAAGTGGGGGATATAGTAACAGTTTGGGTGATTTCAGTTGATGTGGATAAAAAGCGTATTGGTTTATCTATGAAAAAGCCTAAAGAATAATGAATTTCAAAATAATTAAAAGTAACAGAAAAACAATTTCACTCAGTGTTGATGATGAACTTAACGCAATAGTTAAAGCACCGTATTATGTTTCAAATTATCAAATTCAAGAATTTATAGATAGAAACAGCGGATGGCTTGAAAAGGCTGTGTTAAGAAAGAAAAAGCATATTGATAAATATAATATTAGCGAAGAAGATAAGAAACGCTTGATTTTAGAAGCAAATGATTACCTGCCTAAAAGGGTAGAATATTATTCCGATATTATGAATGTTAAGCCAACAGGTTTAAAAATCACTTCTGCGAAAAAGCGCTTTGGCTCCTGCAATGGTAAAAATTCTATTTGCTTTTCATATTATTTAATGCTTTATCCGAAAGAAGCGATTGATTATGTAGTTGTGCATGAACTTGCACATATAAAACACCACAATCACAGTAAAGAGTTTTATAATTTTATATCAATATTTATGCCGGATTATAAGCAAAGGGAAAAACTTTTAAGAGATTAAATAATCAAAGTCAAGAGTTGATTTTAATCATTATTTGAAATTAACACTTGACTTTGGACTTGAAATCTATTATTATATCTGTTGTACGCTGGTGTGGCGAAATAGGCAGACGCAAGGGACTTAAAATCCCTCGGTAGAAATACCGTACCGGTTCAAGTCCGGTCACCAGCACCAAAGAGCAGCCATTTTGGTTGCTCTTTTTTAATACTGTTATTTCTTTAAATATTGCAGATTTTTCCTTATCTTCTATTGAAAATGCAAATTTAATATTGTATTATAAGTATAATTAAATAAGTAAGAGGTATTTTATGCAGGATTATAAATTAAATGGCAGTGAATGCTTAGGTATTGAGTTTGGCTCAACAAGAATCAAGGCTGTTTTGATTGACAGCGAATATAATGTTTTAGCTTCCGGCAGTCATGATTGGGAAAACAAACTTGAAAACGGATATTGGACTTATGGCATTGATGATATTTTGAGTGGTTTGCAAAATGCATATAAATCACTTAACGATGAATGCTTAAATAACTTTTCCGCTAAGATAACAAGCCTTTCATCAATCGGTTTTTCCGCAATGATGCACGGTTATTTACCGTTTGACAAGGATGATAATTTACTTGCCGAGTTTAGAACTTGGAGAAATACCACAACAGGCAAGGCGGCAAAAAAATTAACCGAACTTTTTAATTTTAATATTCCGCAGCGTTGGAGCATTGCTCATTTGTATCAGGCAATTTTAAACGGTGAAAAACATACTGAAAAAATATCATACATAACTACTTTGGCAGGATATATTCATTATTTGTTATCCGGCAATAAGGTTGTTGGTATAGGTGAAGCTTCAGGTATTTTCCCAATTGACAGTAATATTAACGATTATAATCGCGAAATGCTTGATAAATTTAGTACGCTTGATGAAGTTAAAAAATTCAAGTGGAACATTAAAGATATTTTACCTAAAATTTTAGTTGCAGGCGAGAATGCAGGAACACTTACTGAAAAAGGAGCTTTGCTTCTTGACCCGACAGGTACATTAAAACCGGGCGCTTTAATGTGTCCGCCTGAGGGCGACGCAGGAACAGGTATGGTAGCTACAAATAGTATTGCGCAAAGAACCGGTAATATTTCTGCCGGAACTTCAATTTTTTCAATGATTGTGCTTGAAAAACAACTTTCAAAAGTTTATGAAGAAATTGATATGGTTACTACTCCTACCGGCAAACCGGTTGCTATGGTGCATTGTAATAACTGCTGTACTGATCTTGATTATTGGGTTAAGCTATTTATTGATTTTGTAAGTATTTCAGGCAGTTCTTTAACTAAAGCACAAATTTATGATATGCTTTATAACGAAGCGCTTAAGGCTGATGAAGACTGTGGCGGCCTTGTATCATCAAACTATTTTTCAGGTGAACCTGTTACCGGTTTTACACAGGGCAGGCCAATGTTTTTAAGAAGCGAAAATGCAAAATTCACTTTGGCTAATTTTATGCGAACAAATATCTATTCGGCAATCGCTACGCTTAAAATCGGTATGGAAATACTTGAAAAAGAAAATGTTGTAATTGATAAGTTAATGGGCCACGGTGGTCTGTTTAAGACTGAATATGTAGGTCAAAAACTTATGTCCGGTGCAATGAAAGCACCTGTTTCCGTTCTTTCAACAGCGGGTGAAGGCGGTGCTTGGGGCATAGCTGTTCTTGCAAGCTTTGCAAAAGAAAATTTTGGCTTATCACTTGATGAATTTCTTGATGAAAAGGTATTTTCAAAATTTGGAATTAAAACCACTGTTCCTGATGAAAAGGATATAAGCGGTTTTGAAAAATATATGCAACTATACAAAAAATCATTGGCAGTTGAAAAATCTGCTGTTGAAAACATATAAGGAGAAATATTATGGCAATTAAAGATTATGAATTTTGGTTTATTGTGGGTACACAGCACCTTTACGGCGAAGAAATATTTGCCGACATTAACGCACACGCAAAAGAAATGTGTGATGAATGGAATGCTAAACTTCCTTGCAAGGTTGTTGCAAAGCCTTGTGTTAAAACTTCATCTGAAATTTTGAATGTTATTCAAGAAGCAAATAATACAACTAACTGCGCAGGTATTATTACTTGGATGCATACATTTTCTCCGTCAAAAATGTGGATAGCTGGACTGAATGCACTTAACAAGCCTTATCTTCATGTTAACACTCAATTTAATCGTGATATTCCTTGGAATTCAATTGATATGGACTTCATGAATCTTAATCAGTCAGCGCATGGTGACAGAGAACACGGTTATATTCATGCAAGAATGAGAAAAAGGGTTAAGGTTATTGCCGGTTATTGGAAAGATGAAACATTTCAAAACAAAATGGGTGTTTGGATGAGAGCGGCAGTCGGCGCAAACGAATCAAGAAAGCTTCGTGTACTTCGTATTTCTGATAATATGAGAAATGTTGCAGTTACCGACGGTGATAAAATCGAGGCTCAAATCAAACTCGGCTGGCAGGTAGACCATTACGGTGTCGGTGACATTATCAAATATGTTAACGCTGTCAGTGAAGATGAAATTGATGCTCAAATGGATGAATACAAGAAAAATTATGATTTTGATACAAACAATATTGATTCCGTCCGTTATCAAGCAAGGGAAGAAGTAGCAATAAAAAAATTCCTTGATGAAAACGGTTTCGGAGCATTTCACACCAATTTTGAGGACTTGCAGGAACTTCGTCAGCTTCCGGGACTTGCTGCACAGGATTTAATGCGCCAGGGATATGGCTTTGGTGCAGAGGGTGACTGGAAAGTTGCCGCAATGACAAGAATTATGAAGCTTATGGCAGAGGGTATGAACGGCGGTACTGCATTTATGGAGGACTACACATATCATTTTGAACCGGGAAACGAAATGCTCCTTGGTTCACATATGCTTGAAGTTTGTCCAAGCGTTGCTGCGGAAAAACCAAAAATTCAAGTTCATCCGCTTGGTATAGGTGACAGGGAAGACCCTGCGCGACTTGTGTTTAAGGCACAAACAGGTGATGCAATTGTTGTAACTCTTGTTGATATGGGCGACAGGCTCAGGATGATAGTTAACGATGTTGAGTGTAAGGAGCAGGTTAATGATATGCCGAATCTTCCGGTTGCAGGTGTTCTTTGGAAGCCGCTTCCTTGCCTTCAAACTTCTGCTGAAGCTTGGATTTATGCCGGCGGTGCTCACCACTCTGTGCTTTCGTATACTCTTACAGCAGATCATATGAGGGATTTTGCAGAAATTATGGGTATTGAGTTTATTCATATTAACAAAGACACAGAAATTAATGAATTTAAAAAAGAACTTTTCTACAACGATGTTGCATATAAGCTCGGTATGTAAGGGGATTTAAAATGTTAGAAGAACTTAAAGAGCAGGTTTTTGAAGCTAATCTTCAGCTTGTTAAATACGGTCTTGTAGTGCTTACTTGGGGTAACGTTTCGGGTATAGACAGAAATAAAGGATTATTTGTAATAAAACCTTCCGGCGTACCATATGATGATATGAAGGCATCGGATATGGTAGTAATGGATTTAGAAGGTAACAAAGTAGAAGGCGACTTAAATCCGTCTTCCGATACTCCTACTCATCTTGAACTTTATAGAAATTTTGATAATATAGGCGCAGTTGTACACACACATTCACCATGGGCTTGTTCATGGGCACAGGCAGGCAGAGATGTAAATGCTTACGGTACAACTCATGCAGACTTTGCAAACTGTGCAATTCCGTGTGCTAGAGGTTTGAGTGAGGAAGAAGTAAAGGGCGAATATGAACTTAACACCGGTAAGGTTATTGTAGAAGAATTTGAGCAAAGGGGAATTAAACCTGAAGAATGCCCTGCCGTGTTAATTCATAGACATGGGCCTTTTACTTGGGGTAAAAATCCGTTTAAAGCTGTTGAAAATGCCTTGATTCTTGAGGAAGTATCAAAAACGGCTTATCAAACAGAACAAATTGCTTCACTTGACAATGATTCAAATATCGGAATTGAGCAATATTTACTTGATAAGCATTACCAAAGAAAGCATGGTAAAAATGCATATTACGGACAAAGTAAATAGGAGTGTAATTATGAAAAAAAGTTTGAGCGTTATTTCTTCATTACTCTTCGCAGCACTTTGCTTGGGCTTTGCATTTAATGCATATGCACAAGATGTTACTGCTTTAAATGATGCAAATACGGTTATTTCAATTTCTGAACAAAATTATGTGTATGACGGTACACCTAAAACGCCGGCTGTTTCTGTTTATTATAACGGAATTTTGCTTAGCGAAAATGTTGATTATTCGCTGACATATTCTGATTTTGTTGTTGCCGGAACAGCTAAAGTTACCGTTACCGGTATAAATTCATATACCGGCTCTGTTACAAAGGAGTATACAATAAAGCCAATAACTTTTAACAGCAAAAATTTATCTGTCACATTTGATAAAACTTCGCTTGTATATTACGGCAGTGCTGTTCATCCTGTTATGTATGTTTCGTTTAATGGTCAGCCATTGGTGCAGGATGTTGATTATAAGGTTACTTATTCTAAAAATAACGCACCCGGCAGAGCAACCGTTAAAATTACCGGCATAGGAAATTTTAATGCAAGTGTGTCAAAAACATTTATAATTTTACCGCAAAAAGTAAATTCTGTTTCAATTGCAAAAAATTCTGCTACAACAGCAACAGTTAGTTGGGGCAAAGTTGATAAAGTTTCCGGTTATGAAATTTTAAAGTATGATGTTAACAAGAACAGCTTTGTTCATGCAGTTTACGCTTCTGCCGACAGTACATCTTATCAGTTTACAAAACTTCAAAATTCAGCTTTACATTCTTATGTAGTTAAAGCTTATAAAACTATTGACGGTGATAAATACTTCGGTGAGCAAAGTGATGCTGTATCAGTATTTATAAAGCCGGCTAAAGCACAACTTACTTCTGTAACTTTGAAAAATTCGACGCTTAATGTTGAATGGAAAAAGCTTGACTGCACAGGTTATGAAATCATTTATACAACTGACAGGAAGTTTAAAAAAGGTTTAAAAACTGTAAAAATCAAAAATTCAAATACAACTAAAAAGGCTATCAAAAAACTAAAAAAAGGTAAAAAATATTATGTAAAAGTAAGAGCATATGCCGTTAATAACGGTGAAAAGCTTTATGGTAGCAAAAGCACCATGCTCAGCTCTTATTTTTCAAATGTTTATTCCACCTATTATTCATATTATGTAAATAATAAGGACAGAACAATTTGAAGATTGCTTCTAAAAAAATTAACGGTACAATTATTCAGCCGGGTGAAACATTTGATTTTAATAAAGTTGTAGGTTCAAGAACAAGCTCAAAGGGCTATAAAAAAGCGCATGTGTTTACCGGAGGCGATGGTGTGGCAATGGGTCTTGCCGGAGGTATTTGCCAAGTTGCTTCAACTACATTTAACGCAGCTTTGCTTGCAAATGTTCAAATTGTTGAACGCCACCAACACAGCCAAAGGGTTTCTTATGTTCCTCTTGGCAGGGATGCAGCGATATCAGGCAAGGTACAAAACTTCAAATGGAAGAACAATACTAAATATGCCATTAAAGTTGGAATGACAGTTAAGGGCGGCAAAATCACTTGTACTTTTTACACTTGCCAAAAGGTAAAGCCTAAAAAAGTGAACTTAAATGTTACTCAAAAAGGAAAGAATTTCACCTTGAAAAGAAGTGTGAAAGGAAAAGTTAACTACACTTGCCGTTCGAAATATTGATAATAAATAAGAAAACACCGTCTTTTGGCGGTGTTTTTTAATTGTAAATAATGTGTGAATATTGTAAACGATATATTAACAAAGCGTTGACTTATATGTTTGAGCTACTTATAATATATTTTAAAATGAAGTGTAGAGGTAATTGATATGGTTAAATCTATGACCGGTTTCGGCAGAGCAAGCAGAGAAATTGACGGTTATATGATTACGGTTGAGCTTAAATCCGTTAATCACAGATACTTTGAATTTTCGTGCCGCTGCCCGAGGCAATATGGCTTTATTGATGATAAAATTAAATCGTTTGTAAACTCTAAAGTAGCAAGAGGTAAGATTGAATGTTATGTTGGCATTGAAGCACTTAATACAGAAAGTGCTGATGTTGTTGTAAATAACACCCTTGCTAATGCATATGTAAAAGCACTTAAAGAAATTTCAACTAATTATGATTTAAAAGAAGATTTCGGTGCATCTACAATTGCTCGCTTTCCTGATGTATTGATTGTCAGAAAATCAGAGGAAGACGAAGAAAAAATTTGGCAGCTTGTTAAAACGGTTGCAAATGAAGCTGTTGAAAAGTTCATAGATATGAGAAAAGTCGAAGGCAAGAAAATGTATGACGATGTGTATTCACGCAGTCAGTTTATTCTTGATTCTGTTTCTTTTATTGAGGAACGCTCACCGCAAACCGTTAAAGAATATAATGATAAATTGGTTGAAAGAGTTCACGATTTACTTGGTGATGTTACTCTTGATGAGGGCAGAATATTACAGGAAGTTGCAATTTATGCAGATAAAGTGGCAGTTGCTGAAGAAACCGTAAGGCTTCGCAGCCATATTTCTCAACTTCGTGATTTTATATCAAGTGACGAAGCAGTCGGAAGAAAGCTTGACTTTTTAATTCAGGAGATTAACAGGGAAACAAATACAATCGGTTCAAAGTGCAATGATGTTGAAATTGCACGCAAGGTTGTAGAAGTAAAAGCTGAAATTGAAAAAATCAGAGAGCAAATTCAAAATATAGAGTAATTATTATGAAATTAGTTAATATTGGTTTTGGAAACCTAATAAATGCAGACAGGGTAATTGCAATTTTATCACCCGAATCTGCCCCGGTTAAAAAAATTGTTAAGGAAAGTAAGGCTAAATCAACGCTGATTGATGCAACACACGGCAGAAAAACTATGAGCGTAATTGTTACGGACAGCGAAAATGTTGTACTTTCTTATCTTGATTTAAAGCAGGTCGCTGCGAAGTTTGATGTGGAGGTTGAGGATGAATAATAATGGTATGCTTGTTGTTGTTTCAGCACCGAGCGGATGCGGAAAAGACACAGTATTTAAAGAAATTCGCAAAAAAAGAAATGATATAGTTGAATCTGTTTCAGCTACCACACGAAAGCCAAGAGAAGGTGAAGTTGAAGGCGTTAATTATTTCTTTTTAAGCGAAGATGAATTTAAAGATTTGATTGAAAATAACGGACTTCTTGAATACGCTGTATATAATAATTGCTATTACGGCACGCCGATTAAAGGTGTTAATGATGCAATCAGCAACGGTAAAATCTGCGTTTTGATTATTGATGTTCAGGGTGCGGAAAATGTTAAAAAGTTATATCCTGACAGCGTTTCGATTTTCTTGGTTCCGCCAAGCTGGGAAACACTTGAGCAAAGACTAAGAGCCAGAAATTCGGAAGAGGAAGAAATGATACAGAAAAGGCTTAACATTGCTAAAAAAGAGCTTTTATGTCAGGATGAATATGATTATAAAGTAGTTAATGACAATCTTGATGATTGTGTTAATGATATAGAAAAAATACTTTGCGAAGAATTAAAAAAACGCAATGAATCCAAATAATTAAATTTAAAGGAGATATTTATATGTTTAACCCGGATTTGAAAAAATTATTAAAAGGCTGCAATAGCCGTTACAGTCTTGTAGTAGGTACTGCAAAGAGAGCAAGAGAAATTCGCGATGAAGCAATTGAACGCGAAGAACCTATTGATGTTAAAACCGTATCAGTTGCTATTGATGAAATTCTTGACGGAAAGTATGTAATTGAAGAACCTGATGAACTAAAATCAAATAAAAAGTAATGAACAATAATATTGCTACTGTTGCCGTTGAAAAAACTTTTTTCAATATTGATTCTGATTTTGATTATTTGATTCCTGATGATTTGGTTAAAGAAATTAAAATCGGAACAATGGTTAAAGTACCTTTTGGAAACGGTAACAGGCTCAGGGACGGAATAGTTGTTAATCTGTATTCAGCTATTAACACATCTTTGAAATCTATAAAAAGCACTGTTGGTGATAAGCCGATATTAAGTGCAGAGGCAGTATCACTTGCATTATGGCTTAAGGAACGCTGTTTTTGCACTACTTACGAATGTTTAAGGCTGATGTTACCGAGAGGAATAGGTAAAGTTTCTGACGCATCTGCAAAAGTTGCAACACTATTGACAGTCAATGAAAATGATTTGCCAAAACTTACTCAAAAGCAAAAAAGCGTAGTAGATTTACTTTTTGATGTTAATACTGCATCTGTTTCTGAAATATGTGAATTTTGCAGTGTCGGTGTATCGGTTATTAAAAATTTAGAAAAATACGGTGTTATTTCTATATATGATAAAGAGGTTTTGCGACATCCTTATAAAAATGTACAAATAACAG
>ERZ791861.1507-NODE-1507-length-11186-cov-4.599138_pt1 | contig 11186 bp, 10 predicted proteins | sample MGYA00510283_ERZ791861 | MGnify/ENA primary metagenome ERZ791861 (study PRJEB30046, sample SAMN00792074) | human gut metagenome | study: EMG produced TPA metagenomics assembly of the A metagenome-wide association study of gut microbiota in type 2...
TCTTCTTCTGGGTGGCCCGCATGATCTTCTCCGGCATGGAGCAGATGAAGAAGGAGCCCTTCAAGACCGTGCTGATCCACGGTCTGGTGCGCGACGACAAGGGCCGCAAGATGTCCAAGTCGCTGGGCAACGGCATCGACCCGCTGGAGATGGCGGAGAAGTACGGCGCCGACGCGCTGCGCTTCAACCTGATCACCGGCAACAGCCCCGGCAACGACATGCGCTTCTTCGTGGAAAAGTGCGAGGCAATGCGCAACTTTGCCAATAAGATCTGGAACGCCAGCCGCTTTGTGATGATGAACCTTACCATCGACAAGGTGGAGCTGCCGGAGAAGCTGGAGCTGGAGGACAAGTGGGTGCTCAGCAAGCTGAATACCCTGATTCGTGAGGTCACCGAGAACATGGATGCCTATGAGCTGGGCGTGGCCTCCGCCAAGATCTACGACTTCATCTGGGACACCTATTGCGACTGGTATATCGAGCTGACCAAGACCCGCCTGAATGGCGAGGACGCCGCAGCCAAGCTGGCCGCCGAGAACGTGCTGTGCTATGTGCTGCTGCGTATCCTGGAGCTGCTGCATCCCTTCATGCCGTTCCTGACAGAGGAGATCTGGCAGCCGCTGCCCCATGAAGGCGATTTCCTGATCCGCGCCCCATGGCCCACCTATCAGGATGCGCTGCATTTCCCCCAGGCGGAGTCCGACATGGAGAATGTGAAGGACGCCATTACCGCTGTCCGTGCCCGCCGCGCCGAGATGAACGTGCCGCCCTCCAAGAAGGCGCAGCTGATCCTTGTGACCAAGCGGCCTGAACCCTACGAGGTGGGCAAGCACTTCATCACCCGCATGGCCTATGCCAGCGAGGTGACGGTCACCGCTCAGGCTCCCGCTGATCTGAAGGGCATGGTCACCGTGGCGACCCACGACGCCAACATCTATCTGCCGCTGGCAGAGCTGGTGGACATTGCCGCCGAGCTGGAGCGCATCGCCAAGGAAAAGGCCAAGGCCGAGGACAACCTGAAGCGTATCGAGGCCAAGCTGGCCAACGAGTCCTTCACCTCTCGCGCCCCAGAGAACGTGGTCAACGCCGAGCGGGAAAAGGCCGAAAAGGCCCGTTCCCTCATCGCCAAGCTGGAGGAATCCGCCGCTGCCATGAAGCTGTAAGGCAGAGAATGCTTGCCAACCCATAAAATCAGCAAAAAGCTTGGATTTGCCGGTTTCATCGGCGGATTTCGTGTAAAAGCGCAAGTGAATTTTCGTATAATCACCGTAGAGAGTTTTCTCTGCGGTGATTATTTTTTTGCGCCGGAAGCGACAGGAGTACAGCGCACCGAAGCGGGTGCGTTCAGATCGGGACAAAGGAGCGTCAAAATGGAAGTAACGGCCACATGCCAGGACAGAATTCTGGAACTGTATTTGAAAGGAGAGCTGGACCATCACGGGGCGAAAGGCCTGCTGACGAAGCTGGAGCGGGAGATCGAAGCCTCGCTGCCGTCGGAGCTGGTGCTGGATTTCAGCGGCATCACGTTTATGGACAGTGCAGGTATCGCCGTGGCGTTGCGGGGATGGCAGCGTATGCGGGAGTTGGGCGGCTGTGTGGAGCTGCGGCATGTAGCGCCCCAGCCAAAAAAGGTGCTGGAAGCAGCCGGGTTGGGGCGAATGATGGCCATACGGTAGTCATAAACACAAAAACTGCGGCCTAAGCCGCAGAAAAGGACATATACGGAATGACAGGATGACACGAAACGGAGAGGAGCGTACATATGCAGCGCGTTGAAAATTATGTAACACTGGAATTCCTCAGCCGCAGCAGCAACGAGGGCTTTGCCCGAGTGGCGGCTGCCGGCTTTGCGGCACAGCTGGATCCCACACTGGACGAGCTGGGAGATATCAAGACCGCCGTCAGCGAAGCGGTCACCAACGCCATCGTCCACGGATATCCAGATCAGCTGGGCAAAATCGCGGTGAAGCTGAAGCTGCTTCCCAACAACACGTTGGAGATCACCGTCCGGGATTGGGGCGCGGGGATCGAGGATATCCAGCAGGCTCGGCAGCCACTGTTCACCACCGGCGGCGAGGAGCGCAGCGGCATGGGCTTTACCATTATGGAGAGCTTTATGGACAAGCTGACGATAAAATCTGTGCCGGGGCGAGGCACCACCGTCACCATGCGCAAGCGGATCTCGACCCGGATTAAACGATGAGTGAGATGTTTGCACTGCTGGAGCGGGCGCAGGAGGGCGACGACGAAGCCTGCCAGCAGGTATTGACGGAAAACAGCGGCCTGATCTGGTCTATCGTGAAACGGTACTACGGCTGCGGCGTGGAAACGGACGACCTGTACCAACTGGGCTGCATCGGATTCATCAAGGCGGTAAAGGGCTTCGACCTGAACTACGGCACACAGTTTTCCACCTATGCCGTGCCGAAAATATCGGGAGAGATCCGGCGGTTCCTGCGGGATGACGGCGCCATCAAGGTGGGGCGTACCATCCGGGAAAAAGGCCAGACCCTCTGGTCGGCGCGGGAGCGGCTACGGCATCAGCTGGGCCGTGAGGCGCGGTTGTCGGAGCTGTCGGAGGCTACCGGCATATCGGTGGAGGAGATCGCCAGCATTGACCTTGCCACCATAGCGCCGGAATCCTTGCAGCAGGAGACGGCGGAGGGGCTGACACTGGAATCCACGCTGGGTACCGACGCGGAGGAAGAACGCCTTGTGGAGAGCATCGCCCTCCGGGAAGCCATCGACACCCTGCCGGAAAAGGAACGGATGACGATCCTGCTGCGGTTTTTCAAAGGTCTGACCCAGGAGCAGACGGCCCGGATCGTGGGGGTGTCGCAGGTGCAGATATCCCGGCTGGAGCACCGGGGACTGGAGAAGCTTCGGAAGCTGCTGGCAGATTGACGCCCTGCTGCCGAGCCTCGTAATCGTCCGGCAGAAACTCCGTCATGGTGCCGCGATAGCGCTTGGGCATGAAGGTGTTCTGGCACCGGGGATTATAGCGCTCCTTGATGGCGATGGTCTCATAAAACCGTTTCCACAGCCTGCGGAACTGCACCTCCTCCTCACCGGGCAGCGCTAAGTGCAGGCTGTCGACGGTGAGCAAGCGGGAATGATTTTTCGTATAGACCAGCAGCTCCTTGTGGGTGCGGTCGTAGATGAAGAAGGACTCATTGGCGTAGCGGTCGCAGAAGTGCCGCCGCAGCAGAGGAAGGACGCGATTTTTCGGCTCGATTTCCGCACCCAGTACGCCGCTGTAGTCTGAAAAGCGGACGAAGCCCCGCAGCTTTTCTAACTCGCCGCTCATGTGACGCAGCGCCTTGGCAACGGGATAATACACCGGATCGGCGGTGTTGCGGAGAAAATCACCGCCCTCGTCATAGAGCTTTTTGATCAGCGCGTACAGCCGCGTTTCCTTCTCCGGCAAGCAGGTGAGAAAGCCCCGCCGCACCAAGTCAGCCGCCGCCTTGGAGCGGCGGAGGATGCTATGATATACCCGGCTGGCGTGTTCCCGCTGCGTCACCACATAGCGAACATCATACAGCGACCAACATTCCTCATCGTCGGAAAAGGCGATGGGGAATTCTTTATTTATATAACTCTCAAATACGCAGCACAGAAAGCCCTCAAATGTGCCGTCGTATTGAAATACCACATCTCGCCAAGTCATACTCTGATTATCCAACTGCGTCGAACAGCGATAGCTGTTCCATTTCCCCGGAGGGGAGCGCGCCGCGCTCCACGGCCTTCAGCTGCTGCACGAGGGTAGCGGCTGAAAAACGGAGTCCCGGCGCGGCGCGGCCATCGCAAAGCAGGAAAAACTGCGCCCGCTTGAGCACCACCCCCAGCTTTTTCAGATCTTCAAATCGAAGGTGCGCCGTGCGGCGGGCGGAGACGATGCGCTTGGCGCTGGTGGGGCCGACGCCCGGCACACGCAGAAGCGTTTCATAATCCGCCCGCATGACCTCCACCGGAAACTGCTCCAGATGCGTTACCGCCCAGCTGCACTTAGGATCCAGCTGTGGATCGAAATTCGGGTGCGCCTCGTCCAGCAGCTCGGAAGCCTGAAACCCATAGAACCGCAGCAGCCAGTCCGCCTGATAAAGCCGATGCTCCCGCAGCAGCGGTGGCTTGGTATCCAGAGAGGGAAGAAGGCTGTTTTCCACCACCGGAACATAGGCGGAATAGAACACCCGCTTGAGCCGGTATTTCTGATAGAGCGCCTCCGTCAAGCACAGGATATGCCGGTCGTTGTCCTGCGTAGCGCCTACGATCAGCTGGGTGCTCTGTCCAGCTGGGGCAAAGCGGGGCGCGTGCTTGTACTTGACCAGCTCCTGCCGACTCTCGAACGCCTTGTCCCGGATCAGTCCCATAGGGCGCAGGATCGCTTCCCGCGATTTGTCCGGCGCCAGCGTTTGCAATCCCTGCTGAGAGGGCAGCTCAATGTTGACGCTCATGCGGTCCGCCAGCAGGCCCAACTGCTGCACCAGCTCCGGCGACGTGCCGGGGATGGCCTTGGCGTGGATATAGCCGTTGAAGCCATAGTCCTGCCGCAGAATGCGCAGGGCGCGGATCATCTGTTCGGTGGTATAGTCGGCATTGCGCAGTACACCGGAGGAGAGAAACAGTCCCTCAATATAATTCCGCCGATAAAAGCCGATGGTCAGCTCAGCCAACTCCCGGGGCGTGAATGCGGTGCGCTGCACGTCGTTGGAGCGCCGGTTGACGCAGTACTTGCAGTCATAGACGCAACAGTTGGTCATCAGCACCTTCAGCAGCGTAATGCACCGCCCGTCGGCGGAAAAGCTGTGACAGCACCCGGCGATGGAGGAGGACGTGTTGCCGATTTTCCCCGGCTGAAAGCTGCGCTTGACGCCGCTGGATGTGCAGGCGGCGTCATACTTGGCGGCGTCCGAGAGGATCGTCAGCTTCTCCAGAAGCTCCATGGTTCAGGCCGCAGTGCGGCGGCGCTGACTCCGCTGGGGACGCTCCAGCCGGTCGATCAGGTGCATCAGGTTCACAGAAGCGGACAGCGTGCCCAGAATCACGATCACATATCCCATAGCAGTCATAACGATTACCTCCGTTGGAATGTTTGTTCGATGCACATTATATATCGAACAAGAGTTTCTGTCAAGGGAAAATGGAACAAAAATTCTAAAATTTTGGGAAGATATTGACCTGAACAGGATTTTGTATTAAAATAAGAAATAATACCACAAGGGATAGGGGAACGTGCGCTATGACGGAACTGGAACAAAAGTTTATTCAGGCACGGCGAAAGGCCATTGCTGTGGAGTATGCCCATCTGAACGACATGCAGCAGCAGGGCGTGATGACCACTGAGGGGCCGCTGCTGCTGCTGGCCGGTGCCGGCAGCGGTAAGACCACGGTACTGATCCACCGGGTGGCCAATCTGCTGCGCTATGGCCGGGGCAGCGACACGGAGGAGATCCCCATCCCGATCTCGGAGGATATGGTGACCTTTCTGGAGGAGTACGCCGCCCACCCTGCGGCGGATCAGCAGCCGTTGATGCAGTACCTGTGCGCGGTAGAGCCTGCCCGCCCGTGGGAGGTGTTGGCCATCACCTTTACCAACAAGGCGGCTAACGAGCTGAAGGAGCGTCTGGAGCGGATGCTGGGAGAGGAGGCCCGTGACGTGTGGGCGTCCACCTTCCATTCTGCCTGCGTTCGTATTCTGCGGCGGGATATCGAGCAGATCGGCTATTCCCGTGATTTCACCATCTACGACACCGACGACAGCAAGCGGGTGTTGAAGGATTGCCTGAAGGAGCTGGAGCTGGACGAAAAGACCTTCCCCATTCGGGAGATCCTGTCGGTTATTTCCCGTGCGAAAGATGAAATGCTGCTGCCGGAGGACTTCCGCGCCTACTGGGAGAAGAACAACGACTGGCGGAAAACCAGGATCGCGAAAGTATATTCCCTTTACACGAAAAAGCTCCGGGATGCCAACGCGCTGGACTTTGACGATATCATTCTGCTGACGGTGCAGCTGCTGCAAGGCCGCCCCGAGGTGCGGGAGTACTATCAGCGGAAGTTCCGCTACGTACTGGTGGACGAGTATCAGGACACCAACCACCTGCAATACCTGCTGACCAGTCTGCTGGCAGGCGGCTATCAGAACATCTGCGTGGTGGGCGACGACGACCAGAGCATCTACCGCTTCCGGGGCGCCAATATCGAGAACATCCTCAGCTTTGAGAAGCAGTATCGCGGCGTGCGTACCATCCGCTTGGAGCAGAACTACCGCTCCACCCAGAACATCCTGGACGCCGCCAACGCCGTGATCCGCCACAATCAGGGCCGCAAGGGCAAGACCCTGTGGACCCGCAACGGCGCGGGGGAGAAGGTGCTCATCAAGACCACCTTCAACGAGGGGGACGAGGCCAACTTCGTGGTAGGTCAGGTGATGATGAACTATAACCGCGGCATGAACTGGAAGGATCACGCGGTGCTGTACCGCATGAACGCCCAGTCCAACGCGCTGGAGTATGCCTTCAAGCGCAGCGGCGTGCCCTACAAGATCATTGGCGGCATGAAGTTCTTCGACCGGGCCGAGATCAAGGACATGCTGGCCTATCTGTGTGTCATCAATAACCCAACCGACGACCTGCGGGTGCGGCGCATCGTCAACGTGCCCTCCCGCAAGATCGGCGCGGCCACGGTGGACAAGGCCCAGATACTGGCAACGGCACAGGGCGTGCCCCTGTATGAGATATTCCGCCACGCATCCAGCTATCCGGAACTGAAATCAGCGGCTGTAAAGCTGGAAAGCTTCACGGCGCTGATGGAGGAAATGCGGGCCAAGGTGGGGGAGATGCCCCTGCCGGAGTTTTATGAATTCGTCTGCAATCGCAGCGGCTATACCGCTATGCTGACGGAAAAGAACGACATGGAAAGCCGGGGACGGCTGGAGAACGTGCAGGAATTGACCTCCAGCATCCACGCCTTTCTGGACAACCAGCCGGACGATCCCAGCCTGTCGGGCTTTCTGGACGAGGTGGCGCTGTACACCGATCTGGACAGCGCCGAGGAGAGCGACAACTGCGTGGTGATGATGACCATGCACAGCGCCAAGGGACTGGAATTCCCGGAGGTGTTCGTGGTGGGCATGGAGGACGGCCTGTTCCCCGGCAACCGCGCCATGGGCGACGAGGAGGAGATGGAGGAGGAGCGGCGGCTGTGCTATGTGGCCATGACCCGCGCCCGCGAGCATCTTACCATGACCAATGCCAGACAGCGCATGCTATTTGGCCGCACGACGCCTGAGACGCCCTCTCGCTTTCTGGAGGAGATACCAGAGGAGAACAGCCAGTGGATCGGCAAGCCGGAGCCCCGGCAGGAGCGCCACTGGAGCGACGATTATAATGATGACGGCGGCTTCGGCGGGTTTGGTGGCGGCTACAGCGGCTATGTTAACCGCAGCACCACAGCGGCAGGCGAGCACCCCGCACCGAAGAAGCCCGCCTATGTGGCGGCTGCGGCGGTGAAGAAGGAGAGCGCGCCCCTGATGGATATCAAGGCGGGGGAGAGCGTGAAGCACGCCGCATTCGGCCACGGTCTGGTGTTGTCGGTGCGGGCCATGGGCGGCGACGCGCTGCTGGAGGTGGCATTCGACACGGTGGGCACTAAAAAGCTGATGCTGAAGGCCGCCATGCGGCATTTGACGAAAGAGTGAACACAGGGAGTTCTGATGGACGCTTTGTAGGGGCCGACGACTCTGTCGGCCCTACCGGAGATGCTGCGGTCATCGTCAGGGCGGACAGGGTCGTCCGCCCCTACAACCTATAAGAGATAGCCGCCATGCGGCATTTGACCAAGGAATAAGACCATGTAAACTTCAAGTTGCGGGATATTTTTCTCCCCGCAACCTGAAGTTGATGGACATTTCGGCGGCGATAGGATAGAATAGGAAAAAGAGAAAACACATTTGACCGATGAAAGGAGAAACGCGGTGATGGGGTTTGATATGGGATTTGGAATGGGGTTCGGCATGTTCAATATCATGTTTTTTCTGATATTCGGCGTTGTGATCGTGATGTTTATCGTCACGGCGGTGAAGGGCATCAGCACATGGAACAAGAACAACAACTCGCCCCGCCTGACGGTGGAGGCCACGGTGTCGTCCAAGCGGCAGAATGTTGATGTGCACCACCACAATACCGGGGACAACAACGCCATGCATACCACCACCTCCACCACCTATTATGTGACCTTTCAGGTGGCCAGCGGCGACCGGATGGAGCTGCGCGTCGATGGCCGGGAGTACGGCCAGCTGGCGGAGGGCGATTTCGGTGAGTTGACGTTTCAGGGCACCCGCTATCTGGGCTTTGAGCGCCGGGGCAGCAAAGCGGCCTACTACGACCGGCCTGAAAATGGTGAGGAACGCCAGCGAGCCTCGTGGGATCCGGAACGATAAAAGAAAATATAGCAACAGAGGGACGCTTCCTTGCGGAGCGTCCCTCTGTTGCTATGAGAAAGGGAAAGATTAAGCTTGTATTCAGGAGAGCAGTGCCCGGTCGCTGGCGAATTCATCGCCGCTGACCTTGGCGAACTGCGCCAGCAGGTCAGTCACGGTCAGCTGTTTCTTCTCCTCGCCGGAAATATCCAGAATCACCCGGCCCTCGTGGAGCATGGTAAGGCGGCTGCCGTATTGAATGGCGTCCCGCATGTTGTGGGTGATCATCAGCGTGGTCAGCTTCTCCTTTGTGACGATCCGATCCGTCAGCTCCATGACCTTGGCGGCGGTTTTGGGATCCAGCGCGGCGGTGTGCTCGTCCAACAGCAGCAGCTTGGGACTTTTCAGCGTCGCCATCAGCAGCGTCAGCGCCTGACGCTGACCGCCGGACAGGGTGCTGACCTCGGAGGAGAGCCGGGTCTCCAGCCCCAGTCCCAGATCGCTCAACAGCGTGCGGTAGGTCTCTCGCTCCTCCTTGGAGATGCCCCAGCGAAGGCCGCGCTTTTGCCCGCGGCGTGCCGCCAGCGCCAGATTTTCCTCGATGTGCATGGAGGGCGCTGTGCCCATCATGGGGTCCTGAAACACGCGGCCAATGTAGGAGGCCCGTTTGTACTCCGGAAGATCGGTCACGTCGATGCCGTCAAGGAACACCTCGCCGGAATCCACCTGTAACGTACCGGCGGTGGCGTTGAGCATGGTGGATTTTCCCGCGCCGTTGCCGCCGATGACGGTGACGAATTCACCGCCCTGCAGCGTCAGGCTCAGACCATTCAGGGCGGTCTTTGCGTTGACAGTGCCGGGATTGAAGGTCTTGTGCAGGTCTTTCAGTTCAAGCATGTTGCTCCACTCCTTCCTTGGCGGTGTGTTGGGCCTTGGGTTTGCGGCGGGTCTTTTTCAGATTCAGATAGGACAGCGTCAGGAAGATCGCCACGATCAGCGCGGTGATCAGCTTCAGGTCGTTGGTGTTCAGGCCAATCTGAAGCACGACCTGTAGGACGATGTAATAGACGATAGCGCCCACGGAGACGGCCAGCAGCTTTGCGCCGATGTTGTGGAACAGCTTGCCGAAGATTACCTCACCGATAATGGCGGCGGCCAGACCGATAACGATAGCGCCACGGCCCATGTTGATGTCGCTGGAGCCCTGATACTGGGCCAGCAGCGCGCCGGCGAGCGCCACAAGACCGTTAGAGAGCATCAGGCCCAGCACGATATTGGCGTTGGTGTTGATGCCCTGCGCACGGGCCATGTGGGGATTCGCGCCGGTAGCGCGGACGGAGTTTCCCTTTTCCGTGCCGAAGAACCAGTACAGAGCGGCCACGATCACAACGGTCAGCACGATCAGTAGCGGTAGCGGGTTATCCAGCGACAGCGTGCGGACGTACCGCTGGCTCAGCAGCAGGTCGTACTTGTCCACGCTGACGGCCTGATTGGCCTTGCCGCCCATGATCCGCAGATTGATGGAGTACAGAGCCAGCTGCGTCAGAATACCGGCCAGAATGGCGGAGATGCCGCACCGGGTATGGAAAAGTCCGGTGATCAGACCGGCCAGCATGCCGGATACCAGCGCGCACAGCATCGCCAGCCACGGGTTCACGCCCGCCCGGATCAGCATCACGCACACAGCGCCGCCGGTGGTCAGAGAGCCGTCCACCGTCAGGTCGGCAACGTCCAGAATACGGAAGGTGATGTAGACGCCGATGGCCATAATGCCCCAGGCCAGACCCTGCGCGACAGCGCCGGGCAGTGCGTTCATCAGCGAGGATAGGAAACTCATAGGTCATGCTCCTTTGCGTTCAAAGTGGGGGAAGGCGCGGCGTTATCCGCGCCTTCCCGGAAAGCGGAGAGGATCAGTCCTCGATGGCGGTGTAGCCGTCCAGCGGAGTGATGCTCAGCGCTTCGCAGATAGTGGGATTGTATTTGGGAGTAGCGTTGGTGTATTCGATGGGCATGGTGGAGATATCCGCCTCGCCGGTCAGAATCTTGGCAGCCATCTGACCGGTGGTCTTGCCCAGATCGTAGTAGCTGATGGACAGGGTAGCTACGCCGCAGCCGGAGCAGAGACCCTCCTCACCGCAGATGGCGGGTACGCCGGCGGGGATCAGCACATTGGCGATGGCCTCGGTGTTGGCGGCGGCGGTATTATCGGTGGGGATGTAGATCACGTCGGCATAATCACAGGCGGCCTGAGCGACGGAAGCAACATCGTTGGTGTCGGTGAAGGCGTATTCCTCGGTCTCGATACCGGCGTCAGCCAGATACTTGGCGACCTCCTCGATCTGATAGCGGGAGTTGGGCTCGGCGGAGCAGAACAGCAGAGCAACCTTCTTGGCCTCGGGGAACCACTCGGTAATCATGGCAGCCTGCTTTTCCAGATCGGCCAGGTCGGAGGTGCCGGAGATGTTGCCGCCCACAGTGCCGGTGAAGTCATCCATGTCCAGCGCCACGCCGTAAGCGGTGATGGAGGTGCCCAGAATGGGGATATCGCTGGTGGCGGAGGCCGCGGTGGTCAGTGCGGGAGTGGCGTTGGCCATGATCAGATCCACGCCGTCAGACACGAAGCCGTTGACGATGGTGGAGCAGTTGACGGAATCGCCGGAGGCGTTCTTTTCCACGATCTTCACCTGACCGGGCAGCGCCTCGTTCAGCGCGTCGATAAAGCCCTGGGTGGCGGCATCCAGCGCGTCGTGCTGTACCAGCTGGCAGA
>ERZ791861.1509-NODE-1509-length-11181-cov-2.384325_pt1 | contig 11181 bp, 8 predicted proteins | sample MGYA00510283_ERZ791861 | MGnify/ENA primary metagenome ERZ791861 (study PRJEB30046, sample SAMN00792074) | human gut metagenome | study: EMG produced TPA metagenomics assembly of the A metagenome-wide association study of gut microbiota in type 2...
ATCCTTATGGCTTGGTTCCCGGGGCAGGAATGCGGCGACGCCGTCGCTGATGTGATTTCGGGAAAAGTTTGTCCATCGGGCAGATTGCCTATGACTTTCCCTATCAAGTATTCCGACATTCCTTCGTCTAAAAATTATCCTTATGTAGGACAAACAGAGGGTAAGAATTTTGACTTCACGAACTATGAGGAGGACATCTGGGTGGGATACCGCTATTTCTCAACTGCCAAACGCGGAGTGTCGTTTCCTTTCGGTTTCGGACTCAGCTATACAGAATTCTCATATTCCAAGCCTAAAATCTCAAAATCGGGCGACAAATACACCGTTTCTGCTACAGTCAAGAACACGGGCAATGTTGCCGGAAGCGAGGTTGTCCAACTTTACGTCAAAGCGCCTGTCGACGCCAGCATCGCCGTGAAACCGGAATCTGAGCTTAAAGCATTTGCCAAGACAAAGCTGCTCGCTCCCGGCGAAAGCGAGACCGTAAGACTCTCGTTCAGCGAACGCGACATTGCTTCTTTCGACGAAGCGGCGTCAGCATGGTCGACAGCAAAAGGCACCTACATCGTGCAACTGCGCAAATCGGCTGACCCAAAATCAAGCATCTGCGCTTCTTCGTTCAAAATCAACAAAAGAAAGCAGTGGCAGGTGGAAAACATTCTGGCGCCTGTGGAACCCGTAAACGTTATGAAATGCGACTCTGTCCAGGAATATCCTAAGAACAAGATCCGCGACCTGGCACTGATTTATCAAGGCGGGGCACGACGCATCAACTGGACTGAAGAGCAACTGCTGCCATACGTCACCCACCAGTTTGCCGACCGCCACCGCGAATGGCTCTTCGACGGATTTCTATTCCTTGATTTCGACGACGGCATGGGACACACATTCATTCCGCGATACGGGATGCTAAACGCAAGAAAGCAGGAATGGACATGGTATCTCGACCGTCTGTTTGAACAGGGAAAGTCGCTCGACGCTCTCGACAAGTGCATCGGCAACATGATTGACTCTATCGGAAATCCAGGATTCAAGCATAAAGTGGTGCTGTCAATTCCTACCCCGATTGCCGGACAGACCGACTGGGGAGAACTTGGCGGCAGAAAACTGATTTTCGACAACTATGGCGACCGTTCAGCCGCAGCTGTCTGGTTTATCGACCAGCTGGTGGCTCGCTTCAACGCCGCCGGCTACAAGAATATTGAGCTGTCGGGACTTTATTGGGTCGATGAAGACATCTGCCACACCAAAGATTTGGTGAAGCACATCGCGCCTGCTGTCCACGCCAAAGGTCTTGAATTCATCTGGATTCCATACTACAAAGCGCGTGGATACGACCGCTGGAAAGAATTGGGCTTCGATTTCGCATACTATCAGCCCAACCATTTCTTCGACAAGTCTATCCCCGACTCACGACTTGACGACGCCTGCGAGGAAGCGTTGAGTCTGGGCATGGCAATGGAATTTGAGTGCGACTCAAAGGCGCTGTTCAACGCCGACGACTCTTCTTATTCCCGCATGCAGGCATATATCGACGCTTTCCGGCGCCATAATGTGTTTGCCTCGTCATCCATCGCCTACTACACTGGCAGCAAGGCGCTGATAGATATGGTAAAGAATCCGTCGGCCGAGAATCAAGCGATTATGGACGAATTGGCGAAATTAATAGTCGACCGCCAAAAAAACAAGAACCTTGATGTCAAGTAAATATGCATAAATCAATTCTTGCACTAATTTTAGCTATATCATTTTTCCCCGCCAAAGCCATGAAAGTGGCTTTGGATGGGGAATTTTTGGCTATAGAGTCACGGCTGGAAGGCTGCCACAGCATCAGATATGAATTCAGCCGATGCATGGCAAACCATATATACACGTTCTGCCGTGTGCTTGTCGACTCCGTTGTCGTCAATGAGGCGACAAGCGACAATATCGGACCTTTTTTAATCGAAAACAGCGGCTGGACGGGCGGAAACCATCTGCTCTCCGACGGTTCTCCTTCTGCCCGCACCGACAGCATATCCATCCATAACGAGAGGGGCGAACGGCTGGGCGACGGCTTTCGTGGCGATGCGGAGTGCGTCACCATACGCGTGGTCAACACTCTTCTCAACCCATTGGAACCAGACAAGAAGTTCTGCACGGAAACCATTTGCTACAGAGTCTGCGGCAACAGTATACAAGTCTGCGCCACGCACAGCTACGTCAACGTCAATCCCCTTAAAATCAGCCGATATTACGGCATGCAGTCAATGATGGTCGGCGAAACGGAGATTCTTACGCCCGGCGGCAAATACAGCTGCTGGACACCAGTCGATTCGGTCGACAGATTTACCCGCAAATCAGCGCCGCGGTTTCATCAATTCATCGAGAAGTCGGACGTATGCCATGCTGCAGCCTATATGACTGAAAAAGGTATCGGCGACAGGCATCTTGTCGCCCCCGACGATTTTGTATTCATCGGCAACTCGTGGAGCAAGTCATACCACAAGCTCATCGGCGACGCGACAGTCAAAAACGGCGACAAAACACAATGGGAGGGAATATACACTTGGTTTATCAGCCCGCTCTACTCCAATCCGGAATATTTTTCTTATCTTGGCTGCATTAATGGCAGACGTGTCATTTTCTGCCACAAAAAGACAACTGACCACATAACCTACTGTAAACAATGAACATCAAAAGAATCGTTCTACTAAGCATTGTCGCTTGCCTGACAGTGCTTTTTCAACAAGTTGACGCTGCTGAAAAGGATTTGGTTGTGATGACATACAACATCCGTGCCGGAAGCCTTACCACCATCGACTCCCTTGCAGAGATGATAAAATCCCAAAATCCTGATTTCGTAGCGCTGCAGGAAGTGGACGTTATGACAAAACGCGCCAATGCCCCGAATATGAACGGGCGCAATATCGTCTCCGAACTGGCGGCGAAAACCGATATGTTCGGATATTTCGGACGCACTTTGAATTTTGCCGGCGGCTATTACGGCATTGCCATCCTTTCACGCTATCCTTGCTTGTCGATGCAACGGTTCATGCTCCCGAATCCGCTGAAGACAGAACAACGGGCGCTGCTGCTCGGAACGTTTGAGGTTGACGGTATGCCTGAAGTCGCCTTCGCATGCACTCACCTTGACGTGAAAAGCGTTGAGACAAGGGCGCTGCAAGCCGATTTTGTGCTCGACAAGATTGCAGGCTGCAATGCGGACATCGCCATCATAGGCGGTGACTTCAACGCCACGCCCAACGAGCCGTGCGCGAAGAAATTCTGCAATGCGATGGTCAACATTTCAGATTCCCTGCCGACATTCCCTGCCGACGTGCCCGACAGAAAAATCGACTATCTGTTCATGCTGCCCAACAACAACATCAAGGCTACGGGATGCCGGGTAATCGACCTTCCCGTTCAATTGTCCGACCATCGCGCCGTGACCGCCACGATAAAAGTTGACTGTTACTGACGCTGCATCATGCCCGCCACGGCTTCGGCGAAATCCGCATCAGGCATATCGTATGGCAGCCAATTTATCTTGAAGCCGCGGCGTTCCATGCCGCGGAACCACGTCATCTGCCTCTTGGCAAACTGATGGATGGCTATCTCCAGCTGGCTCACCATACGTCAGCTGCCCGGTGGCATACGCCGTGACAAATTTATATTCAAGTCCGTAGTATGTCAAATCATCGGCTGCCACTCCACTGTCGAGCAGACGACGTATCTCGTCGACCATTCCCTCTTCCAGCCGGGCATGCAGACGCTCCGTTATGCGGCGGCGGCGCGCCTCTCTGTCGATGTCTACCCCCACAACCAGCGCATTTTCAACGGGATGAGGCTCTGCCTTCTGTGCAATGTCGGGATTGTCAATGTAATAACGCTGTATCTCGATGGCGCGGATTGCCCGCTTCTTGGTGTCGACGTCGGTGGTATTGTGCAAGGTTTTCATTTCCTCAAGCATCGCCGTCAAATCTTCAAGCGTGTATGCCTCCAACCGCTCCCGCAACGCCTTGTTTTCAGGCACCTCAGGCAAGCGCACACCTTTCAGATAAGACTCCACATAAAGACCCGTTCCGCCACACACAATGGGCTGATTGCCCCGTTGGCGTATTTCAGCAACCGCCTTGTCGCAGTCGCGCAGATACTCATAGAGGTTGTATTTATATCCGGCAGGACAGATGTCAATCAAATGATACGGAACCGTGCCATACTCTTCCAAATCTTTCCCTGTTCCGATATCCATGCCTCGGTACAACTGGCGCGAGTCGGCGCTTATAATCTCGCCGCCTATCCGCTTTGCCAAAGCCACGGCCTTATGGGTTTTTCCCGACGCTGTAGGTCCTACAATCGCTATCAATTCCATCTTGTCAATTTCTTGTTAAATCAAGCCCTCCACATACTGATACCACGCTCTGCGCAAGGCAAAAAAAGTCAAATCCTTATTAAATCTCGACAATAGCATCCACCGGCTATCGTTGAAATCCACATCGGTGGTGCGCAACTCCCGGAAAGCAAACTTTGGCTTATAGCCCTCCAGCTCCACAAGCTTCTTGCCGCTCAAATCATAAACTTTGCTCGTCTGCATCACGGTGTAGATGCGATGCAGCTCGGCACACAGCAGCCGTGCCAATTCGTTTCCATACTTCCGTTCCACGGCTTCCCTGTCAAACCATGCGGCATTCGCCACATCGACGCGCTTGTCTACGAAACACAGATAATGTTCTATGCCGCGGTGGTTGATCGTGTCGACGGTGCTGTAGCAGAATCTAACCCCTCTGCCTACGAGGCGCATTGCCGTGTCGACCGACAACTGCTCCGTGTATGGCTCATAGCAGCTGTAAGGCGTGTCAAGGCCTTTCTCTCCTTGTGTCAGCAGCATTCCGCCATCGTCGACGACCAGCACCCGCACAAGCTTGAACTTTCCTCCATACGGCATTGTTGACCTTTCTTTTTCCGCGCTTATCCTCCCCAACACGAAATATCGCGACCGCACATAGACCGCGTCTGCTACCACAAGGCTAAGCGGGATATAGATATACACCATCCTCACGATAAACGGGGAAAATTGCCAATATGCCTCCGCTATGCGGAACGCTACGGTAAGAATGAAAATGGTGCTAAACAACGCCTGCATCCGGCGCACCAGATAGCCGTTCTCTCTGTCATACACATGCCCAAGAACGCTGCGCTCCTGTGGCAATCCCCGTTTAAGCATGCATTCGCTACAGAATGTGGTGCTCCACATGCGAGGATACATCAGCCACAACACGATCAAGCTGAAAAGCGACACATAGAGCGATGCCCGGCTCTGCACTGCTGCCAACAACGGACCGCCGAGAGTATGCCTCGACGTGATGCTGACTGCCACCACAAGCAGCATGAACACAGTAAAGACAAGCAATATCCGCGCTGCGATATATGGAAACACCGCACAACGCTGCAACGACTTGAAGCGTTCATGGCGCACATAGCAGAACAGCAGCAACGCCAATATCAGCGCCGTCAACGGCAATGTTCCGTTTCCGCCGAGCAATGGAATAATTGGGACGATGCCCAAGAGTATCGTCCCAATCGAGTAGTTCTTCCAGATTTCAGAAATCGAACAACTGCAGATGCTATGTAGTTTTCTGCTCAATATCTACTTTTTCAGATTCCGATTGAAATAGTCCAATAATTTCGTATAAAGCGCCAGGCGCGTCTCACATCCGTTGATGAAGTGGTTCTTATTAGGATAAACCATCATGTCAAGGATTTTGTTCTGCGACGTTGCCTCCGAAACAAATTCAAACGTGTTTGCGATATGCACGTTGTCGTCGGCGGTGCCCGACACAATCAGCAGATTGCCTTTGAGGTTCTTGATTCTGCCAAGCGTCGAGCTTGCATCGTAGCCCACGGAGTTCTGCTGCGGTGTGAGCATGAATCTTTCAGTATAGACGGAGTCATAGAGACGCCAGTCGGTCACCGGTGCCACTGCGATGCCGGCTGCATACGGATTGCCGGGAGCGGTCATCGCCATCAGTGTCTCATATCCTCCGAAACTCCATCCGAAAATGCCTATCTTCGATGCGTCGACATAAGGCAGCAACGCCACATAGCGAGCGGCGGCAATCTGGTCCTCTGTCTCGTATTTGCCTAAGTTCTTATAGACCACCGATGCAAACTTTTTGCCCCGGAATCCCGTGCCTCGACCGTCGACACAAACCACAAGATAACCCTGTGTGGCGGCGTAGTCGAGCCAATCTATGCTCCATTTGTTTTTCACGAGCTGCGAACACGGTCCGCTGTACTGGTACATGATAACCGGATATTTCTGCGACTCGTTGAAGCTTGCAGGTTTTATCATATAGCCATTGAGCGTCTCGCCGGCGCTTGTCATCGTGAAGAATGTCTTTTCTGGCACATTGCGGAAGCGGTCGGCGTATTCGCGGTTTGCCTCTATCTCGCGCACCTCCTTGCCTTTCGATGTGAAAAGGCTATATGTGTCTGGAGTATTTACGTCGCTGAAATTCTGCACATAATAAGTGAACGATGCATTAAACTGCGCGCTGCTTGTGCCTTCTTTTGGCGACAATATCGTCGACACGCCTTTGGCGTCGACCGAAGCCACCACACGGTTAAGAGCGCCTGTCTGCGTCGACTGATAATAATAGCGCATAGTCGCCGGATCGTAGCCGTAGAAATCGGTGACTTCCCAATCGCCTTTTGTCACTTGCTTCATCAGGCTGCCGGCATTTGAATACTTATACAAATGGCGGAAACCGTCGCGCTCGCTCGCCACAATGAAGAACGAATCATAATAGCGCGTCATCGATGTCAAGTCTGGGTCGATCCATGTTGTCGACTTGTCGGTGTAAATCAATTTCGCCATTGCCGACCGTGGATTGACGGCATAAAGCTTCATTTCATTCTGGTTGCGGTTAAGTGTGTTGACCATCAATCGTTCCGGAGTCTTCCCAAATTCAATTTTATTCACATATCCATCGTAATCCAACGGCACATTCATTTCCTTCAACGCACGGGTCTCTACGTCGTAACTGATTACCTTGACTTTCGAGTTGACCTCGCCAGCAACTGGATATTTATACGAGAAACTTCCAGGATAATATTTATACTCCGGCTTCTCGTCGCATGAGCCTCGATAGAGCGGCATGTCATACATCTTGACCGCCGACTCGTCCCATTTCAGAAATGCAAGAATCGAATTGTCGGGCGACCACGCGAGCGAGCTCAGCATTCCGAACTCCTCTTGATAGACCCAGTCGGGAACTCCGTTGATTATCTCATTTCGCTTGCCGTCTTTTGTCACAGCCACCTCCGTGCCGTAGTCAAGCTTTGCAACATAGATATTGTTGTCTCTGACGAATGCCACCATACGGCTGTCGGGCGAGAACGACGGGATTTCCTGCAAGCCGTTTTCCGACAATTTCTTGATGTTGTTGCGGGCTATGTCATACACATAATACGATGCCTTGAAGGAATGCCTGTAGACTGGCTCCACATCTGTGTAGAGAAGCATCAGTTTCTCATTTGGCGACAAGATGAAGCCGTCCCACGACTTGACGTCGCAGTCTCTGAGGTTGGCCGTCGACATGACCACGGCTTCCTGACGTCCTGTCTTATAGTCGCAACGCACCACGTTTTTGCCGTCGGCGGAAAGCGTGAGATATGTTTGTCCGCTACGTTCCGACACTATTTCTGATGGCGCTGCCGGCGTGGCTTCAAGCGAGCATTCGCGCAGCGTCAACGCGTGGCCCGACACCGGTGCCATACCAGCGGCTGCCACAATTGTAGACAATATAAAATTCCTGCAGTTCATTTGTTATTGACTTTATTTTCTCGTGCAAAATTAGACAAAAAAACACCGATTTCCACCTACTTTTCTATAAAAAGTCGAAATTAGCCTTCTTCACTTTGTTTTTAACGCAGCTTGCACTATTTTTGTTCTATGAAGACATCTTTTTATTACCTAACGAACAGACTGCTGGCGTTGGCGGCTACTCTGTTGGGCGCTTTGTGCGCAAATGCCGGAATCTCGCTTCCGGCAATCATTTCTGACAATATGGTGATGCAGCAGCACTGCAATGCTAAGCTTTGGGGCACAGCCGCTCCTGGAGAGTGTATCGACGTGACGACGACTTGGAGCGACAAGACGTATTCAGCCACCGCCGACAATTCCGGTCATTGGGAATTGAGAATTGCAACCCCAGGATGCAGCAACGACGAGGCTTTGACATTCGCTTCGGCATCCGACACCGTTACAGTTAAAAACGTTATGGTCGGTGAAGTGTGGCTGTGTAGTGGACAGAGCAACATGGAGTTTCCCGTGGGCAGAAAAAATGAATGGCAAACTGGCATGAGCACTTTCGAATCCGACATACAAGATGCCGAGTATCCGATGATACACCTTTTCAAGGTCGACAAAGTTCGGTCAATCGACAAACCACGCACCGACTGCAACGGCCGTTGGATTGTGTGCAACGCTGAAAACGTATATGATTTTTCCGCCATTGCATTTGTCGTGGGGCGCGACCTTTACAACCGTCTGCACCGACCCGTAGGTATGATTTCTTGTGCATGGGGCGGCTCGCCGGCTGAATCGGGGACAAAGCGCGACGTTATGGAGAACGACCCGCTCTACGCCTCTGTCTTCCAGCAATATTCTCTCGAAAAAATGGCACCGAAACATTGGGAGCACAAAGTGCCGGGCATGTTGTGGAACAGCATGGTGTCGCCGATACTCGGCTACACGGTGAAGGGAAACATCTGGTACCAGGGTGAATCGAATGCATTTCGAGCCGCCGACTATCCGCAGGTGTTTACAAACATGGTGCGATCGTGGCGCGACGAGTGGCAACAGCGGATGCCGTTCTACTGCATGATGGTGGCGCCACACTCCACTCAACCGGCGGAATTGCGCATGGCGCAGATGGACACCTGGCTAAACTGCGGAATAAAGGATATCGGGCTGGCTACGGTCATCGACCGTGGCGACAGCCTCGACCTGCATCCTCGCGACAAACTGACTGCCGGAAAGCGGCTCGCTGCCTGGGTGCTGGCTAAAAAATACTCCGTCAAAGTGCCCTACATGGGTCCTTTGGCAAAGTCTTGCCAACGCAAGGGAAATGCCATTGTTGTGAAATTCAGCTACGCCAAAGGGCTGCGATGCAACGGCAACGCTGTCAACGACCTGCAAATCGCCGGAGCCGACGGCATATTCCATCCGGCAAGCGGCAGAGTTGCTGGTGGGAAGTTGGTCGTGACATGCGACAATGTGACAGAACCTGTGGCGGTGCGCTATTGCCAAAGCAATTATTGCGAAGGCAATCTATACAATTCCGACGACCTCCCGGCCTACCCGTTTGTCATGAAAATAGAATAGAAACCACGCCGGCTTTTAGTATTTTGACATATATATTAGGATTTTTTCAAGTGCATAATAATGCCCTGAAATCCATATTTGTCGCATTATTTTCATAACTTTGCAATTCAATATTTACTAAACAGAAGAATGTTAGAACAGATTATAGAACCGACACTGCTGACGCAGTTTAAGGAAGCCCTTGAAAATAGCGGAAATGTAGTGGTCACTTGCCACAAATCGCCTGACGGCGACGCTGCCGGCTCAAACCTGGCTCTGAAACTCATACTTGACAAACTTGGAAAGAAGGCAACCGTTGTCACCCCCGACAACGTGCCGGAAGACATGGTTTTCCTCCCTGGATATGACAACATCGTGTCGTTTGCCAAAGACCCGGAGATGGCTGCCGAGACAATCAACGCTGCCGACCTCATTTGCTGCCTCGACTTCAACGGATTGTCGCGCCTTGCTGATATGAGAGAGTTGGTCGCCAACGCAAAATGCAACAAGCTGATGGTTGACCACCACATAAACCCTGAGCCTATATGCAACCCGATTTTGTCATATCCGCAGATGACGTCGACTTGCGAACTGCTCTACCGCATACTTGTAGCCATTGGCTATTCAGACATGATCGACCTTGACGTGGCGACATGCATATATACGGGAATGATGACCGACACGGGCAACTTCTCATACAACTCCAACCACGCAGAGCTGTATATAATCGTTGCCGACCTCGTGCGACGCGGCGTCGACAAGGACCGCATCTACAAACTTACTCTCGGCACGAGCAGCGAGGCGCGCATGCGTCTAAACTGCTATGCCATAGCCGAAAAAATGCGTTTGTTCCCGTCCCACAAGGCTTCGCTGACAATTCTCGACAAGCGCGACCTGCGAAAGTTCAACTATCAAGTGGGCGACACGGAGGCTCTCGCCAACATGCCGCTTGCCATCCCTACGGTGGTATGGTCGGTTTTCTTCCGCGAGGAGCGTGGTTTTGTGAAAGTGTCGATGCGGTCGGAAGGCGACTTCCACGTAAACACTCTTTGCGCCAAATACTTCAACGGCGGAGGACACGCCAATGCCGCAGGAGGCGAATACCACGGCCCGCTGAGAGGTGCTATCGACACGTTCCACCAAATTTTGAGAGATTTAACTGAAAACAATGTTACTATATGAAAATAAGAAACTTCATACTGATGGCTCTGCCGATTGCATTGGCTCTGCTCGCATCGTGCAAGGATTCAAAAAGCTACTCCGAGTTGCTCGACGACGAGGAAAAATCCATAAATTCTTTCCTCGCGCACCAGAAGGTGCTGAAGCAGATTCCTGCCGACACAGTGTTTCAGACGGGTGCCGACGCGCCCTACTACCAAATTGACGACAACGGAAACGTTTACATGCAGGTGTTGAAGGCGGGCGACCGCACAAACAACAGGGCTCAGGAAGGCGAGACGATATATTTCCGGTTCGGACGCATAAGCATCAACCGCTGGAGCGCCGGATATGAGGATGCTCCTTCGGGCAACTTCGGCGACTTGTCATACAGCAGCACATCGTTCAGATTTTCCAACGAAGAAGCCAACTACGACTACACGAAATACGGCTACGGAGTTGTGTTGCCACTGGCGTTTGTTGGCATCGACAGCGAAATCAACCTTCTGATAAAGAGCCGCAAGGGTCCATACTCGGAGATTGCCGACGTTGTGCCTTACCTCTACAATATCAGATATTTCAAAAGTAAAAACTAACAAACCATTACTTTATAATCATGTCACTTATAAAATCAATCTCTGGCATCCGCGGCACAATCGGTGGACCGGCAGGGG
>ERZ791861.1518-NODE-1518-length-11145-cov-3.913436_pt1 | contig 11145 bp, 7 predicted proteins | sample MGYA00510283_ERZ791861 | MGnify/ENA primary metagenome ERZ791861 (study PRJEB30046, sample SAMN00792074) | human gut metagenome | study: EMG produced TPA metagenomics assembly of the A metagenome-wide association study of gut microbiota in type 2...
ACCTATGACGCAAAGCACAATGACCGCAGATTTGATGTAGAAAATAGTGAGCATATTGACGCAGAGAGAACGAAGATGAATGCGTACTGGGATTGTTATCAGGGGTACAGCCTGCAGAATGATAAGGACGAGCGGGCGAGATTCACTTTTACGGAAATAGAAAAAGCATATTATGTTGAGAAATATTCAGACCATGTGGACGGTCAGAATGAGAGAAACCGGAAAGCAAGACACTATGACCGAGTAAAAACGATTGATGCTATTCTTGAAAATAATAAAACGTGTCCGGAAGAAACTTTATTACAGCTTGGAAACATGGACGGTGCGGTGTCTGCTGATGTGCTTGCACAGGTCAGTGCAGAATATTTCGAGGAATTTAACAGACGGTATGGTTCCCATGTTCATATACTGGACTGGGCTTTGCATATTGATGAAGCAACACCACATATTCATGAACGGCATGTATGGCATTGGTGGATATGGAGAATGCCAAGAGAGAATTGAAAAGAGTGAGTGCGGTATAAAACTGGGAGAAAAAATAGGACTGCTGTACGAGTGGTAAAATTTACAGCCATTTGTACAGCTTTTACCTACCAAGATAAGAAATAATATGCTAAGATATATCGAGATAGGGTTCTAAGGAAAATGGCTAGAACCATTGTAAATACAAGGAAAATCGAGGTTATACCAAGCTATGCGAGAAAAAATAAAAGTCCTCATGGTTTGCCACGGCAATATCTGTCGTTCCCCCATGGCGGAATTCGTAATGAAAAAATTAGTATCCGATGCCAGACTCACCGCCCGCTTCCAGATCGCCTCCGCGGCCACCAGCACAGAGGAAATCTGGAACGGCATCGGGAATCCGGTGTATCCGCCGGCGAAGGCGGAGCTGGCGAGGCATGGGATCTCCTGTGAGGGGAAGCGGGCCAGGCAGGTGACGAGAGCGGATTATGCGGAATATGATTATCTGATTGGTATGGATGGTGCGAATATCCGCAACATGCTGCGGATATTCGAGGGAGATCCGGAGGGGAAAGTAGCGAAGCTACTTTCTTATGCGGGATCGGAACGGGATATTTCGGATCCATGGTATACGGGAGATTTTGGAACGACCTACGATGACGTTCTGGAAGGCTGTACCGCGTTCCTTGAATATTTACAACAAAACAGCAAAATCGACACATGATCTGACACTGCCAATACTGTACATATGACAAATGTGTCATGCGTGAAAAGTTCACAGAATCACCACATTTTTCTCACAATTCCTTCGTAGATGTCCTTTATCATAAGAGGCAGATAAGGGGAAAGAAATGTTCACAAGATTTTTAATGGAACAGGAGGAATGAGAATATGAGAAGATGGAATTTACCCCAGGTGAATACAAAAGTAATGTGTGCAGTGTTGACAGCTGCTATGGTGATGACAGGATTTACAGCCTGTGGCGGATCGACCACCGCAAGTGCAGCAAGCACGGAAGCATCGGAAAATAAAGAGACGATCGCACCGGAGAGTACGACGGAGAGCGGTGAAGAGAAGGTGGAATCTTATCTCGGCCAGATCACTGCCATTGATGGCAATGTGATCTCCATCGCACTGGCAGAGAAGCCGGAAGCTCCCAATGGTGAAGCTCCTACCGGTGAGGCACCCAGCGGAGAAAAGCCGGATGGCCAGGCTCCTGACGGCAACGGTGGCGCTCCCAATGGTGAAGCCCCTACCGGCGAGGCTCCCAGCGGAGAAAAGCCGGATGGCCAGGCTCCTGATGGCAATGGCAGCGCGCCCAACGGAGAAGCTCCGAACGGTCAGAAACCTGAGAAAGACATGTTGGATGAGATGACCTTAACTCTCAGCGGAGATACTATGACTATCACAGTCAATGACGATACGATCATTACGATTGACGGAGAAGATGCCACTCTGGACGAACTTCAGGTAGGCGATACCGTATCCTTCTTCCTGGATGGTGAGACAGTGACTTCATTGAGCGTTGGTATGCCGGAGCCGACACAGCCTATGCAGGCCCCGGAGCAAAATTAAGCTGACGTAAGAGCATGGTACCGAGAATCCCTGCCATTTCTTCCGGAGACTGGGGAGTGGTCTCTTTCAGCCAGGTCTCTACGACACCGACACAGCCGGTGATAATGAAGGAACAGAGATATTCATAGTTAGCATCGGATTGCGCACTTTCCAGAACCTGGAGAGTGCGCTTTTCAATCTGATCTTTCAGACGATTGACGAAAGCCAGATCCCCATGAGGGCCGATCATGACCTTGGCCAGATCCCTGTTTCGGTCCAGAAAACGGAAGAATTCCAACAACGGCCCCTGAGAGGCCAGAGAATTGGTAACGACCGGTTTCTGCTCCATGATTTCATTAAATTCCAGGAACATTTCATCCTCGACTTTATGGAGCATATCGTAGATATCATCATAATGCAGATAAAAGGTTCCGCGGTTGATATCCACCAGTTCAGTCAGCTCCTTGACGGAGATATCCTGAATATCATGGGTTTCTAACATTTTTACCAGCCCCTGTAATAAGAGAGCTCTTGTCTTGCGCACACGGCGATCCATTTTTTCCATAAGACAATCCACCAGCTTTTCCGGGAAAAGAAGAAATCATTTCCTATATGTAATACAAATCTGAATTTTTTCTAAAATAATAGACGAACATTGCGAAAATGTCTAAAAATAAACAATCACAAAAAATCTGTAGCTTGCTTTTTCTTCCCCATTATTATATTTTGCATTTGGCAGAAAATCAACACAAGTTCATTAAATGACATTAATACAATTTCTCATCTTTGTAGTAAGTCTTTACAGATGTTCAAAAACATTTTAAACTAGAGGTGTATAAAATCAAATACATAAATAAGGGTACAAAGAGAGAAAAAGCAGGAGGGAACTATGGCAGACAACGCAGAAAAAGACAAAAAAGATAATTCCTTTATGATGAAACTTGCCACGCTCATTGTAGACAAACGAAAAGGATTTTATCTGATCTTTATTGTTTTATGCATATTTTGCGTATTATCCATGAACAGAGTCAAGGTCAATAACGATCTGACCACTTATTTGCCGGACACAACAGAAACCAGAAGGGGACTGGATCTGATGGATTCGGAATTTACCACGTATGGCTCCGCCCGGATCCTGATCTGTAACGTGACGTTTGATGAGGCACAGAAACTGGCAGATCAGGTGGAAGAAATGGATGGTGTCAGCATGTTGGATTTCGATGACACCGAGGATCATTACCATGACATGGAGGCTTTATTGACTGTCACTTTTGATGAGGAAGCAGACACGGAAGCTACACAGCAGCATCTGGATGAGGTATTGGATGCATTGTCCGATTATGATGTTTACTATTCTTCCGATATCGGTCAGGAAGAGCGTGACGCAGATGACTTGAATAATGATATGATCGTCATTCTGTTGTTGGCAGCAGTGGTTATCGTAGCCGTATTGTTATTTACCTCTACGACTTATGCGGAAATCCCGGTTTATCTGACTACATTTATTGTGGCAGCTATTTTGAACAAAGGTACGAACTACTGGTTCGGAACCATCAGTTTTGTAACGAACTCTATTGCGGTGGTACTGCAGTTAGGTCTGGCGGTAGACTATGCTATCATTCTTGCTCACCGTTTTATGGAAGAACATGAGGACAAGGATGCCAGAGAGGCTGTGATTGTTGCTTTGAGTAAGGCAATCCCGGAGATTTCCTCCAGTTCCCTGACCACCATCTCCGGTATGGTAGCCATGATGTTCATGCAGTTTAGAATTGGTTATGATATGGGTATCATTCTGGCAAAATCCATTATTTTCAGTATGGTAGCCGTATTCTTCCTGATGCCCGGACTGTTGTTGACCTTTTCCAAGGCCATCGACAACACCCATCACAAGAGCTTCGTTCCGAAGATCACAGCAGTCGGTAAGTTTTGTGTGGCTACCCGCTACATTATACCGCCTATTCTGATCGTAGGTGTTATTATAGCATTTTTCCTGTCCAATAAGGCAAACTACGTGTACGATACCAACACTCTGGAATCCAGTACTATGAGTGATAATAAATTTTCCGTCAGCATGGTAAATAAGGAATTCGGTATGGTGAACCAGTTGGCGGTTATTGTGCCGAACGGTGATTATGAAAAAGAGGCACAGACACTGAAAGCTCTGGAAAAGCTGGATGTGGTGAAATCCTGTCAGGGACTTGGCAATATCGAGGCCATGGACGGCTATATGCTGACGGATAAGCTGACCCCCAGGCAGTTTGCGGAACTGATCGATCTGGATATTGAAGTGGCGGATATGTTGTATTCGGCATATGCACTGGATCAGAGCGATTATGGTGCGCTGGTCAGTGGCGTCAGTGAATACGAAGTTCCGTTTATTGATATGTTCCTGTTCATTTATGATCAGAAAGAAAGCGGCAACATCACACTGGACGATGATCTGGAAGAAACTCTGACGGATGCTTATTCCCAGATCTGTATTGCGAAAGATCAGCTGCTGGGCGAAGACAATTCCCGATTTGTTCTGGAATTGAATGTTCCTTATGAGGGAGAAGAGACCACAGCAGCACTGGATCAGATCCGTAATACCGTGGCAAAGTTCTATAATATAGATGATATTCTGCTAGTCGGTAACGCCACCAGTGATAAGGATCTGGGCGATTCCTTCGCAACGGATAATACGATCATCACGGTGCTGACAGCATTGTTCGTTATGATCATCCTGCTGTTCACCTTCCAGTCCGCCGGTCTGCCGGTACTGTTGGTTGTAACGATTCAGGGTAGTATCTGGATGAACTTCTCATTGCCGTATCTGTTGAATGAAAATGTATATTTCCTGGGATATCTGGTAGTATCTGCGATCCAGATGGGTGCAACGATCGACTACGCTATCGTTATCACCAGCCGTTACATGGATCTGAAGACCTATATGCCGATCAAGGAAGCCGCCATCGAAGCACTGAACCAGGCGTTCCCTACCATTGTTACCAGCGGATCCATGCTGGTATCTGCGGGATTTATTATCAGCTATGTATCTTCCAATGCAGCGGTAGCGGCCATCGGACTGGCTCTTGGTCGTGGTACTCTGACATCTATTTTGTTGGTACTGCTGGCATTGCCGCAGACACTGCTGATCGGAGATATCATTATTCAGAAGACAGCATTTACACTGAAACGGGATCTGGCAAAGCCTTTGCCCTCCGCCGGAAGAATCCGTATGAACGGTCACATCAAGGGTTATGTCAATGGTGTGTTGGAGGGTGATTTCATCGGTGTCATTGATGGTGAGATGGGTGCGGTGGTGCGTCCCAAGGATACCGTGACGATGGAGGAGCGGGACGATGCCCCGGAAGAAAACTATCCCAGACTGGAAGCCCAGGAGCTGCCGGAGGATGAGACAGCCGGACAGAAAGCAACCGGAGCAGATACAGAAGCTGCGGATAAGAAAGCTTCGGATAAAGAAAAAACAGCAGAAAGCGAGGGAACAGAAGATGAACAGTAAGAGATTATTATGTTTCCTGCTGGGAGCAGCATTGATCCTGCAGACACCGGCCACCGCCTATGCAGCAGAAACTTTGACCTATGAGCAGTACAGAGGCGGCAGCGGTTATAGCAGCACGATAAAGGAGCAGGATTATGCAGTCATAGAGATCAGCACGGAGGAGGATCTGCGGAAACTGGTGGAGAACTGTGTACTGGACAGTTGGTCCAGAGATAAAAAAGTAGTGCTGCAGAACGACATTGTTCTGAGCATGACAGGTGAACTCAGTATTCCTACGTTTGCAGGAATCTTTGACGGCAGCGGTTTTACTATTTCCAATGTGAAACTGACCGGAGACGGTTCGGCAGTGGGATTGTTCCGCTATGTGCAGGAGGGAGCAAAAGTCCGCAACCTTACGGTCACGGGGGAAGTATCTCCCTCTGGAAGTCAGGATCAGGTCGGCGGTATCGTCGGTGTGAACTATGGCAGCATTGAAAATTGTAAATTTACCGGAAATGTGGTCGGTGATACGGATGTCGGCGGTATTGCCGGAGTCAATGCCGAGAGCGGAGAGATCCGTCGGTGTGAATCCTCCGGAAATGTGATCGGCAATCATTCCGCAGGCGGTATTGTGGGCAACAACCACGGTATTTTGAATAACTGCAGCAACAATGGCAATATCAATACGTACAGCACGGAAGTGACTTATGATCTGGAAGATATCACCATGGACAATCTGGAGCAGATCAACAGTACCTCCAATGTGGCAGCTCATACGGACACCGGCGGTATCGCAGGTATTTCGGATGGTAAGATTTATTATTGCTCCAATTCCGGGGCCATCGGCTACCAGCACGTAGGCTACAATACCGGAGGTATCGTAGGCAGACTGCATCAGGGCTATCTGCAGAACTGCACCAACACCGGATATGTGCAGGGCAGAAAAGATGTGGGCGGTATCGTGGGTCAGATGGAGCCGTTCCTGGAAATCCAGTATCTCAGTGACAAGCTGAAGGAACTGGATACGGAGACAGACAAATTCCTGGATATGTTGGATGCCACCCAGAAGGATGTGAGCAGCTATAGCAAACAGGCATCCGGTATTGCCAAGAGTATCAGTTCGAACCTGAAGGATGCCAACAATGCGGGAAGTTCTCTAACCGGGACCGCTCATGATCTGTGGTATATTTACAATCAGGAGCTGAACGGCGTCAGCAACGATCTGAAAGTCCTGAATGACGATCTGAACAAGCAGGCGGATAATGACAAGAATAACGGCAACAGTCATGACGTTACCATCAGTGGAAATGACATTTGGAATGGTAACTGGGGTGGCGATGGCGATCATGACGTCAGTGGCGGAAACATTACCATCACCGTACCGAACGATACGGAGAGCTATAAATCGGCACTGAAAAAATTCGGAGAGAATGCCACCAAGCATCTGGATAACATGACGAATGCTTCCACGGATCGCAGTGGCGGTATCAAAGATAATCTGGACACACTGAATGACAGGCTCGACAAGGCTTTTGACCAGTTGGGTCAGTTGGGGGATGTACTGGAAGCCGGGACAGACAGCACCAGTGCCCACATGGATGAGCTGATGGATCAGGCCAGAGTTCTGCGGAATCTGGTCAGCGAAATCCGGGATGATCTCTTCCGGTATGAAGGAATTTCTGTAGAAGATACTTCGGATGAGTCAGCCAGCAAGGAAGAGGTGAACCCCGGAGATCCCGATGCGGAGGATGACACCGCAGAACCGGAAGAAACCGAAGAAGCGCGCTATGATACTTCCAGCTTCCAGAAGGGAAAGGTCACCTTATGTGTGAACCGCGGTACGGTGGAAGCCGATACGAATGTGGGCGGTATCGTTGGACAGGTGGCAACGGAATACGATTTTGACCCTGAGGACGATATCACTTTAACCGGAACGGAGAGTTTCGATGTGGAGCAGACGGTCAAGGCAGTCATCAGAGACAGCCGCAACCTTGGAGACGTGACCGGTAAAAAAGACTATGTCGGCGGTGTGGTCGGTAAAGCAGAATATGGCGCAGTCATTTCCTGTGAGTCTTATGCACCCGTAGAGAGTACCGGAGGCAGCTATGTGGGAGGAATTGCCGGATCTGCCAGCTATGCGATCCGCAGCTGTTACAGCATGGGCAGGATCACCGGTAAAAATAATATCGGAGGTATTGCCGGAGAAGGCTGTGATATTTTCTACAGCTATGCGTACAATGATCTGGATATGTCCGGCGAAGGCCAGGGCAGCATTGCCGGAAAAGTCAGTGATGATGGAACTCTGTATGGCAACTATTATGTGGAAGGCGGAGCCGGTGGCGTAGACGGCATTGGTTATCAGGGCGGTGCTACCCCGTTGTCCTACCAGGAATTCTGCAGCAAAGACGTTCCGGACGCTTTCTCACAGTTTACCATTACCTTCCAGGCGGATGGTGTAGAAGTGGCTTCCTATAAATGCGGTTACGGGGATTATCTGTCGGCAGACCAGATTCCGGAAGTACCGGAGAAGGATGGCTATTACGGTGTATGGCCGGATTATGATTTCAGTGATATTACCGGTAATAAAGTGCTGGAAGCAGAGTATGAGGAATGGACCGCATCCATTGCTTCCGCAGAGAAAAACGATAACAATAAGGCACTGGTTATGGCAGAAGGCAACTTCTATCCCAATGCAGCATTGCATCTGCAGGTAGAGGGAAATACTTATACAGTATCCATGACCAATTCCATGGAAGAGGATGCACCGGACTATACCGGAGAAGCAACCTTGCGTGTCTACTGTGAGGATGCGGATAACACTGTCATAGAGGTAGCACAGGATGGAGAGTACACGGAAGTGGAATCCACTGTGATCGGCAGCTATAGACAGTTTACCATGGAAGTGCCCGGCAGCTTCCGCACGGTAGAGGCCGAGGGCAGTCATACACTGCTGATCGTACTTTGCATCGTCGGTGGTGCAGTCGTGATCCTGTTGATCGTATTGTTAGGGAAAAAAGCGGCAAAAAGCCGGAAGACGCGCAAGGCGGCAAAACGTGACCGGAAAGCCGGAAAAGCTGACGAGGACCAGAGTGGCAAAACGGATGCAGCAGAAGATGCCGGACAGACGGCTGACGCAGAGGAATAACAATGATTCAGGCAGTTTTATTTGACATGGACGGTACGCTGATCGATACCGAAAAATATTACCGTATTTTCTGGCCGAAGGCACTGGCAGCCTGTGGGTATACCATGACAGATGAGCAGGCACTTACGATGCGCAGTCTGGGACGCCCCTTTGCCCCCAGACAGCTCAAGGACTGGTACGGTGAAGATTTTGACTATTATGTGGTGCGTGACAAACGAAAAGAGATGATGGAAGAAACACTGGACCGGGATGGCATCAAATGCAAGCCCGGTGCCGTGGAGCTTCTGGAAGATCTGAAAAAAAGGCATATCACCGCAGCGGTTGCCACAGCGACGGATCTGGAGCGGACGGAAAAATATCTGGCGATGGCAGGACTTCGGCCGTATTTTGAGAAACTGATTTCGGCCACTATGGTAGCAGAAGGTAAGCCGTCCCCGGATATTTATCTCTATGCCTGCAAGCAGCTGGGACTGGCACCGGAAGAGTGCATGGCCGTGGAGGATTCTCCCAACGGAGTCATGAGTGCTTACCGCGCCGGCTGTAAGGTTGTGATGGTGCCGGATCAGACACAGCCAGATGAAAAATTAAAAAAATGTCTGTACGCCTGCGTACCGACCCTGGCAGATATCAGCCACCTCATTTAGAGGTGGCTATATTTGTCATAGTAGCTTGATTTTTGTATTCCAGTGTGTTATTATTTTAACGATTAGAGTGACTATTCGGAAGACAATGAAATCAAGCGGGACTGCTTTGTCATGCTTGCATGTAAAAAGCAGTTTTGCTTGATTTTAGGTGACTCGAATAGAGTCACCGCCACACATATGAGCAAAAATAGCTGCGCAGCAGCGAAAGCACGATTTATCGTGCAATTTTGCGAATAATGTGTGGAATGTATTCATACTTGGAGCCCACGAGGGGCGGAAAGGAATGGAAGAAAATGAATTTTGATGACATCGTAGCAAAAGTAAAAGAGTGTGGGAAGAAGACCGTCGCAGTCTCCGTTGCACAGGACAGTGCAGTACTGGAAGCTGTACATGAGGCCAAGAGACTGGGCATTGCAGATGCAATCCTGGTAGGTGATGAGGCAAAGATCCGTGAGATTGCAGCCGGACTGAATATGGACCTCTCCGATTATGAGATCATCAATGAGCCGGATATGATCGAAGCTTCCCTGAAAGCTGTAAAGCTGGCACATGACGGCCGTGCAGATATGTATATGAAGGGCCTGATCGACTCCAAGAACTTCTTAAAGAGCGTACTGAACAAAGAAGTAGGCCTTCGTACCGGTGGAACCCTGTCTCATGTATGTGTATTTGAGATTCCCGGCATTGACAGACTTCTGTTCCTGACCGATGTTGCATTCATGACCTATCCTACACTGGAGGAGAAGGTTCAGATCATCAAGAACACCATTCCGGTATGTAATGCCTGCGGCGTTGCAGAGCCTAAGGTAGCACCTTTAGCAGCAGTTGAGGTTGTAAATCCCAAAATGCCCGTTACCGTAGATGCGGCAGAACTGACTAAGATGTGCGAAGAAGGACAGATCCCCGGCTGTATCGTAGACGGCCCGCTGTCTCTTGACCTGGCGATCGATCCCGAGGCAGCCAAGCATAAGGGAGCTACCGACCGTAAGATCCAGGGTGATGCAGATGTATTGCTGTTCCCGGATATCCATGCCGGCAACCTGGTATACAAAGCAATCGTACATATGGTAAAAGTAAAGAACGGATGCATCCTGACCGGTACCAAGGTACCCGTAGTCCTGACCAGCCGTTCCGATACCTTCGAGACCAAGGTATACTCCCTGGCACTGGCTGCAGTTGTAGCAGAAGAGATGAAAAAGAATCAGAAATAAGCTATGGATATCGTGATAGAAGCCGCTGTGGAAGCTGCGGGAGAACTGCTGTCGGCAGGTATCGATGCTGTAGTGGACAAAGCGGTAAAGCATAAGAGTGAATATAAGAGTGAATATAGGAGGAAACACACAATGGCAATCAAGAGTCTGATCATCAACCCCGGTTCCACCTCCACCAAGATCGGTGTATTTGAGGATGAGAACTTATTATTTGAAGAAACCCTGAGACATTCAACCGAGGAGATCTCCAAATACGATACTATTTTCGAACAGAAGGATTTCCGTAAGAAGATCATTACCGATCTGCTGGCAGAGAAAAACTGCGATCTGAAGAGCTTCAACGTGATCGTAGGACGTGGCGGTCTGTTAAAGCCCATCCCCAGTGGTACCTATGCGGTAACCGATGATCTGCTGGAGGATTTAAAAGTAGGTGTACAGGGTCAGCATGCTTCTAACTTAGGCGGTATTCTGGCAAGAGAGATCGGTGATGAGATCGGCGTTCCCTCTTACATCGTAGACCCCGTTGTAGTAGATGAGCTGATGCCCATCGCAAGATATTCCGGTCTGGAAGAGATCCCCAGAGGAAGTATCTTCCATGCCCTGAACCAGAAGGCAGTTGCCAAGAGATATGCAAAAGAGGCCGGCAAG
>ERZ791861.1533-NODE-1533-length-11088-cov-2.874921_pt1 | contig 11088 bp, 5 predicted proteins | sample MGYA00510283_ERZ791861 | MGnify/ENA primary metagenome ERZ791861 (study PRJEB30046, sample SAMN00792074) | human gut metagenome | study: EMG produced TPA metagenomics assembly of the A metagenome-wide association study of gut microbiota in type 2...
AAATGTAGCCGACGACCGCACCGTCGCGGGTGGCGGCGTAGGACGCTCCCTGCGCATGCGTCAGCAGGTAGCGCAGCTGCCGCCGCGTGAAGGCCTCCCCTTCCGGGAATGAACGCCGCTCGACGCACTCCACGGCGTCGAGGTCCCCGGCCGTCGCGGGACGTATTCCGACTGCGGGGTTCATTGCGCGTGGAGGCGGTTGAGGCAGTGGACGAAGTGGTTGAGGATGCGGTAGTAAAGTTCGTCGCCCAGCACGGCGTCCTCGACTTCGTGGTCGATCGACGGGTTGTCGTTGATCTCGATCACCACGGCCCTGCCGTTGATGAGTTTCAGGTCCACGCCGTACAATCCCTTGCCGATCAGCGCCGCGGCCTTTACGGCGGTGTCGAGCACTTTCTGCGGCGCCTTGTAGATGGGTACGGTCTCCCATGCGCCGCACAGGTTGCGGCCTGTGTCGTCGTGGGCGTGGTTGTAGATCTGCCAGTGGCCCTTGGCCATGTAGTATTTGCAGGCGAACAACGGTTCGCCGTCCAGGAGGCCGATCCGCCAGTCGAACTCCGTGGGGATGAACTCCTGGGCCAGCAGCACGGACGAGTGGCGGAACATCTCGTCGAGCGCCGCGCGCAGCTCTTCGTCGCTGGCCACCTTGTGCATGCCCACCGAGAACGATCCGTCGGGAATCTTGAGGATGAAGGGCGCGCCGAGGCGTTCGCTGATCTCGCCGAAGGAGTATTCGTTGCTGCGGAACAGCAGCTGCGAGGCCGGGGCCGGGATGCGGGCCTTTTCGAAAAGCTCGCAGAGGTAGACCTTGTTCGTGCAGCGGATGATCGACTCGGGATCGTCGATCACGGCGATGTCGTTCATCGCGGCACGCTGCGCGAGGCGGAAAGTGTAGTGGTTGAGCGCTGTGGTGGCGCGGATGAACAGCGCGTCGAACTCCATCAGCCGCGTGGCTTCCTCCTCGGTGATCAGCTCCGCGTGGATGTTCATTTTCCGGGCCACTTCGAGGAACTTGTTGAGGGCGTCCTTGTCGCTGGGCGGGAATTTTTCGTCCGGGTCGTAGAGGATGGCGAGGTTGTAGCGTGCGGGCTTGGCCGAGCGCGGCGAGCGCCATACCTTCTTGTTGAAGCAGTCGAGCGCATTGGCGAAATCGTCCTGCCCGCTCTCCGAGAGCTGGCGCAGCGAAAGGGCCTGCACCGACTCGATCTGGTTGCGGGCGTGGTTGTTCATCGTCACGCGCAGGATCGGGCAGGGGTAGTGGTCGAAGATGAACCGCGCGATCTTCTCCAGACCCTTCTCGCGGCAGGTTCCGAAGTAGATGTTCAGCTGCCAGGTTTCGTCGGTGATGCGGTTGCGTTCGATCCACTGTTGGCAGAGCTGTTGCAGGTTGCGGTTCATGCGGATTCCGGCGCCCGATTCGAGCTTGTTGAGCGTCTCGACGCCCGGCAGCACCCGGTGTCCCCGGGCCTGGGCCAGCAGCGAGCAGTAGTAGCCTTCGGAGTTGTAGCCGTATTCGTCGCTCAAGTTGATGACCAGCTTGGGCGTCCGCTCCCCGTAACGGTGTTCGAGGTAGTCGGTGACGGTCATCAGCGAATCGGTTTCGCAGTAGGGTTTCCAGTCGTTGAGGCTGTTCAGCAGGATGAAGACGCTATTCATGCATGTGTGTTTTCGATGCGCCAAATGTAAGCAAATAAAGCATCCGTTGTACATGCCGCGCGCCGTTTTGCGAAATAAAAAAACGGGCCTCCGCAGAGACCCGTTTTCTGGTTGTCCGTCGGGGCGTCAGGCCCGTTTTTTCGCCGCCTTGGCAGCCACCGCCTTGTCCAGCTCGATGATGAAGTCCGAGAGGACGTTCATGTAGTTGATGAAGGCGTCGTAGGCCGAATCGTAGGGGTTGAAGTAGGAGTGCACGTCGCCGTCCGACAGCCACTTGGTGGCCATGTAGTAGAAATGGTCGGAGGTCTGCATGAAACTCCAGACATAATCGAAATCGGGATTTTTCAGCGCCGCGACCTTCTCCTTCTGGGCATAGAGCTTCGAGAAAGCCTCGTTCTGCAATTCGTTGCCCAGCCAGGCCGTCACGTCGCGCTCCTCGTCGGCCCACGACATCACGTGCGGACAGTGGAGCACGGCGACGGGCTGGTGCTTCTTCGCGGCCTCGGTCACCGTGGCGAACTCCAGGCCGTTCTTCCTGGCGAGGATCGCCTTGGGCAGCGCGCGCATGAATTCGAAGATGCCCGTGTCGGCGTTCTGATGCTCGCCGAAGGTCTCGTAATCCATGAACAGGTTGATGACCTCGCCCGGCGTCTCGTCCGAGGCGAGCCACTGCACGTACTTGTCGGCTGTCAGGGGCCACTGGTCCCAGCTCTTGTTCGAGAAGCGGAAAGCGATGTCGTCCGAGAGTTTGTAGTTGCGCAGCAGCAGGCGCAGTTTCTGGTCGATGGCGTTGGCGTAGACGTAGTTGGGCGATTTCCACCCCAGCACGTGCTTGGCTCCTTCGGCCAGCATCGTGCGGAAGCCCATGCCGGCGACCATCGCGCCGATCTCGTCCGAATAGATCAGCTCCGTGTTGCGGAAAGCGGTGGGTTTCACCCCGAACTCCTTTTTGATAAGGTTCGTGTGCAGTTTGACCTGCTCCGTGAAATCCTCCTTCGAAGCCAGCGAGGCCAGCGAGTGGGAGTAGGTCTCGGCGAGGAACTCCACGCAGCCCGTCGCGGCAAGCTCCTTGAACGAGTCGAGCACTTCGGGGGCGAAGGCGCGGAACTGTTCGATGGCGATGCCCGTGATCGAGAACGAACAGCGGAACTTGCCCTTGTTCTCCCTGATGAGCTTGAGCAGCAGGGCGTTCATCGGCAGGTAGCACTGGCGGGCGACCTTCTGCATGATCGAACGGTTCATGAGGTCGTCCAGGTAGTTGTGGTCCTTGCCCATGTTGAAGAAGCGGTATTTCTTCAGACGCCAGGGCTGATGCACCTGAAAATAAAGACAGACGGTTTTCATGCGGGTTGCTATTTTAATTGTTTCTTATTCTCTTCGATCACGGCTTCGTACACCGATTTGATCTTCGCCGCGGCGTCGTTCCACTTGAGGTTGGTCACCTCTTCGAGACCCTTCGAGGCGAACATGCCCGACAGGGCGGGGTATTTGATCAGTCCGTAGATGGCGTCGGCCAGGGCGTCCACGTCCCAGTAGTCCACCTTCACGGCGTAGTCCAGCACTTCGGCCACGCCGCTCTGCTTGGAGATGATCACCGGGACGTTCGAGCGCATCGCCTCCAGCGGCGAGATGCCGAAAGGCTCCGAGACGGAGGGCATCACGTAGACGTCCGACAGCTGGAACATCTTGTGCACGTCCTCCCCGCGGAGGAACCCCGTGAAGTGGAAACGGTCGGCGATGCCGAGCCGCGCCACGCGGCGGATGACGTGGTTCATCATGTCGCCCGAGCCGGCCATCACGAACCGCACGTCGGGAATCCGCTTGAGGACCTTGGCGGCCGCCTCGACGAAGTAGTCGGGGCCTTTCTGGTAGGTGATGCGTCCCAGGAAGGTCACGACCTTGTCGGTGACGCCCCGCTCGGGAACCTTGCCGCTGTTCTGGGCGAAGCGCACGGCGTTGTGCACCGTGACGATCTTTTCGGCGGGAACGCCGTAGCGGTTGATGACGATGTTGCGCGTGAGGTTCGAAACGGCGATCACGCGGTCGGCGGCGTGCATGCCGGCCCGCTCGATGGCGTAGACCTGCGTGTTGACGTTCTCGCCCGAGCGGTCGTACTCCGTGGCGTGCATGTGCACCACCAGCGGCTTCCCGGAGACGCGTTTGGCGGCGATGCCCGCGTAGTAGGTGAGCCAGTCGTGGGCGTGGATCACGTCGAACTGTCCTTCGAGGTCCCTGGCCACCTGCGCGGCGACCACGGCGTAGCGCGCCACCTCCTCCATGAGGTTGGCGCCGTACTTGCCCGAGAAGGTGTAGCGCTGTTTCCAGGCATCGGTCGTCGACCAGGTCTTCCGCCCCGACTTGACGTACTGCTCGTGGTAGGACTCGTACTCCTCGGGGGAGATATAGGGGACCATGTTCGAGTCGATGTGGATGAACGACATCTTCTCCAGAATGTCGTCCGCGCCGCTGCCCGTCGAACCGTACAAGGCCTCCACGTCGCTGGCGTTCACGACGTGCGTGAAACGCTGGTCCTCGTCGCCGTAGGCGTGCGGGACGATGAAAGTGACGTCTACGCCGTTGCGCGCCAGTCCGCGGGTCATTCCGTAGCAGGCCGTTCCCAGCCCGCCTGCAATGTGGGGCGGAAACTCCCATCCGAACATTAAAACTCTCATACCTTATCTTTTTGTTGTTTCATTTTGCCGCCTGTGCGCTTCCTCTCCGCATCCCTTCACGGCGCCCGGCCGTGTCCGTAAGTCAGATTCCGCTTCGAACCCCTCCCCTCGGAAGGAGCCTCGCCATCCGGCACAACTCTCTTTCACATTGTGCGCCCGGGCCGTATTCGTTATTTCGTTTTTTCCGTCGTTTTCTTCTTCGTTGTCTTTTGGCCGGCCGTCCTCTTCGCGGCGGCCTTTGCCGCGGGTTTCACGGCCTTCGCGGCAACCTCTTCCTTACCAACGTTTTTTGCTGCCTTCGCAGTCTTCGGATTCGCTTTTTTTATGGGTTTTTCCGACTTTCCGGGTGTCTCTTCCGGTTTGCGTGCGAGGATCATGCCGTAGATGTCCAGCACGGCCGCGACGCTCCACGCCTGCGAAATGGCTCCGCGCGGCGCGAACGGAGGATCGGCGTCGAACAGTTCGCCGATCGAACCGATGCCGTAGGTCTGGATGTCCTCCTCGAATCCGGCGAGAATCTCCTCGGCCTGCGGCAGAAAGGCGTCGCCGTCGATGTCGAAGCAGGCGCTGACGTAGAACGACAGCAGCCACGGCCATACCGACCCGTTCTTGCCCGCAAAGTCGCGTTCGGCGGGCGTACCCTCCTGCGAACCCTTGTAAAGCGGGTTGCGGGGCGAGAGCGAGCGCAGGCCCTTCGGCGTGAGGAGGTGCTGCCGCACCGTGCGGATCACCTCCAGCTGGGTCTGCTCGTCGAGCATCTTGTAGGGCAGCCCGCAGGCGACGATCATGTTCGGCCGGATGTCCGTGTTGGCGCCGTCGCAGCCCACGCAGTCGGCCAGGTAGCCTTCGGGCAGGCGGAAGAGTTCGTTGAACGACGCCGCGGTGCGTTCGGGCAGTTTCTCCCACGCCTTCACGAACTTCGTGTCGCCCGCCTCGCCGGCCAGCCGGAGAGCGTAGCGGACAGCGTTGTACCACAGGGCGTTGACCTCCACCTGATAGCCGTTGCGCGGGGTGACGGAACGGCCGTCGATCACGGAGTTCATCCACGTGAGGGGAACCTCGTCGGACGAGGCCCACACCAGCCCGTTGTCGTTGAGCACGACACGGCCCGCGACGCCCCGTTTGTACGACTCGAGCACCTGTTTCATGGCCTCGCCGTAGTGTTTCCAGATCTTTTTCGCGCCGATCTGCGCTTCGAGCCGCTGAAGGGCCCAGAAGAACCACAGCGGGGCGTCCGCGGCCGCTGCCGCCGAAGCGTTCCCGGCGAACATGCCGTCCTGCATGCCGCGCACCTGCGTGTCGAGGGCGTCGATGCAGTCCTCCTTGTGGTTTTGCCACAGGGTGATGCCCGGCAGCGAGACGAAGGTCTGGCGGCCCGAAACCCCGTGCCACGGATAGCCCGAGACCACCTCCGTCCGGTTGCCCGGGCGGCGGATCACGAACTGCCGCGCCGAGTGTTCGAGGCAGCTGATGAAGTCGATCTTGTGCGTGCGGCGCGCGATGGAGCCGCCGAAGACCTCCTCGATGGTTTTCGTCGAGCCCATTTCGTCGAGCGACGCCGAGAAGATGATGCTCTCGCCCTTCTTCAGCTCGGTTTCGAAATAGCCCGTGGTCATCAGGTCCTCGTAGCCGTCGTAGCCGCGGGCGATGTCCTGCCGGTATTCGAAATTGTAGTACCAGTCGGGCGCGGGCACGAACTCCGCGCCGGGTTTGCTGGTCTGGAGATACAGCCACGGAAACGAACCGTAGAGGCGGCATTTCACGCCGTTGACGGCCGGATAGGAGTGCCCGTCGGCCTCCATGTTGGCATGCGTCAGCGCATGCTTGTCGCGGAAGGCGAGGAACGGGCGCAGCCGGAGGCGCGTTTCCGAATGGGCGTCGACGAGCGTGTAGCGGATCATCAGCTGCGTGCGCTTGTGAATCCAGAGCATCTCCTTCTTGAGGATCACGCCGCCTACGCGATAGGTGATCGTGGGGGTCGGAGTGTACTCGAAATCGGTGATGTACTTGTGGCCGCGCGGCTCGTAGGTCCCCTGGAAACGGTGCAGCGCCAGGTTGAACGTCTGGTCGTGCTGGATGATCGTTTCGTCGAGCGCCGACAACAGGACGTAGGTCCGGTCGCTGTCGTCGATCGGGGCCACCATCAGGCCGTGGTAACGGCGGGTGTTGCAGCAGACGATGGTCGTGCTCATATAGCCGCCGATACGGTCCGTTGCGAGCATTTCGCGCTGGAGCGAGTACTCCAGATTGCCCAATTCGCTTTTGTCGAAAGTAAGTGCTGACATATCGCTAAAAAATACGGTTCGTCCTTTAAAGATATTGAAATTTTCGAACAGTTACAACTTGTTATTGTTAATTATTCAAATTTAATACCTTCTATTGGCATTAGGCCCACTTCACCAGCGCGAAGTCCATGCGGTGGGGCAGGAGCGGGTTCGAGGGGTAGATGCGCAGTGCCACGTCGAACGTGCCGGCTTCGTCGGGCGTGTAGTCGAGCGAGTAGGTGACCCGGCTTCCGTCGGCCTTCGTGCGTTCCAGCTGGATCGTGCGGGTGACGTTGACGGACTGTCCGCCGACGATCTGCCGCGCGACGACCATCTCCACGCCGATGTCCTCGGGCCGGAGGTTGGCGATGTCGAGCGTCACGGCGAACTGGTACTTCTCGCCGACGCAGACGGCCTCCTTGTCGATCTTCACGCGCTGCACGTCGACGATGCGCACCTGGTCCCATGCGGCGGAGACCTTGCGCTTCCAGGCCGCGATCTCGCGGGCCATGCGGTAGGCCTCGGCGCTCATCTCGCGTTTGCGCGCGGCGAGCTTGTCGTAGAACCGGTTCTCGTAGTCGGTCAGCATGCGGTTGGTCGTGAAGTTCGAGGCGATGTCCGCCACGCACCTCTTCACCGACGAAACCCACTCGTGCGGGATGCCGTCCGTGTCGCGGGCGTAGTATTTCGGGGCGATCTGCTCCTCGATGGTGTTGTAGATCATCTCGGCGTCGAGTTCGTCCTGGTAGTGCTGGTCGGCGAAGGTGCGCTCCATCGGAAGCATCCATCCGGCGCCCTCCTTGTAGCCCTCGACCCACCAGCCGTCGAGCACGGAGAATTGCAGCACGCCGTTCATCACGCACTTCTCGCCCGAGGTGCCCGAGGCTTCGAGCGGCCGCGTGGGCGTGTTCAGCCATACGTCGACACCCTGCACCATGCGGCGGGCGAGTTCCATGTCGTAGTTTTGCAGGAAGAGGATCTTGCCCACGAACTGCGGCATGGCGGCCACCTCGACGATGCGCCGGATCAGGTCCTGTCCCGGCTTGTCGTTGGGGTGCGCCTTGCCCGCGAAGATGAACTGCACGGGACGCTCCTTGTTGTTGACGATCGCCGCCAGACGGTCGAGGTTCGTGAACAGCAGGTAGGCGCGCTTGTAGGTGGCGAAGCGGCGTGCGAAACCGATGGACAGCACGTCGGGCTTGATGCCCTCGATGACCTGAAGCATCTGGCGCGGCGAGTCGAGGCGCACCTGCCGGGGGTCGCTGTAACGCCGGCGGATATGCTTGATGAGCTTGTTCTTGAGCTTCATGCGCTCCTCCCACAGCTCCGCGTCGGGGATGTCGTGGACCTTCTGCCAGGCCGGGATGTCGTAGACGTGGCCTTCGAATCCGTCGCCGAAGTAACGGGCGTAGAGGCGGCGCAGCGACGAGGCGATCCACGTCGGGAAGTGCACGCCGTTGGTGACGTAGCCGATGTGCAGCTCGTTCTTGAAGTAGCCCGGCCACATGTTGCCCAGGATCTCCTTCGCCGTGGAGCCACGAAACGCCGTTGACCTCCTGCGAGAGGTTGCAGGCCAGCACCGACATCGAGAACTTCTCGTTGGGGTCGTTGGGATTGGTCTTGCCCAGGTTGATATACTGCTCCCAGGTGATGCCCAGCACGTCGGGATAGTGCGACATGTACTGGCGGATCATCGACTCGGGGAATGCGTCGTGGCCTGCGGGCACGGGGGTGTGCGTCGTGAAGAGCGACGACGAGCGCACCACCTCCAGCGCCTCGGAGAACGAGAGCTTGCGGTGGTTCACCAGATCGCGGATGCGCTCGACGCCGATGAATGCGGCGTGGCCCTCGTTGCAGTGGAACACGTCGTGCTTGATGCCCAGCTGACGCAGCGCGCGGATGCCCAGTAGGATCTCCTGCTTGAGACGGTTCTCCCAATCGCCTCCGTAGAGGTAGTGGGTGATCTGGCGGTCCTCTTCGAGGTTGTCCTCGATGTCGGCATCGAGCAGGTAGAGGTCCGTGCGGCCCACCTGGCACTTCCAGACGCGCGCCGAGAGCGTGCGGCCCGGGAAGGCGATGGTGACCGTCACCCAGCCTCCGGCCTCGTCGCGCACGGGCGAGATCGGCAGTTTGTAGAAATTCTGCGCCTCATAGGTGGCCTCCTGCGCACCCTGCGCCGAAAGGCGTTGGGTGAAGTAGCCGTAGCGGTAGAGAAGGCCCACGGCGGCCATCGGAACGTTCTTGTCCGAAGCCTCCTTCAGGTAGTCGCCGGCCAGGATGCCCAGGCCGCCCGAGTAGATCTTCAGCGACGAGTGCAGGCCGTATTCCATCGAGAAGTACGAAACCGTCGTCGCCTTCGGATCGGGCTTCTCGTTCATGTAGTCGCGGAACTGCGTGTGCACGGCGTCGAGCTGCGCCAGGAAGTTCGTGTCTTTCTCCAGTTCCTTCATCCGCTCGACGCTCATCTTGTCGAGGAAGGCGATCGGGTTGCGGTCCGATTCGGCCCACAGCGCGGGGTCGATGCCTTCGAACAGGTCGCGGGCGCCGGGGTTCCAGCACCACCAGAGGTTGCGCGAAAGCTCTTCGAGGGCGTGCAGCCGCTTGGGCAGCGTCTTGTCGACCATCATGCGGTTCCAGACGGGTTTCTCGACGAAAAGCTGCTGGCGCACGAAGTTGATCTGCTCGGTTTTCGTGCCGCCGTCGAGCACGGCGCGGTTGGTGCGGACGATCGAACTCTCGACCGCCTCGGAGTAGGCCTGTTCGTAGGCCGCGAAGAGGTGCTCCCAGAGCGCCGTCAGCGAGATTTCATAGGCCGAGGTGTGCTGTTCGTTGACGTGTTTTTCGTCCAGCAGGCTGAAACGCAGCAGCGTATCGGCGATCTTCGCCTCGACCTCCTTGTCGTTGTAGTCGTCGCGGCGGATGACCTCCACGCCGGCGTGCTCGCGCTGCTTGTCGACCCAGATGCCGAACCCGGCCAGCGTCGTGGTGACCGTCGGGATGGAGAAGGCCACCGACTCCAGCGGGGTGTAGCCCCACGGCTCGTAGTAGGAGGGGAAAACCGTGATGTCCATGCCCACGAGCAGTTCGTAGTAATCCTTGTGGAAGATGCCGTCGGCCTTGTTGAGGTACGTGGGGACGAAGATCACCTTCACCTTCGATCCGGGATCGGTGAGGTTGCTGTTCTTCAGTGCGTTCACGATGGGGTCCCACGTCGCGTTTTCAAGGTAGTGGGTCGAATGTCTGTACTGGCCTGCGTCGATGGGCTTCGACGGGTCGGCCAGATGAGCCTGCAAATCGAGGCGCGGGCCGCGGTTGCCGGCCGGCACGGTGATGTAGGCCAGCACCTCGCGCCGGAGACGGTCCGAGGCGGCGAGCTGCTTGAGCGACTCGATGAAGACGTCGATGCCCTTGTTGCGGAATTCGTAGCGGCCGCTGGTTCCGACGATCAGCGGGTCGCCCGTGAATTTTTCGCCCAGGCAGGCCTCGGCCACCGAGATCATCGCCCGGCGGGCTTCGTCGCGTTTGGCGTAGTACTCCTCGCCGGCCCATACGAAGTCGTTCTCGAAGCCGTTGGGCGTCACGCCGTCCGGTTCGCGCCCCAGCAGGTATTTGCATTCGTTGGCCGTGATGTCGCTCACCGTCAGGAATGCGTCGTGGTAGGCGGCGGCCATCTTCTCGATCGAGTGTTTGGCCGTGACGTTGAACTGGCGCGCCAGCTCGTCGGCGTTGAATTTCGGGAGGTCGTTGTAGAGCGGCAGGCGGTTGCCGGCGATGCAGCGGCCCATGACCGTGGCGTGGGTGGTGAACACCGTGGCGATGTAGGGGGCGTGTTTGCGCAGGTACAGCCCGCCCGCGGCGGTCATCCACTCGTGGAAATGCGCGACAGCCTTCTCGGTCGGCGTGCCGAAGGTCTCGACGTAGGAGGCGATCACGACGCCTGCGGCCCATCCGAACAGCACCGGCTCGATGTAGTCCCACTGGCCCGAGATCGAGTCCACGTGGTACGATTCCCAGAGGCTTTTGAGTATTTCGTCCTTGCGGGGGATCAGCGACGAGAAATCGACCAGCACCACCGTCGGCTCGCCCTTGATTTTCCAGCGGCCGACGCGGACGCGGATGCCTTCGTTGTAGAGGCTCTGGCGCCAGGCCTTCAGCTGGTTGGGGTCCTCCTCGAACTCCGGGTTGACGCCCTCGTGCGAGAGGTCGGGACCCAGCAGGACGTAGCGGTCTGCGAATTTGCGGGTGACGGTCTGCGCTTTGGTCGAAATGACGGTGTGGATGCCGCCGACCTTGTTGCATACTTCCCAACTTACTTCGAACAGCAAATCGGGGGAGTGTTTGGCATTGCTCATATACTTATGCTAATTTGTAATTTTCGTGACGAACCGAAGAAGAATTCGGCCGCAAAGGTAACACTTATATTTATATTAAACAATCGGAGTCGGGGGTTTCTAAAAATATTTAATAATAACTTAACATTTCAGTTTCACTTGGTT
>ERZ791861.1534-NODE-1534-length-11088-cov-1.956585_pt1 | contig 11088 bp, 10 predicted proteins | sample MGYA00510283_ERZ791861 | MGnify/ENA primary metagenome ERZ791861 (study PRJEB30046, sample SAMN00792074) | human gut metagenome | study: EMG produced TPA metagenomics assembly of the A metagenome-wide association study of gut microbiota in type 2...
GAAGTAGTGCGTGGCGCGACAGGACTCATGACCGGGACGGGTAATCCATCTGCGGCAATTAATATGGTTCGAAAACACGCGACCAGTCGTGAATTTAAAGGCGATGTCTCGGCGGAATACGGTAGCTGGAACAAAGAACGGTATGTGGCGGATTTACAAAGCCCACTCACCGAAGACGGTAAAATCCGCGCGCGAATTGTCGGCGGCTACCAGAATAACGACTCATGGCTGGACCGCTACAACAGTGAAAAGACCTTCTTCTCGGGCATTGTCGATGCTGATTTAGGCGATCTTACGACGCTTTCAGCCGGTTACGAATATCAGCGCATTGATGTTAATAGCCCTACCTGGGGCGGTTTACCGCGCTGGAATACTGATGGCAGCAGCAACAGTTACGATCGCGCACGCAGTACCGCACCTGACTGGGCGTACAACGATAAAGAGATCAACAAGGTCTTTATGACCCTGAAGCAGCAGTTTGCTGATACCTGGCAAGCGACACTGAATGCCACCCACTCTGAAGTCGAATTTGACAGCAAAATGATGTATGTCGATGCCTATGTAAACAAAGCGGATGGTATGCTGGTTGGGCCATACAGTAATTATGGACCTGGCTTTGATTATGTCGGCGGCACCGGTTGGAACAGTGGCAAACGTAAAGTTGATGCGCTGGATTTGTTCGCTGACGGTAGTTATGAATTGTTTGGTCGTCAGCACAATCTAATGTTTGGTGGCAGTTACAGCAAACAAAACAATCGTTACTTCAGTTCATGGGCCAACATCTTCCCGGATGAAATTGGCAGTTTCTACAACTTTAATGGCAATTTCCCACAAACCGACTGGTCACCACAGAGCCTGGCGCAGGACGATACCACACATATGAAATCGTTATATGCTGCCACTCGTGTCACCCTTGCCGATCCGCTGCATCTGATCCTCGGCGCACGTTATACCAACTGGCGGGTTGATACGCTGACTTACAGCATGGAGAAAAACCACACCACGCCTTACGCTGGTCTGGTGTTTGACATCAATGACAACTGGTCGACCTACGCCAGCTATACCTCTATTTTCCAGCCGCAAAATGATCGTGACAGTTCAGGCAAATATCTGGCTCCAATCACCGGTAACAACTACGAGCTGGGTCTGAAATCGGACTGGATGAATAGCCGTCTGACCACCACGTTAGCCATCTTCCGTATTGAGCAGGATAATGTCGCTCAGTCCACCGGTACACCTATCCCCGGCAGCAACGGCGAAACCGCCTATAAAGCGGTGGATGGGACAGTCAGTAAAGGGTGGAATTTGAACTCAACGGCGCAATTACCGACAACTGGCAGCTGACATTTGGCGCAACGCGCTATATTGCAGAGGATAACGAAGGAAACGCCGTTAATCCTAATCTGCCACGCACCACGGTTAAAATGTTCACCAGCTATCGGTTGCCTGTCATGCCAGAGTTGACGGTCGGCGGTGGTGTTAACTGGCAAAATCGCGTGTATACCGACACCGTGACGCCGTATGGCACCTTCCGCGCCGAGCAAGGTAGCTACGCGCTGGTGGATCTCTTCACCCGCTACCAGGTGACGAAAAACTTCTCGTTACAGGGGAACGTCAATAACCTGTTCGACAAAACCTACGATACCAACGTGGAAGGTTCTATCGTCTACGGCACACCGCGTAATTTCAGCATTACCGGCACGTATCAATTCTGAATAACACCTGTAAAAAAGGCAGCCATCTGGCTGCCTTAGTCTCCCCAACGTCTTACGGATTAGTGGTTACGGATGTACTCATCCATCTCGGTTTTCAGGTTATCGGATTTAGTACCGAAAATCGCCTGAACACCAGAACCAGCAACCACTACGCCCGCTGCGCCCAGTTTCTTCAGGCCGGCCTGATCCACTTTAGACACATCAGCAACGCTGACGCGCAGACGGGTAATACATGCGTCGAGGTTAGTAATGTTTTCTTTACCACCAAATGCAGCAACCAGAGCCGGTGCCATTTCGCTGGTACCTGTCGCTTTTGCATCTTCAGTCGCGTCTTCACGACCCGGCGTTTTCAGATCCAGTGCTTTAATCAGCACGCGGAAGATGGTGTAGTAAACAATCGCATAACCGATACCGACGATCGGGAACAGCCACAGTTTGCTGCTGTTACCAGACAGAACGATGAAGTCGATCAGACCGTGCGAGAACGACGTACCGTCACGCATCCCCAGAAGAATACAGATTGGGAATGCCAGGCCTGCCAGAATCGCGTGGATGATGTACAGGATCGGCGCAACGAACATGAAGGAGAACTCGATCGGCTCGGTGATACCGGTCAGGAACGAGGTCAGCGCCGCGGAGATCATAATACCGCCCACTTTCGCGCGGTTTTCTGGTTTAGCAGAGTGCCAGATAGCAATTGCGGCAGCTGGCAGACCGTACATTTTGAACAGGAAGCCACCAGACAGTTTACCCGCAGTCGGGTCACCCGCCATATAACGCGGAATGTCGCCGTGGAAAACCTGACCTGCTGCGTTGGTGTATTCACCAATCTGCATCTGGAAAGGTACGTTCCAGATGTGGTGCAGACCAAACGGTACCAGGCAACGTTCGATGAAACCGTAAATGCCAAACGCAACTACCGGGTTCTGGTAAGCAGCCCACTGAGAGAAGGTCTGGATTGCAGAACCAATCGGCGGCCAAATGAAGGACAGCACAACGCCAGTAAAGATGGCAGCCAGGCCAGAAATGATCGGCACAAAGCGTTTACCGGCAAAGAAGCCAAGATACTCAGGCAGCTTAATACGGTAGAAACGGTTAAACATGTACGCTGCGATCGCACCGGAGATAATCCCTCCGAGTACGCCAGTATCCGCCAGGTGTTTAGAGGCGATTTCTTCAGCAGGTAAATGCAGTACCAGTGGCGCAACCACGGCCATGGTTTTAACCATGATGCCATAGGCAACAACTGCGGCCAGCGCGGATACGCCATCGTTATTGGTAAAGCCGAGGGCGACACCGATCGCAAAAATCAGTGGCATGTTTGCAAAGACGGAACCGCCTGCTTCTGCCATAACATGCGATACAACGGCGGGCAGCCAGCTGAAATTCGCGGAACCGACGCCCAGCAGAATACCTGCGATAGGCAGTACGGATACCGGCAGCATCAGCGATTTACCGACCTTTTGCAGGTTAGCAAATGCATTCTTAAACATAATTGAGAGTGCTCCTGAGTATGGGTGCTTTTTTTTACGTTCTCACGCGTGGCAAGGGGGGAGAGCCTCGCCGTGTACAGGGCATCTAAGCGCCCTTTATTTATTACACAGAGTAAAATAATTCAGTGCCAATTTGTTTGACGGCTATCACGTTTCAACTTCAGATCATTGGAGAAGTTGCACATTTTGACAAAACATATGTCACAATATTTCAAACGTGGTTATTCACCGCCCAATTTTCGGCGGTGAACTTTACTCGTTTTAGCCATTAATTACGAGCTTTAAAAAAACTCATTCAACGGATGGATTGAAGGCGGGAAGCGTCGATGTGAAACAGACGGGCGAAGTTATCGGTGGTTACCTGCGCCAGTTCTTCAACGGCAACACCTTTCAACACAGCCATGTATTCTGCAACGTCACGAACCATCGCAGGTTGATTCTCTTTTCCTCGATGCGGTACCGGCGCAAGGTAAGGTGAGTCAGTTTCCACCAGTAACCGATCCAGGGGGACATAACGCGCAGCATCGCGCAGTTGCTCCGCATTACGGAAGGTCACAATGCCGGAAAAGGAGATGTAAAATCCGAGATCCAGTAATTTACCCGCCGTTTCTCTGTCCTCTGTAAAACAGTGTAGTACGCCACCGCAATCCGTCACTTTTTCTTCGCGCAGAATTGCCAGCGTATCGGCACGGGCGTCACGGGTATGGACGATAACCGGCTTGTTCAGTTCACGACCAATCTGGATATGATGGATGAAGGACTCTTGCTGACGTACTTTAGTTTCCGGCGTGTAATAATAATCCAGCCCGGTTTCACCCAGCGCTACAACACCCTCTTCTGCCGCCAGACGGCGTAAATCTTCTACATCGTAGGGATCATTCTGGTTGAGTGGATGCACGCCACAAGAAAATACGACGTTGTCACGTTCGCCTACCAGATCCCGCATATGTAAATAACCCGGTAATGTTGTGGCGACTGCCAGACAAAATTTCACATCGCGTGCGGCGGCTTTCGCCAGAACGTCATCCACGTCCTTATGCAAAGATTCATAATCCAGACCATCGAGATGGCAGTGTGAGTCGACTAAAAACATGATGTCTCTCTTAAAGATGAGGAACCGGTAGCACAACGCCCGGTTGCAGGTAATGCTCAATACGCAGTAAAAGATCGGTGATGAGAAGCTCGCGGTTGATGCCTGTAACAGACATTAACTGTTCACGAATGTGGCAAACATCCCCCAGTATAGCCTGCAGGCGCGAGGGAGAAAGATGGTTTGCCAGTTCGGCGACCAGGCCCGGCACATCAACATTGGTCACCTGCGCAGCACCATGATGGCGTTTTAGCGCATCCATCAGCAACGTTGCCAGCCAGTGTAAACGCGCCGGAGCTTGTTCATGATTAAGGGCCGCTAGCAGCGAATACCAGTCGCCCGATGGCACGCTATATGCCAACGCCTGACACAATGTTTCACGAGCCTGCCAGTTATCTCCCTGAAACAACGCCAGTGCCGCGCCAGGCGAACCGGCGCTTAAGCGCAATGCGGCAAGTAATGCATCCTGTGACATTGTCACTTCGCGTGAAAGCCAGGTCACGGCGTACTGTTCCGGCGGCGGCGCAAGGTAATGTAACCGACAACGACTACGTAATGTTGCCAGTAAACGTTCAGGCTCGCGGGTAGCCAGGAAAAACCAGGTTTCTGCTGGTGGCTCTTCAAGCGTTTTCAGCAATGCGTTAGCCGCGGCGTCGGTTAGTAAGGCAGCATCGGTTACCCAAACGACTTTCGCACCACCTAAGCGTGCGTGCTCATTCAGCTTTTCGGTGACCTCACGTACCGCATCAACGCCCAGCGTATTTTTTCCTTTTTCGGGAGCCAGGGTGTAGTAATCGGGATGCGTGCCAGCCTGCATCAACTGACATCCACGACAGTGACCGCAACTTTTGTGGCCCTGCGGTTGTTGGCAGAGTAAATAACGGCTCAGGGCGTAGATTAAAGCATCATCGCCCATGCCCGGTAACGCCTGAATGAGTAGCGCATGGTGACCTCTTCCGGCCTGATAGCTGGCTACCAGTTTTTCGAAATCAGGTCGTAACCATGGATACCATCTCATGCGTCCAACTCCTTCACCCAGTGGGTCACGGTAGTGCGGATTGCATCCATCACGGCCTCCAGCGGCTGGGTGGCATCAATGGTATGAATGCTTTTATCTTGTGCTGCCAGTTCCAGATAGCGGGCGCGGGTGCGATTAAAGAAATCGAAAGATTCTTGCTCAATACGATCCAGCTCGCCGCGCGCACGCGCGCGTTTTAAGCCAACTTCCGGGGTAACATCGAGATAGAGCGTTAAGTCGGGGCGAAAATCCCCGAGAACAGCATCACGCAGTGTTGCCAGCATATGTTGGTCAATACCACGTCCGCCGCCCTGATACGCCTGAGTGGAGAGATCGTGGCGATCGCCAATCACCCAGGTGCCGTTAGCCAGAGCTGGTTTGATGACCGTTTCTACCAGTTGAACGCGCGCGGCATAAAACATCAGAACTTCGGCTTTATCGGTAATGACTTCATCGCCTACCGATTTGATATCCAGCACCAGGCTTCTTAACTTTTCGGCAAGTTGCGTACCGCCAGGTTCCCGAGTGAAAACCATGTCGCGGATACCCAGTTGCTCGAGCGTCTCAACCACCACATTACGCGCGGTAGTTTTGCCTGCGCCTTCCAGCCCCTCAATGACGATATACTTACTGCGCATTTTTTTCCTTAAGCACTTTCAGATAATCCTGCACAGACTTGTTATGACTGGCAAGATTGGTATTAAACGTGTGACCACCTTTACCATCGGCCACAAAATAGAGATACGGCGTTTTTGCCGGATGCGCAGCAGCCTTCAGCGAATCCGCCCCCGGCGTCGCTATCGCACCTGGCGGCAGACCGGTAATGGTATAGGTGTTATACGCTGTCGGCGTTTCCAGGTCTGCACGAGAAAGTTTGCCATTATAACGCTCTCCCATCCCGTAAATCACGGTCGGGTCGGTCTGCAGGCGCATACCAATGCGTAAACGGTTGATAAATACTGAGGCAACCTTATCGCGTTCACTGGCAACGGCGGTTTCTTTTTCGATAATTGATGCCATCGTCACCAACTGGTTTTTATCTTTATAAGGCAGACCGTCCGCACGCCCTTCCCAGGCGCTATCGACCGCTTTCACCATTTTCTTGTGCGCTCGCTTGAGTAACGCGACATCGGTGGTATTGGCGGTATACATCCAGGTGTCTGGCCAGAACCAACCTTCAATCCACTCCGGGTTTTCCAGTTCAAGTGCCTGCGCTACGGTGGCGTACTTATCATCGCTCAGCGTATGCTTGATATACGGGGCCTCACGCAATTGCTTGAGGTAATCGCTCAGACGCATCCCTTCTACCAGTCGCAGAGGGAACTGTGCTTCTTTACCGCTTTCCAGCAATTTCAGCATCTCGCGCACGGTCATCTGCGGTGTAAAGCGGTAAGTCCCGGCTTTAAAGTGAGAAAGATCCGGTTCGATACGCAGCAGCCATTGAAAAACCCGTGGACGATTGATGATCTTATCGGCATAAAGCTGTTCACCGAGCGCCAGACGTCCGGTCCCTGGCTTCAGGGTAAATATCGTCTCTTCTTTGATAAGCAATTTGCTGTCGGCAAGATGGCGAACCTTCCAGACGCCCACACCAGCGGCGATACCCAGTACCACCAGCAATAACAAGATTATCAATAACACTTTTTTCATGACTAATTCGGGCGCTCACAAAGTGGGGCTAAATATTCATATAACGTTGCTGACGAAAAGGAGACATCGCCACAGGCACATACGGGCATCACTGGCATTAACGCATTACAAATAACCATCTCATCTGCCTGCAACGACTCTTCCAGAGAGGCTTGCACTTCGACAAGCTGATAAGAGGATTGTGCCAGCAAACGGATACAGAATTGTCGCATAATGCCGTTAACACCTGCCTGATCCAGTCGCGGCGTATAAACTACGTTGCCCTTCCGCCAGAACAAATTAGCCGCACAGCATTCCGTAACCCACCCTTCGCTGTCAAGGACCAGCGCCTCATCAGCGTTTGTCTGCTCAAGATGAGAGCGAATCAATACTTGCTCAAGACGATTGAGATGTTTAATACCTGCAAGATGAGGATTGCGCCCCAGCCGCACCGGGCTTAGCGCCAACGTAATCCCCTCGTTACGCAAACGGTCGTAATGTGCAGGATAAGCCGTAACGGAGAGAATCCGCGTTGCCGGTCCGCTGTTCAATGTGCTGTACCCTCGCCCGCCACTACCGCGACTGATCACGACTTTCAGCACACCATTTTGCTGTTCTGCTGCCAGCGTTTTCATCTCTTGTTCAAGCTGAGGCCAGAAGTCACAGGAAATCATCAACCGCTGACAAGCATCCTGTAGTCGCTGGATATGCGCCGATAACAAACTGACTTTACCGTCGATAACTCTGGCGGTGGTAAAACAACCATCACCAAACTGCGTTGCCCGATCGCTTACTGCCAGCGATTCCTGCTTATGACCGTTAATTAAGAACATACCGGCTCCTTATCAGAGAATTGTTAGTGTGGCAGCATGTTCACTACGGAACAAGTCGGAATAAAAGCTAAGAAAAAAGGCCCGCAAGCGGACCTTTTATAAGGGTGGAAAATGACAACTTAGATCTTTTTAAAGATCAAAGAACCATTAGTGCCACCGAAGCCGAAGGAGTTACACAGAGTGTATTCCATTCCGCTAACCTGACGCGCTTCGTGCGGTACGAAATCCAGATCGCAACCTTCATCCGGGTTATCCAGGTTGATGGTTGGCGGAACAGCCTGATCGCGCAGCGCCAGGATGGAGTAGATAGATTCTACTGCACCCGCCGCACCTAACAGGTGACCGGTCATAGATTTCGTGGAGCTTACCAACACACGGCTTGCAGCTTCACCGAAGATGGTTTTCACCGCCTGCGCTTCAGCTTTATCGCCAGCCGGCGTAGAAGTACCGTGCGCGTTAACGTAGCCAATCTGACTCGCTTCAATGCCTGCATCACGCAGAGCATTTGCCATCGCCAGAGCTGCGCCTGCGCCATTTTCTGGCGGTGACGTCATATGATAAGCATCGCTGCTCATACCAAAGCCGACGAGTTCAGCGGAAATTTTCGCACCGCGTTTTTTCGCGTGTTCGTACTCTTCAAGTACCAGCATACCGGCACCATCGCCCAGTACGAAACCATCACGCTCTTTATCCCACGGGCGGCTCGCCGCTTGCGGGTTATCATTGCGGGTAGATAATGCACGTGCCGCGCCAAAACCACCAACGCCCAGCGGCGTACTGGCTTTCTCTGCGCCACCTGCAACCATCACGTCAGCATCGCCATACGCGATAATACGCGCAGCATGGCCAATGTTGTGCACGCCGGAAGTACAGGCAGTCGCGATAGAGATGCTCGGGCCACGCAGGCCATACATGATAGTCAGATGACCTGCCACCATGTTCACAATCGTTGACGGAACGAAGAATGGGCTGATCTTACGTGGACCACCGTTCATCAGAGATGTGTGGTTTTCTTCGATCAGTCCGAGGCCGCCAATCCCGGAGCCAATTGCGGCACCAATGCGGGTTGCGTTCTCTTCCGTTATTTCAAGGCCAGAATCCTGCATGGCCTGAACGCCAGCGACAATTCCATATTGAATGAAGGCATCCATCTTGCGCTGTTCTTTGCGCGAGATAATGTCCTCACAGTTAAAATCCTTTACTAAGCCAGCAAATTTCGTTGCATAGGCGCTAGTATCGAAATGGTCGATTAGGCTGATGCCACTCTGACCGGCAAGCAGAGCTTTCCAGGTAGACTCTACGGTATTGCCGACAGGAGACAACATGCCCAGTCCGGTCACAACTACACGACGCTTAGACACGTTTGTCCTCCAGGGAGGGAAAAAATGATTCTAGTGGGACAAAAAGATAAAACTCAGGCGGTCGAATGACCGCCTGGAGATGTTCACTTACGCCTGGTGGCCGTTGATGTAATCAATGGCAGCCTGAACGGTGGTGATTTTCTCAGCTTCTTCGTCCGGAATCTCAGTATCAAACTCTTCTTCCAGAGCCATTACCAGCTCAACGGTGTCAAGAGAATCCGCGCCCAGGTCTTCAACGAAAGAAGCATTGTTGGTAACTTCTTCCTGCTTAACGCCCAGCTGTTCGCCGATAATTTTCTTAACGCGTTCTTCGATAGTGCTCATACTCTTAAATTTCCTATCAAAACTCGCTTTCGCGATGGTTTTCGTAGTGTATAAAATGTTGAAAAATTTGCAACTAAATCCCGGCAGGTCTTACCACGATTTTACGTTATTTTGAGGCCTTACCCCCCAATAACGCAAATCATTTTGCACTAATTATTACTCATAACCACGCAGACTGCGCGCAACATGAGCATTTTGTGCAAATCGCGGTCAGACCATGTACATCCCGCCGTTCACATGCAAAGTTTCACCCGTGATGTAAGCTGCTTCGTCGGATGCCAGGAATGCAACCGCGTTGGCGATTTCCTGTGCGCCGCCGAGGCGACCCGCAGGAACCTGCGCCAGGATACCCGCACGCTGGTCATCGCTCAGCGCACGTGTCATGTCCGTTTCAATAAAGCCCGGAGCAACAACGTTTACAGTAATACCGCGTGACGCAACTTCGCGCGCCAGTGATTTACTGAAGCCGATCAAGCCCGCTTTCGCCGCAGCGTAGTTGGCCTGACCGCCATTTCCCATGGTACCAACCACAGAACCGATAGTGATAATACGACCATGACGCTTTTTCATCATAGCGCGCATTACCGCTTTTGACAGACGGAAAACAGATGAAAGGTTGGTTTCGATAATATCGTTCCACTCTTCATCTTTCATTCGCATTAACAGGTTATCACGAGTGATACCGGCATTATTGACCAGGATATCCACTTCACCAAATTCTGCGCGAATTTTTTCCAGAACAGATTCGATAGATGCCGGGTCGGTCACATTCAACATCAGACCTTTGCCGTTGGCACCTAAATAATCACTGATCGCCTGAGCGCCATTTTCACTGGTCGCAGTGCCAATAACTTTCGCGCCACGGGCTGCGAGCGTTTCAGCAATTGCGCGGCCAATTCCGCGGCTTGCACCGGTTACCAGTGCGATTTTTCCTTCAAAATTCATGATTTTCCTCTTTTAAAGCTCGAGCGCCGCTGCCATCGCTGAAGGTTCGTTCAGCGCCGAGGCGGTCAGGGTGTCGACAATGCGTTTCGTCAGGCCAGTAAGCACTTTGCCCGGGCCGACTTCATAGAGATGTTCTACGCCTTGCGCTGCCATGTACTCAACAGACTTCGTCCACTGAACCGGGTTATACAACTGACGTACCAGTGCGTCACGGATGGCATCACCATTGGTTTCGCATTTCACATCAACGTTATTCACAACAGGAACTGTTGGTGCGTTAAAGGTGATTTTCGCTAATTCTACTGCCAGTTTGTCGGCTGCTGGTTTCATCAGCGCACAGTGAGACGGTACGCTCACTGGTAACGGCAGCGCGCGTTTTGCGCCCGCCGCTTTACAGGCAGCGCCAGCACGCTCAACCGCTTCTTTATGACCGGCAATAACCACCTGTCCCGGAGAGTTAAAGTTTACCGGAGAAACGACCTGACCTTCTGCAGCTTCTTCACACGCTTTCGCAATAGACGCATCATCCAGACCGATGATTGCCGCCATAGCGCCCGTGCCTTCCGGTACGGCTTCTTGCATGAACTTGCCGCGCATCTCAACCAGACGCACCGCATCAGCGAAATCAATCACACCAGCGCAAACCAGCGCGGAGTATTCCCCCAGGCTGTGACCGGCCA
>ERZ791861.1541-NODE-1541-length-11032-cov-2.339164_pt1 | contig 11032 bp, 8 predicted proteins | sample MGYA00510283_ERZ791861 | MGnify/ENA primary metagenome ERZ791861 (study PRJEB30046, sample SAMN00792074) | human gut metagenome | study: EMG produced TPA metagenomics assembly of the A metagenome-wide association study of gut microbiota in type 2...
TATACATAATTTGTATATTTAGCTGCTTTTTTAAATGTAATGGCAATAAACTTTACAAATAAAAATTGTTAAAAACACTGTGGAAAACGCTGTTAAGAATGTGGAAAAGTCGAGCGTACAACAACAAAAAATGTTAAAAACATTGTGGAAAATGTTAAAAATGTAAAGCAAATTACTTGACAGGAAAAGTTTTCCACTTAATAAACACGAGTCGATTATAATATACATATTGTTAATATTATAACAAACAAAAAAGTGCGTCCTAAAAAGACGCACTTTTCATTTAAAGTTTATTACTTTTTAAAGAAGTTTACAATATCGGTGAAAGCATCATCGTCATTATCATTAAATGTAGAAACAGGAGAAGTTGATGATGATGCTGCCGGAGCAGGAGCTGTAAATGCAGGAGCAACCGGCTGAGGAGGAGCTACTTCCTTATTAGCTGTTGTTGACTTAATCGGTGCGCCCGGGCCTTCATCGCCGAAGCGTGTAGCAATAACAGTAATAATCATTTCATCTTCAAGTTCTTCATCAAAATTAGCACCCCAAATGATTTCACAATCAGGATGAACAGCAGCACTTACGATTGATGATGCTGCATCAATTTCTTCAAGACCAATATCAGTTGAAGCAGTAATATTGATAAGGATACCGCGAGCGCCGTCAATCGAAGTGTTAAGAAGAGGAGAAGAAATAGCCTGCTGAGCTGCAAGTTCAGCCTTATCCTTACCTTTAGCACGACCGACACCCATATGTGCATAGCCGGAATCCTTCATAATTTCAGTTACATCGGCAAAGTCACAGTTTACAAGGCCTGTTGCGTTAACAAGGTCAGATACTGACTGAACACCCTGGCGAAGAACATCATTGGCAATTTCAAATGCGTTAAGAAGAGTAATTTTTTCTTCTGTTACATACTTTAAGTTTTCATTAGGAATTACCATAATTGAGTCTACATACTGTGCAAGCTCCTTGATACCTTCCTGTGCCTGCTTCATTCTTCTGTTACCTTCAAAAGCGAAAGGAGTTGTAACAACTGCAACAGTAAGAATACCGAGGTCTTTAGCAATTTTAGCTACAACAGGGGCTGCACCTGTACCTGTTCCGCCGCCCATACCGGCAGTGATGAATACCATTTCAGCACCTGTGAGAATATCTGTAAGAGCTTCCCTGCTCTCTTCAGCTGCGCGAGTACCAACTTCAGGTCTTGCACCTGCACCCATACCCTTTGTAGCCTTTTCACCAATAAGGATTTTATGTGTTGCTGTTGACTTTGCAAGTGCCGGCTTATCAGAGTTAACGGCTACAAATTCAACATCCTGAATATTACAGTGTACCATACGGTTAACAGCGTTTCCACCGCCGCCGCCGACACCTACTACTTTAATTTGTACTACTTTTGAGTCATCTGTATCAATTTCATAACGTCCCATTGCATGATTCTCCTTAATTTTATTATTCAGTCTATATACCCCTATACAGGTTTTCGTTACATATGATATTGTAACAAGATTGTAACCAAATTGCAATACTTTTTTTGAATTATTCTCAAACTTTTTGACAATGTTTTGCAATCGATTTTTATTTTATTTGTCAGGTATGCACAAATTCCGACAATTGTCACATTTTCTGTAAAGTGATTTACTTCACAGCTATTCCTCTGTAAAGTAAATTGACTTGTCAGTTGAAACAGTCATTGTACCTGTTGCGTTAGGACTGGAACTGTTAAGCTTATCGCAAGCCGCCAAGCCTTTCATTATCTTTGTATCTAAATCTTTACTGTTACCGAGTTTAAAAGTAATTCTATTATCGTAAACAACATAATTATCGCTTATATTTTTACTGTAAATTGATGTAATTTCAGTAAAATTGTTTTCTTTAATACAATTTGCCATTCGTTCAAGGCAAGTGCCTACATCGCTGTTTTTAAATTGAATTTTACGGCCGGGCTTCGCAGATTTTACATCTGTTTTATTGATAATAATTCCCGTTGCCATTTGTGCGCCTTTTTCTAGAACTTTAAAATTATTATCAAGAAGAATGTAAGTATTATCTTCACACAAAAGCGAATATGCTACCTTTGCGTCTGTCACTTTAATTTCAATAGTATCAGGAAGTTTGCGCTTAATTTCTGCTTTATAAACATAAGGCAGATTTTCTTCAATTCTCAAAGCGGCTTCATCCGTATTTACGGTAAAAAGGTTTTTACCCTTTTGAATAATACACTGTGATAATATTTTATCTGATGAATATATTTTGCTACCCGAAGCGGATATTGTATTTATTTGGAAAAATACCGTTAAGCATAAAACTGTGCCTATTGCAATAATTATAAGTACAGCACCTATCCAGCTCATCACTTTTCGTGCTTTGTTTTTCTTTTTTCGTTTATTGCTTTCTCTCTGCCTGCGTTCCAAGCGAGTCATTGAATATAAATCACTGCTTTGGCGTGATTTCTTTTCCTGCGCCTGCGTAATACGCTTTTGTGACTCACGATAAATTTTTGGCGGCTCAATACCAAGGTCTAAAAATTCGCTGTCTATTTTAGAATTCGGTTTGCTTCTTTTGGATGCTTTTCGTTTCGCCTGTTTCTTTTTCTGTTGTTCCTTCATTTTTACTCCTCTTAATATTCGCACCTATTGATGAAAGTGCTTTTTCAAGATTTTCATAACCTCTGTCAATATGTTCTATACAATATATATTACTTTCACCGTCTGCACAAAGTGCCGCTACCACAAGTGCCGCGCCGCCACGCAAATCTGTGGCGTGAACATTTGCAGGATGAAGTTTATCAACACCGTTAATAACAGCAATATTGTCTTTAATTTCAATATCTGTACCGAATCTGTTTAATTCGCTGACATATCTGAACCGATTTTCAAATATAGTTTCCTGCAATATAGATGTTCCCTTGGCAAGTGCAAGTGCTACTGCAATGGGAGATTGCGAATCAGTAGGAAATCCGGGATATGGCATTGTTTTAATACTTCTTACCCGTTTTAACCTTTTAGGTGCAGCAAGAGTAAGCGAATTATCGCTTAAATATAATTTACATCCCATTTCTGTAAAAACAGGAAAAATCGGAGATAAATGACTTTGTCTGATATTTTTAACAGTTAATTCATCCGAACATACCGCACCGAGTGACATATAAGTTGATGCAAGTATTCTATCCGGAATAATTGTATGTTCGCAAGGATGAAGCTTACTTACACCGTCAATAACTATTGTTGATTCTCCTGCACCGTAAATTTTAGCACCGCAATGATTTAAAAAATCAGCAAGGTCGCTTATTTCAGGTTCTCTTGCAGGGTTGACTATCACCGTTTTACCTTTTGATATGGCTGATGCAATAATAATATTTTCTGTTGCACCAACACTTGGAAAAGGAAGTATAATTTTAGTACCGATTATAAAATCGGCACAAGCACTGATGGATGAACCGTTAACGCTGACATTCGCTCCTAAATCATTAAGTGCTTTTAAATGCAGGTCAATAGGTCTTGTTCCTATTTCGCAACCACCGGGATAATAAATCGAAGCGCATTTTTGCCTCGATAATAATGCACTCAAAAATATTATAGATGAACGCATTGTACGCATTGTATTTTCACTGATTTCGCTGCCTGTAACATTTGTTGCATCAATTATTACAGTATCATTTTCTTTATTAACTTTACAACCAATGGATGCAAGAATATCAAGTGTAACTTTTACATCGCTTAAATCGGGGCAATTATGTATAACACTCTCACCTTTAATTAGAAGTGTTGATGCAAGAATTGGTAAAGCAGAATTTTTAGCTCCGTGAACCGATATTTCTCCAAATAACTTTTTGCCGCCGTTAATTTTAAAATATTCCATTTAATCACCTCTGCACGCTATACTATGCAAAAGTGATTATTTTGTTATTTACCTATTTGGCAAGTGAAATAATAATATCTGCAATTCTTTCTCTTGCGTCGGTAATAGCCATATTTTTGGCATTTTCTTCAATTTGAATAAGCTTGGCAGGGTTTGAAAGCATTGAGTCAATTGCTTCTTTAAGTGACTGCGAAGTTAAATCTTTTTCTTCAATAATCGAGCCGGCTCCTCTGTTAACAAGTGCCATAGCGTTATGAAATTGATGATTTTCTGCCACATACGGTGACGGAATTAGGATTGAAGCCTTACCCATAGCCTCTATTTCAGAAAGGCTTGATGCGCCTGCTCTGCCGATTACAAGGTCACAGGCAGACATACAGGTATCCATATCATCAATATACTGCCTAACTTCAACATTGCCTTTAATTAAACCTTTTTCACCCTCGGTAAAACCCTGTTCTTTAAATTTATCAAGAAATTCACTGCCATTAGTACCGACTGAATGAATATGATAATAAGTATCATTTTCGGCACTTTCAAGAAGAATATCATACATGGCGTCATTGAGAGGCTTTGCGCCGAGTGAACCGCCGAATGAAAGAACAAGATATTTATTATTAGGAATACCGAGCTTTTTTCGTGATAAATCTTTTCGTGCATCAAGAAGTTCGCCACGAACAGGAAGACCTGTAACGATTACTTCGTTTTTTGCTTCAAGATGCTTTTTTGCATCTTCAACCGTAAGCATTACTTTATCAACCTCTTTGGCAAGAGTTTTATTTGTAATACCTGGATAAGCATTTTGCTCGTGAATACAAGTAGGAATGTGCATATCAACCGCTGTTTGAAGCACCGGTCCTGAAACATATCCGCCAAATCCTACAACGACATCAGGCTTAAACTGCTTGATAATTTTTTTGCTTTCGCCGTTTGATGTTATAAGCTGGCAAACAGTTTTAATATTATGCAAAATTGCCTTTGGTGCAAATGAACGGCGAAAACCTGAAATTTTAATAGTTTTAAAATCAAAACCTGCGTTTGGCACAAGGCGTGATTCCATATGGTCTGCCGTGCCGACAAACATAATTTCACTTTCAGGATATTTTTCTCTGATATATGAGGCAACAGCAAGTGCCGGGTTGATATGGCCGGCTGTGCCGCCTGTTGCAAATAATATTTTCATTTGATTTACCTATACCTTTTGTTGATTTGTTTTTCGCGATACCGACAGCACAACTCCGATTTCAAGCAGCAGCATAAATATAGCTGTACCGCCGTATGAGAAAAACGGAAGTGCAATACCTGTGTTAGGAAGTGTATCTGTAATTACAAGTATATTAAACACGACCTGCAAACCGATTTGTGCTACAACACCGATTACAAGAAGTGAGCCGAACTTATCCTTACACCTTGACGCGATTATCAAACCTCTGACTACGAGTGCCGCGAAAAGAAGTATTATTACAGCTGCACCGAAAAATCCGAGTTCTTCACAAACAATTGAAAAAATGAAGTCATTTTGCGGTTCTGAAACATAAAGATATTTTTGCTTTGAATTGCCCAAGCCTGTTCCGAAAAATCCGCCTGAGCCGATTGCGTAAAGCGAATTATTTGTTTGCCACCTTGCACCCGTAGGTTCAAAATCCTTATCAAGCCAAGCTTCAATACGCGCGCCTGCATAGTTTTCAATAAGATTAGGAAAGCTTACAACAAGAAAGCCGACAAGTGCGATTATTGCAAGTCCAAATGCAAATAATTTCCAATTTGTGCCACCGGCAAACATTAAAGTAGCACCGATTAAAAACATAAGAATTGTACAAGACAAATGATGTTCAAGATAAATAAGGCCGCAGAAAATCAATATAATTCCAACCGGAATTGCAATACCGTATTTAAGCGAATTCATTTTTCTGTAATGGTCATTTATATAAACCGAAAGACTTAATATAATAGTGAATTTAGCAAGGTCAGACGGTTGAAAAGTAAACGGTCCGATTGGTATCCAGCGTTTAAAATCACCAAAATCAGTATGATAGAATAATACAACTACCAAAAGACCTATTGTTACAAAAAATATGACTTTATATAAAGCTTTCAGTACCTTATAGTTAAGTTTTGAAAAGAAAAACATTCCCACAAGGCCGCCAACTGCAAAAATAAGCTGGCGGATAAAATAGTAATATGAACTGTCCTTATAATAATACGCATACGGATATGACGCTGAAAAGAGCATTATTAAACCGATTGTTAAAAGTGCTATTGTTAACCCCAAAAACGGAATATCAATACTGCCGACAAGAAAATAGGTGTCTTTAAAATTTTTCCATTTGCTTGGCTTAACAACTAATTGCTCGTTATCATTTTTTGGCACAAGAACACTCCTTTCAATTAAAATTTAAAATAAAATCATTTTGCAAAATTGCCGAAGTAAAGAAGAAGCACGCCGATTGCACAGCCGATTGCATTTACTGTTGAGAATACAACACAGATTTTCTTTTCTTTCCAGCCGCACATTTCAAAATGGTGATGAATAGGAGCCATTTTGAATATGCGCTTACCGTGTGTGATTTTAAAATATCCTATTTGGATAATATCACTCATAGTTTCACAAACATAAACAATACCGATTGGAAGAAGAATAATCGGGCATTTGCAAAGATAACCGAGAGCTACAACCATTCCGCCGAGGAACAGCGAACCTGTATCACCCATAAAGGTTTTAGCAGGATTCCAATTCCAGCAAAGGAAACCGAGAACTCCGCCCAAAAGTGCGCCTGCAAAAATATTAAGGCCTGCAAAACCTTGAATATAGCTTATAACAATAAACGCAATTGCAACGGTAGTTGTTACACTTGAGCAAAGTCCGTCAATACCATCTGTAAGATTAACCGAATTGACACAGCCATATATAATAAACAGAGATAAAATCCAAAATACAATTGCCGTAAATATATTTTTTTCAAAATTTACTGTACCGATAAAAGGAATATACCAGCTTGTATTATGTGATACCCAAAGAGTAGTGATATATCCTAAAGTAACAATAAGTTGACCAAGTGTTTTTTGCTTTGGTGAAAGGCCCTCATTTCTTTTAAGCTTAATTTTAGTGAAATCATCAATAAAGCCTACAAGGCCGCAGCCGAGAGCTAAAAGAAGCCCACCGAAAAGAAGAACCAATTCACGACCATTCATAATTGAAGAATAATCGCTTTCAAGTTCTCCGCCTGAAAGATAATAGATTAAAGCAGTAATTCCAAATGAAAGAACTATGCCGATAATAAACATAATTCCGCCCATATTAGGTGTACCCTGCTTTGATTTATGCCAGCTTGGGCCTATATCAAGAATTGTTTGCCCAAATTTTAATTTGCGAAGCCACGGAATTATTACAAATCCAAGGCCTGCGGTTACACCGAAAGCTATTATTACACTGATTATTAAAGCAATTGTACTGTTCATTTATTTTTCCCACCTGTTGTACACATTATTTATTACATCCTCAAGCTTCATACCTCTTGACGCTTTAAATATAACTGCGTCACCATTGTGTGCAAGCTCAAAAAGTTTGTTTGAAAGTTCATCTTTATTATCAAAATAAAAGGCATTTTTCATACCGTTTTGCTTAGCACCGTCAACGATGTACTTTGCGTCATTACCGTAAGCCAAAAGGTAATCTATATTATTATCGGCAACCATTTTGCCGACATCTGAGTGTGCTTTTTTTGAAAAATCGCCGAGTTCAAGCATATCACCCAAAACAGCAATTCTTTTATTTGCATTTACATTAGCAAGTGTTTTAATTGCCGCGTTCATTGAATCGGGGCTTGCGTTATAGCAATCTTCAATAGAAATTATACCGCCGACATTTACGCTTTTCTGCCTCATTCCTGCAGGAACATAGTTTGCAAGAGCTCCGGCCGCCTTTTTGGAATCAATACCGAGAGTTATGCCGACTGTGAAAGCCGCAAGTGCATTATAAACATTATGAATACCTATTGTAGGAATTGATATATGCTGTGACCACAAAGAAAACTGAACTGTCGGCCCATCGGTTTCATCAATGATTTTCGAAGTTGAGTATTTAACATCAAAAGAAGTTAAACCGTTTTCTTCCTTAATATCAACCGCCTTAAATTGAGCGAGACTTTCAATACCGAATGTGATTACATTATACTTTTGCATAATTTCATCATTATCAAGTATCGTTTTAAGCATATCGTTATCACAATTTATAATAAAAGGTGAACCTGCTTTAAGTCCGTCAAGAATTTCAAGCTTTGATTTGAGTATGCCCTGCCTTGAACCGAGATTTTCAATATGCGATACACCGATATTTGTTATCATCGCAATTGTTGGCTTTGTTGCTGTAACAAGGCGATGAATTTCGCCAAAATGGTTCATACCCATTTCAATTACCGCCGCTTCGGTACTGCTGTCAATTTGAAACAGCATTTGCGGAAGTCCTATTTCATTATTCAAATTGCCCTGTGTTTTAATGGCATTAAACTGCGAATTAACTACAAGGTGAGTAAATTCCTTGGTAGTAGTTTTGCCTACCGAGCCGGTAAGTGCCACAACGGGAATATCAAATTTTGAACGATAATATCCAGAAAGTGACAGAAGTGCTTTTGCAGTATCATCAACCTTTACATAAGGCCCTGCCACTTCAATATCTTCACTAATCATAACAGCCGCCGCGCCCAAATTTAAGGCTTCATTTGCAAATTGGTGGGCATCAAATCGTTCACCTTTAATGCAAATAAAAAGGCAACCTTTTGTAATTTTTCTTGTATCTATGCAAACAGCATTAACCTGCGTATCAAACTTTGTTTGAGTGCCGAGTGCATTAGCAATTTCTTTTAAAGTTAAAGTTTCCATAATTTAATTCATTTTACCGAGTACTTCGGCAATTACTTCTCTTTCATCAAAATGAATTGTTCCTGTTGGCAGGATTTGATAAGTTTCATGTCCCTTACCTGCAAGAAGAATAATATCATCTTTCTTTGCGTGAGTTATTGCATATTCAATAGCTTCGTGCCTATTTTCAATAACTTTATAAGGAGTTTTTATATTTTTCATACCGACAAGAATATCATCAATAATTGCGCTTGGATTTTCACTGCGAGGATTATCTGATGTTACAATGCAGTAATCAGAAAGTTCAGCGGCAATTTTGCCCATTTTAGGCCTTTTTGTTTTATCCCTGTCACCGCCGCAGCCGAAAAGTGTAACCACCCTGCCTTTTGCAATTTCTTTAAGGGAAGTAATAATATTTTCAAGTCCGTCAGGTGAATGGGCATAGTCAATAATGATTGTAAAATCCCTATTGCTTGGCACAACTTCAATTCTGCCCTTTACACCCTGCGATTTTGATACAGCTGAAAGCACATCATCAAAATCAATACCGAGAGCGAGTGCACAAGTTGTGGCACAAAGTGAATTATAAACCGAAAATCTACCAGGAATCGGACAAGTACATCTGCCGATAGAATCATTAGATACTATTTCGTATTCAACGCCGCTTGCTTTAAACTTGACATTTTTGGCGGTATATGTTGCATCATTTGTATCGACAGCATAAGTTACTACTTTATCAAATTCAAGCCCTTCAATTATTTTCAAGCCGTGTTCATCATCAGCATTGGTAACTGCAATATCGCAATTTTCAAAAAGTATTCTTTTTGAAGCAAAATAGTTTTCCCAAGTTTTATGATAATCAAGATGATCCTGAGTTAAATTTGAAAATGCCGCTATTTCAAAAACAAGCCCGTTTACTCTGCCTTGCGCAAGAGCCTGTGATGAAACTTCCATAACGCAATATTCGCACCCTGCTTTAACCATAAGCGAAAAAAGCTTTTGCAGTTCATGAGAATCCGGGGTTGTATATTTGGCAGGATAAACCTCTTCACAAACCATATTTTGAACAGTGCCTATAAGGCCAACCTTTTTGCCTGCATTTTCAAGAATTTGCTTAACAAGAAATGTGGTGGTTGTTTTGCCGTTTGTGCCGGTTACGCCGATAAGCTTAAGTTTCTCTGCGGGATTTTCAAAAAAGTTTGCGCAAAGTTTTGAATAAACATCCCTTGTGTTTTCAACAATGATTTGATTTTCAATGCCGAGATCATGCTCAACCACAACTGCTACGGCACCGTTTTTTATCATATCTGCCGCAACGGCATGGCCGTCAAACGTGTTGCCCTTTATGCAAACAAAGAGTGAGCCGGGCTTAACAAGCCTTGAATCCTGAGTAACATCGCAAACTTCAACATCTGCAATCACGGATTTTGTGCTTATTCCGTTTAATACTTTTGATAATTTCATTACTGTTCCCCCAATATGTTAAAGCGGTTAATCAAGAACTGCTTTTGTTGATTTAAAGCTTACTATAACAACCGTGCCTGCATCAACCTGTTTGCCCTGTTCTTCGCTTTGTTTATAAGCAACAACGAGCGCATCGGATGAAGCATTGCCCGATATTTCAATATTAAGGCCGCTGTTTGCCGCAAGGCTGTTTGCCTGCGCCACCGTGAGCCCTGTGAAATCCGGAACGGTTACCGTTTCCTTTTCGGAGCCGGATGTATAAAGCACCATCCGCCCGCCCGTAGGAACCGTATTACCTGCCGCCGGAGACTGATTTGTGACTTTATCACCGCTGCCGACAATTTTACATTCAAGCCCTGCTGCTTTAATTGCCGCTTCTGCATCTGATACAGACTTGGCAATAACATTTGGCGCTTTAACGGAAAGAGATTTTTTTTCTTCCTCTGTGTAAGTTGGCTCTATACCAAGCACTGCCATGCTTTCTTTAATAACCGTTGCGGCAACGGGTGCGCATATTGCGCCGCCGCCGAGATCAACATTCGGCTCATCGCAAATGATAATCATTGCAATTTCAGGATCGTCTGCGGGTGCTATTGCCGCAAACGAAACGATATATTTGTTTTTTTCTCCCTCTTTGGATTCACCAAGCTTTGTTGATGTGCCCGTTTTTCCTCCAACCTTATAGCCGGCAACATAGGCATTTTTGCCTGTTCCGTTATCAACAACAGACTGCATCATTTCACACACTTGCTTTGATGTTTCCTCGCTTATAACACGGCGCACAACGGTAGGCTCGGTTTTGGAAACCGTGTTTCCGTCCTGATCCTTCATTTCAGACACAACATAC
>ERZ791861.1549-NODE-1549-length-11013-cov-2.107410_pt1 | contig 11013 bp, 10 predicted proteins | sample MGYA00510283_ERZ791861 | MGnify/ENA primary metagenome ERZ791861 (study PRJEB30046, sample SAMN00792074) | human gut metagenome | study: EMG produced TPA metagenomics assembly of the A metagenome-wide association study of gut microbiota in type 2...
CGAACTTAGCGACCAAATCGCCTTCTACACAATAAGCACAATTATTATCTATCATTTCAATCCTCCTTACTGGGCATCCTTGATTGAGAAGCTGATTCTTCCCATCTTATCCTTGCCCATACATTTACATTTAACATGATCACCTAGTGTAAGAACATCTTCAACATGTTCAATTCTTTCATTTGCCACCTTAGAAATGTGAACCATTCCTTCCTTGCCAGGTGCGAATTCGATAAATGCACCGAATTCTTTAATACTTACTACTTTACCTTCGTAAATTTCACCTTCAACGAAGTCGTTTACGATTGTCTTGATATACTTCATAGCCTGATCCATGCCAGCCTGGTCAAGTCCGCATACAGATACGAAACCATCATCTGTGATATCAATCTTAACACCGCACTCATCAATAATTGCATTGATTGTCTTACCACGCTGTCCAACTACTTCACCAATCTTTGCAGGATCAATAGTTGTCTGGATAATCTTAGGTGCATATTCACCAACTGTCTTTCTAGGTTCAGCAATTGCAGGCTTCATACATGTATCCATAATGAAAAGTCTGGCTTCTCTTGTTCTAGCGATAGCCTCTTCAACAATAGGTCTTGTAAGACCGTGAATCTTAATATCCATCTGGATTGCTGTAATACCCTCTGTAGTACCTGTTACCTTAAAGTCCATATCACCAAAGAAATCTTCAAGTCCCTGAATATCTGTAAGAACGATATAATCATCATCTGTATCACCTGTAACAAGTCCGCATGAAATACCAGCAACCATTCTCTTAATAGGAACACCAGCTGCCATAAGTGACATGCATGAAGCACAAGTTGAAGCCATTGATGTAGAACCATTTGATTCAAATGTCTCGGATACAGCACGGATTGCATATGGGAATTCTTCTTCTGATGGAAGAACAGGTACAAGTGCCTTTTCTGCCAATGCACCATGTCCGATTTCACGACGTCCCGGACCTCTTGATGGCTTTGTCTCACCAACTGAGTATGATGGGAAGTTGTACTGGTGAATATATCTCTTTGTTGTAACATTATCATCAAGACCATCTACCTTCTGTGCTTCTGATAATGGTGCAAGTGTTACCACATCACAAATCTGTGTCTGTCCTCTTGTAAACATAGCAGAACCATGAACTCTAGGAATAAGGTCAACCTCTGCTGACAATGGACGAATCTGGTTGATAGCACGTCCATCTGGTCTCTTATGGTCTTTGAGAATCATCTTACGTACAGTCTTCTTCTGATACTGATAAACGGCTTCGCCGAGAACTGCAAGCCATTCTTCATTATCAGCAAAAGCTTCTGCCATCTTTTCTGTCACTTCATCAATATTCTTTTCTCTTGTCTGCTTATCATCAGTAAATACTGCTTCCTCCATCTGCTCCGGAGTAACAATCTTTTTCATTGCCTCAAACATTTCAGCAGGAACAGCACAGCTTACATATGTATGCTTTTCTTTACCTACTTCTGCAACTATTTTATCGATAAATTCAATAATTGTCTGATTAATATCATGAGCCATATAGATAGCTTCAATCATCTTTGCTTCCGGAATCTCATTTGCACCTGCTTCAATCATGATAACTTTCTGCTTTGTAGATGCTACAGTAAGCTGAAGGTCACCATCCTGCCACTGTGACTGTGACGGATTGACAATAAATTCACCATCAACAAGACCAATCTGTGTAGTTGCACATGGACCATCAAATGGAATATCAGAAATACATGTTGCAATTGATGAACCAAGCATAGCAAGAAGCTCAGGACGGCACTCTGTATCAACTGACATAACCATATTATTTAATGTAACATCATTTCTGTAATCCTTAGGGAATAATGGTCTCATAGGTCTGTCGATAACACGTGATGTAAGAATAGCATTTTCACTTGCCTTTCCTTCACGCTTATTAAATCCGCCAGGAATCTTTCCTACTGCATACATCTTCTCTTCATATTCAACACTTAATGGGAAGAAATCAATTCCCTCTCTAGGCTCTTTTGAAGCAGTTGCTGTTGAAAGAACAACTGTATCGCCATAATGCATTAATGCTGCACCATTTGCCTGTGCACACACTCTTCCGATATCAACGCGAAGAGTTCTGCCGGCCAGTTCCATAGTAAACTGTTTATACATCTTTTCCTCATTTCTGCGGTGCCAATAATCATTATCTTTCACCAGACATAACCTGCACCGCCGGTATATCCGATTGTCTTCAACAAGATGAAGTGCCCGAAACAACTGAAAAAAGCACTATTATTATAATGTATTTTTCAGCAGTCTCGGCTAATCACTTCAATCTTTTCATATTATTACGCCAGCTGCCGGATTATCATATAAAAATATCCACCCAGGTCAATAGCCAACGTAAAAAGGGCGGAGAAATACACTCCGCCCAGTGAAATTACTTTCTGATGCCAAGACGAGCAATCAGATTTCTGTAACTTTCGATATCTGTCTTCTTTAAATACTCGAGAAGAGCTCTTCTCTTACCAACCATCTTTAAAAGACCTCTTCTTGAATGATGGTCTTTCTGATTAGTCTTTAAATGCTCTGTAAGCTCAGCAATTCTTTCTGTAAGAATAGCAATCTGAACTTCTGGAGAACCTGTATCGCCAGGCTTTCTTCCGTATGCTGCAATAATCTCTGTTTTCTTTTCTTTAGATATCATCTTTAAATCCTCCTTAATATAACCGCCTGTTACTAAGAATCAGGTCGGAGTGTCCTGAAACTGAATAACGGCTCACATACCTTGCTACTATATCATAAAAAAATCATAATTGCAAGCATTTATTATAGCATCAGCATGCTTTTTGAAAACTGTGCATCACTTTCCATCTGTTTTGAAAGAGCCTCTATTGACTCAAATTTCATCTCCGGACGTATAAAATGAAGCAGTTTTACTTTAATATGCTTTCCGTATGCATCTTCTTCATAATCAAACAGATTAGTCTCAACTCCAATAACCTGATCTGTACTCACCGTCGGCTTTGTTCCTATATTAGTCACACCGCCATATTCTTTTCCGTCTATCTGTGTTATTGATGCATAGACACCATTTGGCGGCAGAAGCTTGCTTTCCTGCGGATAAATATTCATAGTAGGAATCTTAATTTTTCTTCCAAACTGATTACCCGGACACACTATTCCTTCAATAGAATATGGTCTTCCCATTAGAACATTAACAGTTTCCATATGTCCAAGCACCAGTTCTTCTCTTACATATGTACTGCTTATCTCTTTGTCCTGATATTTTTCTTTTTCAACGACAATCGTCTCAAAACCATATTCAGGACCACATTTTACAAGCATATCTGCATCACCGCTCCTGCCTTTGCCGAAGTGATAATCAGTTCCTACAACCACTACTTTCGCACGCAGTTTTCTTATTATTATATCTTCAATAAATTCCCCGGCATCCGTATTCATAAGTTTTTCAGTAAACGGATACTCAATAAGGGCATTAATTCCAAGACTCTCCATAAATGCACGACGTTCACTGTTTGTCGTTATAAAATGCTGCTGTCTTTGCGGACAGATACTTAACGGAATTCTGTCAAATGTAAATGCCGCTGCCAATATATTATTTTGTTTTGCTTTTTCTTCTACAATTGATATAAGCTTCTGGTGTCCCATATGGACACCATCAAATTTGCCAAGCGTAACTGCTGAATCTTTGTCAAGTGTAAAATCCTCTGTGCCATGAATATACTTCATCCGAGCCACCTCACATTTCATCATGCTCACCACTGTAAAATATTTTTTCAGGTACAAGCATAGAATCAATGTATTCATAAATTCCTATAAAAATACCATTTTCATCATATATACGATATTTTTGTTCTGCCTGTTGTGTCGGTGTACGCTCAATTTCACGTACTGCATCAACCGGCAGCTTATTACCGTTATACAGCAGTTTATTATATTCTGAATCAACTGAAAGTTTTGGATAATCAAACACATCATCAGCTGCAATTATATATTCTCCAAGTTCACCTTTTAGTAAAAGTGCCGAAATCTGATTTAATGTAAGACTGTCATCAATTTCAAACTGTCCGACTCTTGTCCTTTTAAGACTTAGCATGCATGCACCGCAGCCCAGTTTTTTTCCAATGTCATCAATAAGAGTTCTTATATATGTTCCTTTTGAACATGCAACTGTAAATGTGACTGTCTTTTCATCATCATTCAGATTCATTTCATTAATCTTTATAAATCCGATATCAACATGACGCGATTTTCTTTCAACTTCAATTCCCTGTCTGGCAAGCTCATAAAGTTTCTTGCCATTATGCTTTAATGCCGAATACATAGGTGGAACCTGTTCATATCCTCCGACAAATGATATAATCACGTCAATAATTTTTCTCTCATCAGCATTTACTTCACTGACAGATAAAACAGAGCCTGATATGTCCTGAGTATCTGTTGTTTTTCCAAGCAGCATAACCGCCTCATAAGTTTTTCCCCAATCGGTAATCATGCCGCATAATTTTGTTGCTTTCCCAAGACACACAGGCAGAACTCCCTGTGCATCCGGATCAAGCGTACCTGTATGACCGATTTTTTTCATATGAAGAATGCCACGCAGTTTTGCAACTACATCATGTGATGTAAAACCAGGCTCCTTATATACGTTTATAATACCGTCCATAAATCCCCTTTATATGCTAATTCACATTGCATTGTACTGCTTTTCAATCAATTCGCCTATACTGTTTATTATCTGGTATACCGAACCTTTTGCAGTATATCCGGCAGCACGCACATGTCCGCCGCCGCCAAACTGTGTTGCAATTGCTGCAACATCGATTTTTTTCTTTGAGCGAAGACTTACTTTATATTCTTCTTCACCTGTCTGATAAAGGAATATCGCAACCTCAACGCCATCTGTAAGACGAAGCTGTTCAACTATACCTCCAAGTTCTCTGCCTGTAACGCCATAGAATTCCATCTCATCCATTGTGACAGTAGTAAATATGCATTTTCCATCATAAAACAATACACTTTCAAGAAGTGCCCTTCCAAGAATCTGATTCTGGACATATGTTTTCTTGTAAAATGTATTATCTATAATATCGGAATAATCAATTCCTTTTTCCATCATCTCGCCGGCAATTTCCATTGTCTTCTTTGATGTACAGCTGTATTTAAATACACCTGTATCATGAATAATCCCTGTATAAATACATTCTGCCACATTACGGCTGATTTTATCAGCATCCATAGTACCATATAAAACTTCACATGCTGAACTTGCCTGTGGTTCAATTTTACTCAAATCTGTAAATCCTGTATTGCTGACATGATGGTCAATGCACACTGTCTTGGATGCATTGTTAAAACAGCTTATAAATGGTTCTATTCTGTCAAGACTGCTGCAGTCAAGGACAAAAAACACATCATATTTCTTATCTTCAGGTGTATTTTTTATTTTGTCAATATTTTTAAGATAGTAAAACTCACTGCCCGGCTGTTCGAGATATAAATCAACGTCTATTTCAGGCATATTCTCCAGAATGTAATTATATAACGCAAGAACAGAGCCAGTGCAGTCACCATCAGGTCTTATATGACCTGTAATTCCGACACTTTTAACATCTTTTAAAATATCACTTAATATCATAAGTCACCATTCTCTCTGTCATTTTCTCTGTCTTTTTTAGTAACCTCGTCTATCAGCTTAGACATATTTACTCCGTATTCAATTGACTGATCCAGTATAAATGTAATCTCAGGAGTATTTCTCAAATTAATATTTTTTGCGAGCTGTCTTCTGATATAGCCCTCAGCACTTTTAAGACCTTTTATTGTATCCTGCTGTGAAATCTCATCCCCCAGCACACTGATATATGCTTTGCATGTTTTTAAATCAGGAGCAACTTCAACCGCGACAACTGATGTCATCGGGTTGATTCTTGGGTCCTTAATTTCACTGCGTATAATATTGCTTAATTCTTTTAAAACCTCACCGTTAATGCGGGTATTTTTTACGCTGTTTTTACGCATAAACTCTCTAACTCCTATCTTGGAACTTCAACCATGATATATGCTTCTAACTTATCGCCTTCCTGAATGTCATTGAAGTTTTCTAATACAATACCACATTCAGTACCTGCCTTAACCTCTTTTACTTCATCCTTAAAATGTTTCAGTGATGCAAGAGGTCCTTCATAAATCTGCTCTTTATCTCTTGTGAGACGTACTTTTGAATCCCTTGTAACACGGCCTTCGGTAACGAGACATCCTGCGATATTACCGATTCCTGAAGCCTTGAATATCTGACGGATTTCGACCTGACCAATTACTTTTTCTTCATAAATCGGTTCAAGCATACCCTTTAATGCAGCTTCTACATCTTCAATAGCATTGTAGATTACAGTATAAAGTCTCATATCGACTTTTTCTCTCTCTGCAACGATTCTGGCCTGATTATCAGGTTTTACATTAAATCCGATAATAATTGCATTTGAAGCTGATGCAAGAACAACATCGGATTCGTTGATATTACCTACACCGCCATGGATTACCTTAACTACAACTTCATCATTTGAAAGCTTAACAAGACTCTGCTTAACAGCTTCAACTGAGCCCTGTACATCAGCCTTGATAATAAGACCAAGCTCTTTTACATTACCTGCCTGAATCTGCTCAAATAATGCATCAAGTGAAACTTTGTGCTTTGTATCGTCAAGAAGCTTCTTCTTGCCTTCACTTATAAATGTCTCAGCAACATTTCTTGCCTCTTTATCGGTATCCATAGCCATAATTATTTCACCTGCATTAGGCACATCATTAAGACCAAGAATCTCAACAGGAGTTGAAGGACCTGCTTCTTTGACACGGCGTCCCTTATCATCAATCATAGCTCTGATTTTACCATAGCTTGCACCTGCTGCCACATTATCGCCTACATGAAGAGTACCTTTCTGTACAAGGATTGTTGCCACAGGACCACGGCCTCTGTCAAGCTCTGCCTCGATAACAATACCTCTAGCATTTCTGTCAGGATTAGCTTTAAGCTCATGCACCTCTGCTGTAAGAAGAATCATCTCGAGAAGTTCATCAATACCTTCCTTAGTATGTGCAGATACAGGTACAAATATTGTAGAACCGCCCCAGTCTTCTGCAATAAGACCGTATTCTGTAAGTTCCTGCTTAACTTTTTCAACATTTGCATTAGGCTTATCAATCTTATTTACTGCTACGATAATTTCAACATCAGCTGCCTTTGCATGATTAATAGCCTCTATTGTCTGTGGCATAACACCATCATCTGCTGCTACTACAAGAATAGCAATATCTGTTGCCTGTGCACCACGCATTCTCATAGCTGTAAATGCCTCATGACCAGGTGTATCAAGAAATGTTATTGACTGACCGTTTACATCTACAGTATAAGCACCGATTTTCTGTGTGATACCACCGAATTCTTTATCTGTAACATGTGTCTCACGGATTGCATCAAGAAGAGATGTCTTACCATGGTCGACATGACCCATTACACATACAACAGGTGGTCTTGGAACCATCTTTTCTTCCGGTTCGTCATCCTCTTTGAGGAGTTCTGCAATCACATCGACCTTAACTTCATGCTCACAGATACAGTTAAATTCAAGTGCAATTTCCTCAGCTGTATCATAATCAATCTCCTGATTGATAGTTACAACTTTGCCCTGCATAAATAATTTTTTTACAACTACTGAAGGCTGTACTTTCATCTTATCTGCAAGTTCCTTGATTGTGAGGCTGTCCGGAAGAACAAGCTGTTTGATTGTATCTTCTTCTTTTTCTTCTTTCTTGACATTCTTCTTTAACTGGCTGTTTGCAAATTTAAGATTTTCTTTAACTTCCACATCTTTCTTGCGGTCATTTTTATGATTATCTTTTCTTGAATCAGGTCTTCTTGAATCAGGCTTTGTCTCAAAAAGGAAATCATCCTTAGGTGCCGAATCTCTTCTGTCATTTCTTCTGCCCTGATTTGAAAATCCACCCTGACGGTTATTATTTCTGTCACCACTCTGGTTTGAACGGTTATCATTATTACGGAAGCCTCTGTTATCCCCGTTTCTGTCACCACGGTTATCATTATTACGGAAACCTCTGTTGTCTCCGTTTCTATTATCTGTGTTTCTGTCGCCACGGTTGTCATTATTACGGAAATTTCTGTTATTTCCGTTTCTGTCACCATTCTGGTTTGGACGTCCGTCATTATTACGGAAATTCCTGTTATTTCCGTTTCTGTCACCACGGTTGTCATTATTACGGAAATTCCTGTTATTTCCGTTTCTGTCGCCACGGTTATCATTATTACGGAAACCTCTGTTGTCTCCATTTCTGTCACCATTCTGGTTTGGACGGTTATCATTACGTGAATTTCTATTGTCTGAATTACCATTCTTTTGTGCATTGCCACGGTTTGCACCAGAATTATCATTCTTTACATTCTTATTATCTTTTCCACCCTTAGAACTGTTCTGTGGAAAATACAGCTCAGAAACATGTGACTTCTTATCTGCTGTATCCTTTACAGGTTCTTTTGTTATATCTTTCTTTGGTGTATTGTTTTCTGTCATCTTTGCCTCATTTGCCTTTTCATTCTTTGGTTTTGATGCATTGCCTGCCGCACCACTCTTATGTCCGAACTTTCCACGGACTTTTGCAACTTCATCATCATTAAGACCACTCATTGTCTTATATGTTTTATTATTGTTGTCAAGCAAATCCGCAATATCTTTTGTCGTTATATTTAATTCCTTTGCCAACTCATAAACTCTCATATTAGCCATTTAACCTCTTTTCCGAATAACACAATGTTCTTAATTTAACATCTGCATTATTCCATACCAATTTCCAAGTGTTTTTGTATCTGCTTTCCAAAACCTTCATCCAAAACTGCCAGTGATGCACGAAACTCTTTTCCAATTGCATGACCAAGTGAAACTTTATCACTGTAAAATGCAATTGGAACTTTATAGAAAGTGCACATATCTGAAAACATTTTCTTTGTGTTGTCTGAAGCATCTGATGCAACTACGACAAGAAATGCCTTTTTAGATTTCACTGCCTTTTCAGTTGAAAATTCACCGCTGGCAACTTTTCCCGCACGCTGTGCCAGTCCCAGCATCAGCAATGTTTTATCCTGCTTCAATATTCTCAAATACTCCTTTCAAATTATCATACACTTCCTTATCAACAGGCATTTTAAAAGAACGCTCAAGACCTTTATTTTCTATCGCTTTCTTTAAACATTGTGCATTAGGACATATATATGCACCTCTGCCATTTTTCTTGCCTGTATCATCAATTATAATTCCTTCATCTGTCTTTAAAATGCGTATAAGTTCTTTCTTATTCTTCATCATACGACAGCCGACACATTGTCTTTGTGGAATTTTCTTTGTTGTGCCCAATTTCATCACTCCCGGTTTTAAAGATTATGTCTATATTATTCGTTCACTTCGTCAGCGTCAGTCTCAGCCTGTGTATCTGTATCTTCTGAAAATACAAGCATATCATCATCTATATCTGTCTCATCATCTGATTCTGGCTTTGCACTATCTTCAATCTGTGATTCGCTCTTGATATCAATGCCATAGCCTGTAAGCTTTGCTGCAAGTCTTACATTCTGTCCGGCCTTGCCGATTGCAAGCGAAAGCTGCTGATCTGAAACAACAACTGTAGCCTTCTTGCCATTTTCATCATCACATGCTGATATAGATACAACTTTTGCAGGACTTAAAGCATTAACAATATACTGTGCAGGATTCTCATCCCATTCAATAATATCAATCTGCTCGTTGCCGAGTTCGTTTACAATAGCCTTAACTCTTGCACCGTTAATACCTACACATGCACCTACAGGATCAACATTAGGAACTTCTGCCTTAACAGAAATCTTTGTTCTTGAGCCTTCTTCTCTTGCGATGCTTACAATCTTAACAACACCGTCTTTAATCTCTGCAACTTCTTCCTCAAAAAGTCTCTTTACAAGGTAAGGTGTCTTTCTTGAAACACGTATTACGAGCGGACCAGACTTTTCTTTGTCAGCCTTAGGGTCGTTATTGTTATTCTTATTACCATTAGAAACTTCAAGAACATAAAGTTTGATTCTGTCTCCTCTCTGGTAATTCTCACCTTTAACACATTCATTTTTCTTTAATGTTGTCTGTGTTCTGCCAATATCAACACGAATATTTCCCTTATCATCAATTCTCTGAACAATACCTGTTATAATCTCATGTTCTTTTGAATGATATTCATTATAAATAGCATTCTTTTCTTCTTCACGGATTTTCTGAACGATAGTTCCTTTAGCACTCTTAGCAGCTCTTCTTGAAAATTCTTCTGACTTAATCTCAACTCTTAATACATCACCAATCTGGCAGTCAGGCTTAATCTTCTTAGCATCTGCATATGAAATTTCCTTGCCATATACAAACTTTTCAGCTTCTTTCTTGCCGCGGTTTTCTTCCATCTCTTCAGCCGGTGTAACTGTATCAACAACTGTTCTGTTGGCATAGATATGGAAATCACCTGTAATTCTGTCAAGAACAACTTCGCAGTTTTCAATTGTATTAAACTGGTTCTTAAACTCATCTTTAAGTGACTTCTCAATTGTATCAAGCATAACTTCCTTACTGATACCATTTTCTTTTTCCAACGCATTAAGTGCTGTAATTAATTCTTTACTCATTATTTCCTCCTTGTGCCTCAGGCAAACTTATTCACAAAATGCAAGTCTTATCATGGCAAGATTGCTTCTGTCAAATGTTTTTTGTGTATCATCATCCATCTTTATAGTAACCGTATCCTTGTCGTAAGAATCAAGAACTCCTGTAAATTCCTTACACTTATCAACCGATTTATAAAGCTTTATGTCTATCAGTTTTCCAACACTTCTCTTATAATCTTTTTCTTTCTTTAATGGTCTCATAAGTCCCGGCGAACTGACCTCAAAAATATACTGTTCTGAAATATAATCTTCTCTGTCAAGTA